>Ga0157373_10004739_pt1 | contig 10232 bp, 6 predicted proteins | sample C65metaG_FD_113460 | JGI IMG/M metagenome (GOLD analysis project Ga0157373, IMG submission 113460) | Corn rhizosphere microbial communities from Kellogg Biological Station, Michigan, USA - C6-5 metaG | ecosystem: Host-associated > Plants > Roots > Rhizosphere > Soil | place: USA: Michigan...
CTGGCCCTGCTGCTGGCCGGCATGCCTGGCAAATGGCAGAGTGTTTTCCTTACTCCCGCTCCATGGCCTGCCGAATTCGAAGCTGCCATGCGCACCTCCTATTTGGCTGCCGGTCCACGCTTCGCCCAACTGACGATGTTGCCGAAACCTTTGGAACTCAACGCCGTGGGAAGTGGTGCCGCCCAATGGTTGGAAACACTTGATCGCAAGCCCACCGTGAAGCGGATGTTCTTCTCCTTCGTCCTGCTTCTGATTGTTGCCTCCGTTTGGTATGTTTTCCTTAAAAAGTGATGGAAACCGTTGACTCTCCTCCTTCCCACCATTCCGCAACGCACTTTTTCAGTGAATCCCGGGCAAAGGTCCGCCGTGCCGTTTTCTTCGGCTGCGTGCTGATCGTCAACATCGCCGCGAGTCTCTGGCTGCTGGATATCTTCTGGCTGCAGGGAATCCACCTGGGGCACTACTCCCTGTTGCTGATTTTCATCATCCTCAATGGACTGCTCACCCTGGGCTCCTTTCATGCCCTCTTCGGTGCCTATGATATTCTGCGAGGCAGGAAAAAATCTGTCCGCATCAGTGCCCTCGCCGATGGAAAAACCGGCCCCCTATCCCGGCGCTATGCCGTGGTCATGCCGGTCTACAATGAGGACAGCGTAAAAGTCTGTGCCCGCATCGAAGCCATCTACCGCTCGATCGAAGCCACGGGCCGATTGGAATCCTTTGACTTCTTCATTCTCAGCGATACCCGGGATCTCGATCTCTGGGTGCAGGAGGAAACCTCATGGACCAATCTCTGCCGCCGCTTGGGCGGATTCGGTCGCATTTACTACCGCCGCCGTAAAACCAACGAAAATCGCAAGGCCGGCAACATCGGAGATTTCGTCCGCACCTGGGGGGGTGAATACGAAGGCATGCTGGTACTGGATGCAGACAGCCTCATGGATGGCGGGGATATTGTGAAAATGGCCCGCGTGATGGAAGACTATCCCCGCCTAGGCATCCTCCAGACACCGCCCAAGCTTATTCGCGGAGTCTCGGTATTCACGCGCCTCCAGCAATTCGCCATGCGCCTCTATGGTCCGCTTTTCATCCGCGGCCTGAATTTCTGGCAGCTCAATGGCGGCAGCTACTGGGGCCACAATGCCATGATCCGTGTGAAGCCGTTCTCGGATTACTGCGAACTGCCCGCCCTGCCGGGCCGTGAACCCTTTGGAGGAAAAATCCTCAGTCACGACTTTGTGGAAGCCGCGCTGATGGTCACTCAAGGCTGGGAAGTCTGGCTGGCATGGGACATCGAGGGCACCTACGAGGAGGCTCCCCCCACCTTGATCGACCACCTCAAGCGCGACCGCCGCTGGTGCCAAGGAAACCTCCAGCACCTGTGGCTCATCTTTGCGAAAAAACTCCCTCTCACGGTGCGGATGCACCTGTTCATGGGCATCATGGCCTATCTGGGCAGTCCTTTATGGTTCCTTTTCCTGCTGCAAGGCACCTTCCTGGCATGGGATCGGGAAAACAGCGGCCTGAGCCAGCTCCCTTTCGAGAACTTCGCATCCCGTTGGTTCCACGTAAATGGTGTGGAGCAAAGCCTGATCCTCAGTGCGGGAGTATTGGGACTGCTTTTTCTGCCAAAGATCATCGCCGTGTTGTTTGCTCTTTTTGATGGCAAGACGCGCAAATCCTTCGGTGGAGCCATTCCCCTCCTGATCGGCACCATTCTGGAAACCCTCATCTCCATCCTTCTTGCTCCCTGCATGATGGCCGCCCATACCCTGATGGTTCTGAGCATCATTCTGGGGCGTGCTGTGGGCTGGGGAAATCAAGCGCGGGAAACGGATGGCACCGCCTGGGTGGATGCCCTCGCCTTTCACGCCATTCCCACCGTCATGGGTTTCGTCTGGGCATACGTCGCCTTCCAGATCAGCCCCACCTTTGTCGCTTGGATGTCTCCCATCCTGCTCGGCCTGATCCTGAACATCCCGGTATCCGTGCTGACCAGCCGCGCCCGCTATGGTCGTGCGCTCCGCCGGAAAAACATTCTGGCCACTCCTGAGGAACTCAATCCACCTCAAATCATCACATTGGCGGATAATGCCACAGCGGCTGTAGACCCGGCGCTCGATGCCTCGCTCTCCTCCCGCCGTGGCTTGGTGGCAGCCGTGGTGGACCCCTATGTAAATGGCGTCCATGTCTCCCTTCTGGAAGGTGCAGATCTCACACCCGCAGAGGAACAACTGGCAGAACGGTGCCTTTCCGAAGGCCCCGCCGCCCTCTCGAAAAACGAACTTTCGGAACTGCTTTACCTTGCCCCGGCAATGCTCATGATGCATCGCGCCGTTTGGCTTCGCCCCGCGGGCGGCATCCATTCCATCTGGACCCATGCAGTGGAAAGCTACCGCCGCCGCTTGGACCAGCCAGCCCTCGCTGAATCCGCCTGACCCATCATTTCCATGCTCCAGCCAAATCCTGACCTTGCCGATCTAGTCTCCGATGCCGCCGAGGGTTTTCGTGAGCGCTTTCAAGCAGATCCTTCCATCACGGCAGCATCCCCCGGCAGGGTGAATCTCATCGGTGAGCATATTGATTACTGCGATGGCTTCGTCATGCCATTTGCCATCAACCGTTACATTGTCATCACGGGTCGCGCCAACGGCACCACCCAAAGCCGGGTTTCCAGCGCCATCAGCCAAGCCATTGTACCGCTGGACATGAATGAGATCCAGGAACCCGGTCAGCCGAAGTGGGCAAATTACATTCGCGGTGTCATCCGGGGCTTCCAGGATCGTGGACATCACATCCCCGGTTTTGATCTCTACATTCTTTCCTCCGTTCCCGGTGGCGCCGGCCTGTCCTCCTCCGCTGCGCTGGAATGTGCGATGGCCACTTTCCTTGAGGGCCTACTGGATACCGTCCTGGAAACGAAGGAAAAAGCCCTGCTTGCCCAAAAAGCGGAGCATGACTTCGCCTTTGTTCCCTGCGGCATCATGGATCAGTTTGCTTCTGCCTTTGGCAAGGCCAACCGCCTAGTGCTGATCGATTGTCAAACCGGTGAACCGGAAATGATTCCCTTTGAAAATCCGGATCTCACCGTCCTGATTTCCAATACCATGGTGAACCATGAACTCTCTGATGGGGGCTACGCCCTCCGTCGCAAACATACCGAGGACGGCCTTGCCATCATTGGCAAACAATCATGGCGTGATGTAACGGAAGCGGATGTTCTGTCCCATTGGGACCGGATGGCTGATCCGGTGAACCGGCGCTCCCGCCACGTCGTGGGAGAAATCGCCCGCACGGTGGCGGCGGCCTCCGCCCTGGCACGAAATGACTTTGAAACCCTTGGCCCGCTGATGGCAGCCAGCCATGATTCCCTCCGGGATGACTTTGAGGTTTCCTGCGTGGAACTGGACATTCTCGTGGAAATCGCCCGCAAGATCGGCCGCAGTGGCGGAGTGTTGGGCACCCGGATGACCGGTGGTGGCTTCGGCGGATCCACGGTGACTCTCTGCGAATCCCGCAAGGCTCCAGAAATCGCTGCCATACTGGCAGAGGAATATGAAAAGCAGACCGGGCTGGTGCCGCAGATTTTCGCCTCCCGCCCCTCCCAAGGGGCCCATTTGGTGAAATCGCCTTCCATTGCGCAGGTTTGAGAGCCTGAAGGAGAAGGCGGTGAAAGACCCACGTAAAACGGAGCATCTCACATCGCCCTTGTCCGGCGGGGATTGGGAATCACACCCTGATTGTCGGTTTTTTGGCATCGCCCAAAATGCGGCAGAGCAGGAGAGCCTGCCTCCCTTCCTCATAATTGAAAAAACTGGCGGATATAGGGTAGCGCTCTGATTCCCACTGCAGAAAATAAGGCTGCACCCTTTGAACGAAGGACGAACCTTGGAGAGTCGCGGATTCCTCCGAATCATGGGATCTTTTAAAATGCGCATTCCTAGAAAATGGCACAGTGATTAACTGTTTAATCCGTGACTGAACTTTTCCTGCAAATAGGGTGCAAAAAACACTCGCGTGGGGAATGGTTCCCTTTCATATTTGAAAACGCTTCGGTGCGCATCAGGCCATTCAAGCGAGCAAACCCACTGCTTTCCAAATTTCATGGAAGTTCCCCACGACACTGAATTGCATCCGCATCCTGTTTTCGAAAAACAGAAAGTTTCCTTTTGGCGCAAGCTTGGAGGTGGCTCCTTGGGCATTTCGATCATCGTGCATGCCATCATTTTGGCGATTGGAGTCTATCTTGTGGTGCAGGTCATACCCCCACCGCCAGAACCGAAAATTGATTTCCTCCAAAGCGGGGGTGGAGGTGAGCCTGCAGCAAATCCTTCCCAAAAAGTCCGGGTGCAGATGCCCCAAAATAACGCCAGTCGCATTGCAGCAAAAGGAGCCAGCAGTTCCTTTACACTCCCGGAGCCTGAAGCTGCGTCTGACATGAACGCTCTCAGCAGTTTGGATACCGGCTCTCTCTCTGGCGGGATGAGCGGCAAGGGATCCGGCGGTGGCTCTGGCTCAGGCCAAGGCCTGGGTGTGGGAGATAGCATGGGCATCGGCATCGGCAGTGGTGGAATCGGCACGGTTTTCGGCGTGTCCAGCAAAGACAAGAACGCCCTCGTGGGAACTTTCTACGACCTCAAGCAGGACAAAAACCGCAAACCCACTCCCCTTGGTGAAATTACCAACGCAGCCCAGATCGCCAACGGCACCCGGGATGTATTGGCCAACTTTGTCAAGCAGGGCTGGAACGAGCGCTCATTCGCCAATTATTACCAAGCTTCCCAAAAACTTTATCTGACGAAAATCACCATGCCCAGCATCAACGCGGATGAGGCACCCAAGGCATTCAACTGCGAAAAGGAAGTAAAAGGTTCCCGATGGGTTGTGATTTACCGCGGCCTAGTTAGACCACCTAAAACTGGCAAATATCGATTCGTCGGAGCAGGGGATGATGTCCTCACAGTTCGCTTCAACCGCAAAAATGTTTTCGATTTTGGCTACGAACTCGCAACGGGGAATTTTAGTTTCAGGCCCAAACGCGCCCAAGCGGTGAGCAGTGGAGACAAGGAATGGAAAAAATTCCGTAGGGACCTGTCCATGCCGGATCCTGTCCAACTCCGTCCCTACCCCATTCCTGGGCGTATCACGCAGGATTTGGGAGGCCTCGCCGTAGGAGAGGAATTTGAAGCAAATGCCAATACCGACTACCCGATCGAAATCATGGTTAGTGAAATTCCCGGCGGATTTTTTTGCGCCTATTTGCTGATTGAAGAAGTAGGCGTGGAATATCCAAAAACTCCCCAGGGACTTCCGCTTATTCCTATTTTCCGCACCAGTGGAGATCTTCCCGATCCAAAGAATCTTCCACCTTTCAATCCGGCATCGCCTATTTGGCAGGTAAAGGGTGACAGCACCAGCGATATCTAACGATTCTTTCACTCACCCCCCCACTCCCAAGATTTCCCGCTCTCCAGCTCCCATGCTTCGCTCAAAATCCCAACTCGCTCCCAGCTTGTTATGCGCAGTTTTACTGGCCTCCTATGGCCAGCTCTCAGCACAGGACACGAATGCGCTCAACAAACTTTTCAACGACGCCCAGGCTTCCTTCGCCGCGCAAAAATACGATGATGCAGCCACCAAGCTGGAGACTCTCATCAAGCAATCGGAAGCCCTGCCGAAAGCTCCATTGGAAATGCTGCGTTTCAGCCTGGCTCTGGCGTATTTCCAGAACAACAAGTTTGCCGAGGCGGAAGCAGCTTTTGCCCAAACCGTCGCGAAGCACCCGAATGGAGAATACACGAGCCGCAGCTACCTGGGCATTGGTCGCTCGATTCTTGCTCAAAAAGACCCGGCCAAAAATGACAAGGCCATCCAAGCCTTCACCAGTGCAGCCAATGATTCCAAACTTCGTGCGGAAGCCGGCCTTTATCTGGGACGGTTTTATATTGATCTGGGAAAAAACGATGAAGCATTGAAGGTTTTCCGCAGTCTGATGGGTTCTGAGGTTCGCACCCCACAGCAGACATCTGCCGCAGTGGAAGCCATCGATCTGCTGGCGCAGTCTGGCAATATCGAGGATCTGATCTCCTATCTCAACCGTCTGATCAACCAACAGGGTGTCCGCGATGCCATCGCCTGGTATGCCAATCAGGTGATCATCCGTGCCGATCAACTTACCGCCAGCGGCAAGTACGATTCCGCGCTCGCCATCTATCGCTCCATTCTCCCACGCCGCCAGCTTCTGGAAGTGCAGCAGATGTCCTTGGAACGTCAGAAGCTGACCTTGACAGCGCTTGAGAAAAGGGAGGAAGCGGAAAAGAATCTTCCCATTGAGCAGCGCCCTAACACGAGCGCCTCGGAACTGGCGGAAAAACTCAAGGTCACCATCGCCGCCAGTGAGGAAGCCTTGAAGGCCATTACCGATAAAGAAGATCTGGATGCCGCCCTCCTGATGCGCCGGGGTCGCTGTCTTTACTACCTCAACCGCAATGAAGAGGCGCTGATCTGTTTCAAATATCTGCAGGACAAATTCCCCAAGGCACCGGATGCCGAGCACGCAACCTACTCCCAGATTGTGATCCTCAACCGGCTCAAAAGACCGGAGGAAACCCAGAAAGTGGCTGCGGAATTCATCAAGAAATACCCTCAGGCCACCAAGCGCGAACAGGTGGCCATGCTTGCAGGTGATGGCTTGGCCCAAGCAGGAAAATGGGCTGAAGTGATTCGCTTCTACGAGGGAATGGAGAAGGATTATCCCAGTTCCCCCAGCCGCCCGATGTTCCTGTTCTATCAGGGCCTCGCGCTGTTCCAGTTGAACGAATTCGCGGATGCGGAAAAGAAGTTCAAGGAAATCATCGATAAGTATCCTGCCAGCGAGTTGGTGGAAACGGCACTCTATCGCATCGGGATGACGCGCTTCCTCACAAATGATAGCAAGGGCACTCGCGAGGCATTCCAGCAATACCTGTCCCGGTTTCCTGATGGAGACTTTGCGGGGGAGGTGAACTACCGGCTGTCGTTCATTGATTTCAATGACACGAAGAACGATCAATCGGACAAGATCATCAAGACGCTGAGCGCCTTCATTTCCACCCATCCGGAGGATCCGGCACTGGCCTCCATGTATAGCCTGATCGGCGATGTTTACAGCCAGAAGAAAAAAGACGCCCAAAAGAAACCGATGACGGACAAGGCGCTGGAGGCGTACCTGAGTGCCGCAGCCGTTGCTAATTCCGAACAGATCATGGCGTATGTAATGGATGCCGCCACCAATATCATGCAGGCCAACAAGGATTGGGCCGGCATCGCCAAACTTCACGGCGATCTCTATCAAAAGCAGCCCAATACCTCCATGGGCATCCGTTCCGCCGCATGGGTGGCAAAGATGAAACTGCGTGAAGGCAAAACGGATGAGGCCATCAAGTTTCTGACAGATGCTCTAAAGCCCAGCATCGGCGATCCAGCGAACGAACAAGTGGAATTCCTCATCGACGAACTTACGAAAACCTTTGTGCCTCCAGGCAAAAAAGCTCGTGAGGCCAATGTGGAGGAACTGTGCGACAAATTGGCGGAAGTCCTCCACAAAGCGGCGGAAGGCAATGAGAACCAGACCACCAATGCCCGCATCTACTATGCACGCGCCAAGCTGGCCCAACTGCTGCGGGATAGCGAACGCTCGAACCGCTACATGAAAGGCATCGCCACCGCGGATACAGATCCCGCTGCCCTCAGCCCCGTCCTACTTTATGTTGCGGCAGATCTTTTGATGAAGGATGGCAATTACGATCAGGCGGAAGGCATGTATAAACGCCTGGCGGATCGTTACAAGGAATCCTCCTTTGCCGATGCAGGTCCTGCCGGTCTCGGCCAGATCGCCCTGGCACGGGGCAACAATGAAGAGGCTCTCACCATCTTCGATGACATTCTAAACAACAATGCGGGATCATCCCGCTATCCAGACGTCATGATCGGCAAGCTCAAGGCACTGGTGGCCTTGTCCAAGCTGGATGAGGCGGAAAAGCAGGGCACGGACATGCTGGGGGACAAGCGCTCCTTCCGTGGCGGACCCACCGGCCAGATTCTTACCCTGTTGGGAGACATTCACCGCAAGCGGGCCGAGAAACAAACCGGGGACGCCAAAAAGGAATCCCTGGCCAAGGCCCATGCATTCTATCAAAAAACCTACACCGCCTATCAGGCCTTTCCGGACGTATGCGCGGAAGCCTTCTGGCGCGCCTACGAGGTGGCAAAACAACTGGGAGACAACGAACTCGCCACCAATACCCTGAAGCAACTGGCTGAAAATCCAAAACTTCAAAAAACCGCTCGGGCCAAACAAGCCAAGGAGCAGAACCCATGAACCCCGGTCCACTTCATTTCCGTATGTTTTCCCGTGCCTTATTGTTCGCCAGCCTGACCGTGCTGGGTGCCCCCCTGCTCCATGCTCAGGAGACCCGCGTCGTCTTCGAAGTCGCTGGAGTATCGCGCTCCATTCCTGTGACCAATCTGGTGGCCCAGGGTGACAAGTTCGTGGTGAAAGCCGCAGCCGATGGATTTACCGCCAATCAGGCCATTCCGCGGACGGCAGCAAGCTACGTCCAAGGAGAACGCCCCGCCCTCGTAAACGAAGCCATCGCGCTGATCCTGATGGAAAAGCCGCTGGATGCCCTCAAACTATTGGAACCCTTTCTGGAACAACAGAGACCCAGTTCCGGCCTGGTGGGCAACCATTGGGATGCAGCCGCCCGCGCCGCCGTGGTGGCCTACGGGCTGATCGGCAGCACCGAAAAGTGCAATGCCCTGGGCAAGGAAATCTCCGATGCCACCCCGGAGGTGGGAAATGATCCCATCATCTCGCTGGGGCGCATGCTGTTGCTGCCATTCTCCACCCCTCTGGAAGATCGCCTCAATGGCTTGGCATCCCTCGTTTCCGAAAACTCCCCGGCGGAAGTAAGTGCCTACGCTTCCTTCTTCCGTGGCCTGCGGCTGCATAAGGCAAAGCGCGATGAGGAAGCCCTGGAAGCCTATCTGCTTATTCCCTGCGCCTATCCGACAGGCGGCAGCGTTCTGAATGGCGTTGCAGAAATGAATGCGGCAGAGATTCTTGCAGCACAAACTGGCCGCCGTGAGGAAGCCGTGGCCCTGCTCACTTCCGCCACCTCTTATGCCCAGGCCACGCCTGCCGGAACAGAAGCCGCCAAACGACTGAAAAGCCTGAAGTAATTTGCCCCACACCATTTCAAAGAATCCCCAAAAAATCAGCAATCCATGAAAACGACCCTCAAAACGGCTCTTACTGCCGCGCTGTTCCTCCTCCCTGTTGCCGCATTCGGTGCGGAAGTTGCCGGGGCCAAGGAGAAAACCCTCATCGATACCTACAAGGAAGGCGGCATGGTCATGCACTTCCTGCTTTTATTCTCCATCGCCATGGTGTGGCTGATCATCGATATCTGGATGCGGACCAGCCGTAAGAACATGACGCCGCAGGCAGATACGGAAACCGCCCAGGAACTCTTCCGCGCAGGTGATTATGTGGCAGCCTATCAGGCCATGAAGGCTGGTGTCAGTCCCTATTGTGAGGTCGTCCGCTCTTCCCTTGGGTCCATCGGCTACGGCAAGGATGCCACTGAGGAAGCGCTCTATGCCACAGTGGACAAGATCAACTCCACCCTCCAGACCCGCATCAACTATCTTTCCGTTATCGGTGTGTGCGCCCCGATGGTGGGGCTTCTCGGCACGGTGGCAGGTATGAAGGGTGCCTTCGGCGCTCTCGGCACCACCGGTGCGGATGTAGGCGCACTGGCGGGCCACATCGGTGAGGTGCTTGTAGCCACCGCTACCGGTCTGTTCGTCGCCATCCCGGCTTTCGGCTCCTTCTACTTCCTTAAGAATAAACTGCAGGGGTCCATCCACCACCTTCAGGATGAGGCTGAGCGTCTTTTCCGGAATGCTCCTTACGAGTATCTCCAAAGTGCGGACGTGGGCCAGGAAGAGACCTACGCTGCTCTTCCTAACTGGGTTGAGGCTCCTGAAGGCTGATCCATCCCCATCCAAACCCATAACAATCTAATACCATGGCCGGTGGAGGTGGAGGAGGAGACGGGGAACCTGAGTTCCAGATCGCCCCGATGATCGACGTGCTGCTTGTGCTGCTCGTGTTCTTCGTGACGATCACATCATCCGAGGTGCTCAAGGTGGACAAGAACCTGAAGCTGCCGGTATCACCGAATGCA
>Ga0157373_10004741_pt1 | contig 10231 bp, 13 predicted proteins | sample C65metaG_FD_113460 | JGI IMG/M metagenome (GOLD analysis project Ga0157373, IMG submission 113460) | Corn rhizosphere microbial communities from Kellogg Biological Station, Michigan, USA - C6-5 metaG | ecosystem: Host-associated > Plants > Roots > Rhizosphere > Soil | place: USA: Michigan...
AACAGCATTGCCGTCAAGCAAGCCCGGCCCAACGCCATCCCGGCGGTTTTTCTTTTCGCAGTCGAACGCAAGTTTATGCGTTGCGGAAACGGTCTTTGACGAGGCAAGTCCGGGACAGACCAGCTTTCGCCCACCCGTAAAACCAGCGAAATAATGAAACGTCACGCCGCCGACCAGTATTACGTGGTCGTGCTCGGTCAAAGCGCGGTTTAGTTCAACCGGAATACCGCCCGAAGTTTCGCCCACCCGCACGATCTGCATCAGATCGCGCGGGCCGTGATTCAGCGTCTTGATGCGCTGGGCAATGAACGGTGTGAGTATCGCTTGTTTTTCAGCTTCGGTAACCGGGCGATGAATTCCGGTCGCGAAAATGATCGATATCTCGTGCGGTGCCGTTCCATTCGCGATCAGGCGCCGGACGACAAGATTTACGACCTGCCCGCACGCGGTTTGGCGTGTGGCGTCGGGAACGACCAGCAAAACGGTTTCGCCGGGGTTTACTATTTCTTCGAGCTCCCGCGAATCGATCGGATCATCAAGCTTGCGGCCAAGCTCGACGTCCGACAGCGCCGGACGCTCATTTGCCAACCCAAGAACCTCGAATTGCGATCCGTCGAATTCAAAAGGTATCGCGGATTTTCCGTATTTAAGATTGATGTGGGCCATTTTGGGCAATTGTGCAAACGCTGTGTCTTCTTAACCGCTCTTGATCATCGAACGCTTTGTCGGCTCGAAACATTTTGTACCGGTTTCGCAAACGTATATCTCCTCGGTGTCGAGGTTAAGTGATTCCATCTGAATGGTCAGGTGATCGATGCCGAAATGGTCATGCAGCTTCACGCGGACCGCCGCAAGCAGCTCGGAATGCGCGACCGTGTCGTCGTGACTGATATGAACCGACAGCGCCTCCATGCCGGACGAGATCGTCCACACATGCAGGTCGTGAACGTTTGCAACGCCCGGTGTGCCGACGATGGCCTGTTCGACAGCGGAAATGTTAATATGCGGCGGTGTTCCTTCGAGCAGGACGTTGACCGATTCGAGAATGAGCCGCCACGCACCAACGATTATTATTATGCTGATCAAAACGCTCGAAACGGTATCAGCCCACAGCCAGCCGAATGCAATGATCAACGCGCCCGCGATGATGGCGGCGACCGAGCCCAGCATATCGCCGATAACGTGCAGCCATGCGCCGCGTAAATTCAGGTCGTGTTTATGATCGGAATGCAGCAAAAACGCGGCTATGATATTGATGATGAGGCCGCCAGCCGCGATAATCGTCATCTCGATTCCCTTGACTTCAGCCGGGGCCTGCCATCGCGCGAACGCTTCGTAGATCACGCCGAACGAAAGCAAAACAAGGACGATGCCGTTTACGAACGCAGCGAGTATCTCGAGCCTGTAATAGCCGTACGTCTTTTTCGACGTTGCGGGCCGGCCGGCGAACCAGATCGCAGCAAGCGTCAGCGTGAGCGCTCCGACATCGGTCAGCATGTGTCCGGCGTCGGCGATGAGAGCGAGCGAATTGGCAAACCAGCCGCCCACGGCCTCCGCGATCATGTAAATGAACGTCAGAGCGAGCGCAAGCTTTAGGCGGCCGAGGCTTTCGGCCGATCGTCTTTGGTGCGCGTGGTCGTGCTGGTTTCCGATGATCAATTCCCCTTTTGCCCGCGCCAATTAAGAGCCTGGCCCGCGAAATGCGCGAAACATACGAAACGGGCAACCGCAAAACGTTCTTGAATTTCGCGGTTACATCGTATGGAATAATTATATTGATTTTGGTCCGGTATCAGTAACGGCGAACCACAGTCGAGGAGGTTAGCGAAAGAACAAACCCGCTGCGGTTGCCTTTGTCATCGCCAACCTCGACCGCTGCGACCGGTGCTTTCGAAGCGATCTGAAGATGAAAGGAACCGTCCCCTGCCGCAAACACCTCGCGTCCCTGTGACCGAACGACCACTCCGGGCGTTGTGCGGCCGTTGATTATGTAAACGCTGCCGCCAATGTTGTCGACGTTCCACTCCGAAACGTCGATCGGCCGGCCGCCGCCGCCCCGAACGACGGTAAATTTCCAGGGATCGTTCCAGTTTGTGGTCTGACCGGATTTTGCCGTGGCTCTTATACGCCAGTAGTACGTACCCGGCGAAAGGCTCGACAGCCTGAATTCGCGTGCCGCAAGGCCGCCGCGGTCAACGAGAATAGTATCGGCGGCAAAGTAAGGCGATTTCGCGATCTGTATGTAATAGCTTGTAGCTCCCGAGTCCTGCCAGTTAAACGTCATATTAACGCCCGACCCGGACGAATCGACGACCTGCGCGGCGTTTGCCGGTGAATTCGGTTTGGGAGGTTCAAGCAGTTTTTCGCGCGATGTCAGATTACCGTTATTGACCGCAGCAAATTCGTTTTCGTTGATGGTGGTCGTCTGGCCGCCCATCGTCGTTTCGACACCGCCGCGGCTGATGCGGATCTCACCGCCGTTCGTCTGAGCGTCGGCGTTAAAACTCGCGTCCGTATCGGAATGCAATTTGTTCTCCGATTCGGCGACTTCGACAATGTTTTGGGTGTCTTCGGGCTGCTTGTCGGTGCGGACGTTGATCTGGCCGTCATCGAGTGCGACATGTACGTTCTTGCCGCCAAACAGCGAAGAGCTGTCGCGGACGACGACCGTACTGTTCGGCCGGACGCTGTAAACCGATCCGTCGATCATCTGAACGGTCGCACGGCCGTCCGACTGAGTTTGAATGGTGTCGCCCGCTGCGACGTAGGTTTCCTTTGTAACGACTATTGTCTCGCGGGTCGCGGCGCGGGTTATGCGCACGTCGCCCTCGAAGGAAATGATCTTTGCCGCGTCCTTCGGCACGTCCGTTACCACCTGTGCGGCGAACCAGTTATTTCGGGACGCCCACCAGCCGCCTATCGCGATGCCCGAGACAAGCAGGACCAGTGCTATCAGCCCATAAATGGTGCTTTTCCGAACGCTCCACCATTCGATGTAAAATTTTCTGTACTTATTATCTTCCATCCGGGGCTGCGGGCCAGGATCAAGGCAGCGGCACTTCTCTTGCCTCTTCGATCTGCTCTTCCTTTTTTTCTTTCGGCTTGATCATAAGAGATGCGATGATCGAAACCGCTATTGCAAGGACGACAACGCCGAGCGAGATATTAATAGTTGCCTGTTCAAATTCGTGATTTAGGAATCGGCGTAAGAAGACGCCCGTCGAACCGCTGTTTTCGCCGACTACCATTATCAGTCCTTCTGCGAAAAGTGGCAAGAGCATTTTTATGCCGATAAAGGTCAAAATGAACGCCAGGCCATAACGCAGAAGATGAAAACGGTCGGCAAGATCGGCAAGCAAAAAGTAGAAGGTCCGTAAGCCCAGGATAGCAAAGATGTTAGAGGTGTAAACTATAAAGCGGTCCGTCGTGATGCCGAAAATTGCGGGGATCGAATCGACAGCAAATACAAGGTCTGTAAATTCGACGACGATCAGCACCATCAGCAGCAGCGTGCCCGTCCGCACTCCATTCTCAACTGTGAAAAATTTGTCCTTGTCGTAGTGCCGCGAGATCTTACCGTGCTTCATCGCGAGCTTTACGACAAAGCTTTCGTGAGGCTCGAAATTATCAACGTCCTCGCGGAACATACTGAGCCCTGTGTAAACGAGGAAAACGCCGAAAACATAAATGATCCAATGAAACCGGTCCACAAGTTCGGCGCCGGCAAAGATCATTATCATGCGCATAACGAGCGCGCCCAATATTCCCCAAAACAAAACCCGGTGCTGGTACTCCTTCGGAACTTTGAAGTAGGTAAATATCAGCAGGAAAACAAAAAGATTATCGACGGAAAGCGACAGCTCAATAAGATACCCCGTAAAGAAGAGCTGCGCTTTACCGAGGCCGAATTGCCAAAAGACAAAGGCGTTGAACCCGAGCGCCAACGCGACCCACACCGTGCTCCAAACGAAGACCTCTTTGCGGCTGGGCGCGTGCGAGTGACGGTTTACGATGCCGATATCGACAAAAAGCGCAACCAGCACCACGCCGAAGAAAAAAGCCCAAACCCAAAACGGATAATCGGAAACGTGCATAAATATGAAAAACTCGAATGCCCTATACGCTAGAACTGATGAAATATCCTTTCGTCCTTTTAGTGCTGCTTTGTGTGGATTCGTGGTTAAAAAAGCCGGAACCGCTAACTACACCAAACAAGACGAAATAAGAACACAAATTAATTACAAGATGCCGTCGGCAAAACAATTTGCAGCAATCGCAACAATTTTCTCCAGCCCTTCACGGTCGACTGCGGAGAAATGGTTAAGGCGGTCGCTGTCCACATCCAAAACCGCGATCACCTCGCCGGTGCGGCCAAACAACGGTACGACGATCTCCGATCTGGCAGCAGTGCTGCAGACAATGTGACCGGGAAATTCATCGACATTCGGCACGATCACGGTCTCACGCGTCGAAAACGCGTGGCCGCATACGCCTTCGTCAAATTTAATGCGCGTGCAGGCCAGCGGCCCCTGAAACGGCCCAAGCACGAGCTGTCCGTCTTTTACCAGGTAGAACCCGACCCAAAAAAAACCGAAAGCTTCTTTTAATACCGCCGCAATGTTCGCGAGATTTGCGATCAGATCGGTTTCGCCCGCGACCAAGGCCTCGATCTGCGGCGCGATCTCGGCGTAAACCGTTCTTCTATCGGCGGTTTTCGAAAACGCAATGCTTTCTGCCATAACCTTAAAGTCTAGCCTGTGAAATCAGCCTTATGCAAATTATGGGTACAAAGAGAAGAAGGCGGCCTTCGGATGGATAATTTAAATGGGCGTTTACCCGACGTCAGGGCATGATCAAAGTCAATGCTTTTTTGTTATGTAATGGATAACCTCGGCCTTTTCGACCGTTATCAACGCGCCGCAGCCGGCCTCTTCTATCAGCTGGTTGGCGGTTTCGATAAATTGCTCGATCTTGTCATTGTGATCGACTATCTCGACAATGATCGGCAGATCGAACGACAGATCGAGAAGCTTGGCTGTGTGAATGCGGCTGCTCGCACCGTATGAGAGAATTCCGCGAATCACGGTCGCTCCCGCGATGCCCTGTTTTTTAGCAGCATATACAAGTGCTTCGTAAAGCGGCGTGTTATGTGATTTGTCCAGTTCGCCGATAAAAATGCGCAGCAGCTTTGAATCGCGTTCGAGTTTGATAGTCATACAGATCTAATAAAGAACATTCCGAGGTACGTAGAAGCAAATCCGACGATAATACTTAGAGCTACGTTCAGCGACAAATAGAGAATTTCGCCGTCTTGCAGCAGTTTTATACTTTCGTACGAGAACGTGGAAAAAGTGGTGAAGCCGCCGCAGAATCCGGTCGTCAGGAATATACGCCATTCAGGTGTTAGCAGATTTCCCTTTTCGGAAAGGGCGAAGAGAATACCGATAAGGAAACAGCCGACAATGTTAACGGTTAAGGTTCCGAGCGGAAACGATGAGGTGAACTGACGGGCCAGGAAAACGGTAACAAGATAACGAAAAACGCTTCCCAAAAACCCGCCAACACCAATCAAGATAATGTTTCTGTCCATAATCGTATCTAATATGAACAGGTGTCATCAGCTTTTTCAAGCGGTTTGTTCAGGAAGACGCCATTTCCCGTAAGTCTAATCAACAAAAGTTTTACACAAAGCGCGTGTCTGGTCAACCTTAAACGGATTCCTGGCCCGCACGCCGGTTCAGACCGCTTTTCCGCCTTCCGTTGATCTTTATCAAGATTATTATCATGACGACGGTCGCGACGATTCCGAAGATCAACCATGTCAAATTGTCGGCGATCGAGGCAACCGCTTGAACGCGATTGCTGAACGCCCAACCGAGCGTCGCGTACAGGGTAACCCAGATCAACTCGCCGGAAAGGTCCCATACGGCAAATCGCATCCACGAATAACACGCCAAGCCGCTTGTTATATTTATCCATGGACCGAGCGGCGTTATCAGCCAGCGGCTCAGAAATATGCCGGTCGCTCCCCATCGCCGAGAAAAATCTTCGGCGCGCTCGATCTTGTCCTTGCCGCCGATCTTTTTTGCGAGCCAGTCGATCTTTCTTCGGCCGCCGAATCTTCCGATCGCGTACCCGATATTGTCGCCAATGGCAGCACCCGCGGCGCCGACCACAACGACCTGCCAAAAGTTCATCTCGCCGGCGTCGACAAAGGCTCCGGCAACCGCCACCATGAGCGTTATCGGAAACGGAATTCCTGCGGATGCAATAACAAGAATTGCAAAATAAACCGGCAACCCGTAAGCGGCCAGCCATTCGAGCATCTGGTCGCTCACGTTCCACCTCCGGGAGTAGGCGGAGGCTTTTGCTGCCGCTCGGCTTCTATCGTTTCGTTGAGCAGGCTTATCAGCTCTTCGACCGGCCGGTTTTGTTCGTGCGCGATCCGGGCCAACGGCCGCTTGTCGGGTACATTTGCCGGTAAACCGAGTGCCTGCTTTAAGACGGGCGGCGGAACATGATAAGAATGCGCGATATATCCGATGGTCATCCACGCCCGAATCGGCTCGTCCTTATGCTCACGCCAGTAGCGCGCTCGCTGAACCGTGTGCCAGCCAAAATATCCAGTGAAAAGAAGAAGGAAAACGAGTATGCCGCCGATAACGAACCGGCGCCGGGCGAAACGCTGCCGATCTGAGTCTCTTAGCTCAGGCACATTTAGAATCTAGCATTTCCGCGATCCATTTTGAATGTTTTAGGCTAAGGGTGGCCTATGTGCCGGCGGGAAGAACGTTCGCAGTTAATGCGCGGCGTGCCATGCGGACGAGGGCGACAGCCTCTGTTGCAGTTTCACCGACGGCGGTCAGGTGCCCCATTTTGCGGCCGGGCCGCGGCTCGGCTTTGCCGTAAAGATGCAGCTTGACGTTGGGCTCCGCGATAGCGGACGACCAGTGGGGTTCGCCATGCTGCCAAATATCACCCAGCAAATTAGCCGTCGCGGCCGGCCTGTAAAACCCGGTTGAGCCAAGCGGCAAGCCGCAAACGGCGCGAAGCTGCTGTTCGAACTGCGATGTGATGCAAGGCCCAAATGTGAGATGTCCGCTATTATGCGGCCTGGGCGCAAGCTCGTTCACCAAAAGCTTCTCATCGCGTGTCAGGAAAAATTCCACACAGAGTGTGCCGACATAATCCAGCGTCTCCGCGAGAGCCCGCGCGATATCGACGGCCTCATTGAATACTTTTTTCGAAACTATTGCAGGAGCAAAAGAAATGTCCAGGATGTGATTTGTATGCTCGTTTTCGATCACGCCGTAGTGAACGAAATCGCCGTTCGAAGCGCGGGCGCAGACAACAGAAACTTCCTTCTCAAAATCGACAAAAGCCTCGAGGACAGCGTCATTTCCCTTCAGGTTTTCGAACGCGGGATCGATGTCGCCCATCGATTTTATCTTTGCCTGTCCTTTGCCGTCGTAGCCAAAACCGGCGGTTTTAAGAATTGCCGGCAGACCTGTCTCATTCGCAGCTTTGTAAAGGTCCTCGATCAGCTTAATATGGCGAAATTCCGCAACCGGAAAACCGTTTTGCGAAAGAAATGTTTTTTCGCGCAGGCGATTTTGGGTTGTGTAAAGTATCTCACCGTGAGGGTGAACCTCAACAAATTCGGCCGCGGCTTGGACGGTCGCGGACGGGACGTTTTCAAATTCGAATGTCACGACATCGACCGATCGGGCAAACTCGCGAACGGCGTCGAGATCGCTATAATCCGCCGCGGTTTCGATATCTGCGATCTGCCCGGTCGGCGTGTCGGTGTCAGGCGAAAAGGTATGAACGCGGTAACCCATCTTACGGGCTTCAATGGCGAACATCCGCCCAAGCTGCCCGCTGCCGAAAACGCCAATGGTTGAATTTGGAAGCACAATAGCCATCAGGGGCGAAGTTTCACATGCTTATAACTGAGAATTTTAGAGTCATAGGTAACCAATGCGCAATCATACACTCGAGCTGTCGCTACGATTATTTGATCAGCTGGGTCGTTGTGAAAACTGCCAGGCAGTTTAATCGATTCGGCGATTATCTTGGGTGACAAGGGAAGCAGGGAAATACCCGAAAGCGAAAACGCCTTATCGAACCATTCATCCAGCGAAATCGAAAATCGTATTCGGTTCTTTTCAAGGAGTTTAGCGACCTCCCAGCATGAAAACGCGCTTATACCGACGCCGCTCGCACGGTTATTCTCTATAAGATCTTTATCGTTATCTGTGAGTCTAGTATTTTCGTCAGTCCACCAAATCCAGATGTGGGTGTCAAGAATTATCATTTCAAAGCTTCCCAGTCCTCAGGCGGAACTGCAGGCTCAAAAGGATCATCATATTTTAACAGTGTCCCTCGCAGAGGGTTTTCGGGGTTTTCGCCTTCTTCGTGGGCTTCCATAACTATTATCTCGACTTTCTCGCCCTCTTCGAAAGGCAAATTCTCCAAAACGACCCGGCCGTGCGGCTGAACAGTTGTTTCTATCCGATGGGCTTCCATGATCACTTACTCCAAGGTAGATTGTAACACGCTTTCCGTTTGGTTTCGCCGGAATTCTCTAAGCTTTTCTCTCAATTCCGGCCGCGAGTTTGCAAGGATCGAAACCGCCAGCAACGCCGCATTTTTCGCACCGGCTTCGCCTATCGCAAGCGTTCCTACGGGCACGCCGGCTGGCATTTGGGCGATCGAAAGCAGCGAATCTAAACCGCCTAACGCACGGCTGTGAACCGGAACGCCGAGCACCGGCAAAACGGTTTGCGAAGCGGCCATTCCCGGCAGATGAGCCGCACCGCCAGCTCCCGCAATAATGACCTCAATGCCGCGAGATTCGGCCGATTTGGCAAATTCAAAAAGCAGATCGGGCGTGCGGTGAGCTGAGACGATCCTGGTCTCAAAAGGCACATCGAATACGGAAAGAATTTCAGACGCTGCCCGCATCGTCTCCCAATCCGATCTGCTGCCCATAATGACTGCGACCAATGGGTTTTCGCTCATAACATTATTTTTCCAGTTCGGCTTTTATGACGGATTCAAACTTTTCCCACGCGTGGATGGTGCTGCGCCAATAAACGATCTTGCCGTCTTTGCCGATGACAATATTTTTTGGATACCCGGCGAACCGAAAGCTGTCCAGCGTTGGCTTTGAATCGGCAACGACATTGTAATCAAATTTTTCGTGCTCCAGGAATTTTTTAACCGCGTGTTCGTCATCGGCGGTCAGTGCGACAAAAACGACATCATTATTTGCCGAGAATTCTTGTTTTAGATCATTGAGTCTCGGTATTTCAGCCATACAGGGCGGGCAGCCGATGAACCAAAAATTCAGTACCACGACTTTTCCTTTTAATTTATCAGCGTCGAATTCCAGCCCATTTACCGAGCGCAGTGAGAATGACCAGGGCGTTTCGCCTTCCTGCGGAACTTTTTGCAGCCGAAATTCGATGGTGCCGTCATCGAGCGTGCGAACGATCGTCGCGTCGCGATAAGACGGATTCGCCATTCGGATATCGACAAACTCATTATTCGAGATCAGGTTGCCGTCCGAATCGCGGAAGACGGTTTTTGATTTTGCAGGAGTGTTCTTGGCGGATACTGACGATGTTTCGGTATCAGATTTCGCCTGCCCAAAACACGAGGCCCCCGCCAGAAAGACAACGGCAAAAAGAATCAACCTTGGTTTTGATCGAGGGCGAAACATTTGTCTATTATTGCAAAAGCCCGCGTGTTAACAAGGGCGAAACATTCAACGTTGATTGATCCGCCCTTACTTACGTGCGGGCTTTTGCAAAAACTATACCGAATAACCCCGGCTGCCGTCGAAATTATAAAGGTTCTCGGTTTTGATCACATCCAGTCCGGCCTCGTCAAACCGCTGCAGCAGCGCGTTGATCTGAGCGTGCGTAACGTTCGAGCCTTCGCCTGCTTCGGCGATGAAGCGGCAGCGCCAATGATCGACCGTGAACGTGTCGGGCAATCCGCCGGGATAAACCTTGACGCCGCGGTTGGCGATATTTTGGAGTTTCAGGCCGTCGCCGTTGACCTTTTCGACCAATGCACCGAGTTCATCGGCAACACCGTAAAATGTTCCTTTCCACCAGTCGAGAAAGATGTCCACGCCGACGAGGTCTTTCTTTTGCGGCTCACGGATAGTATAGATCGGCTTTGCATCGGTCTGAGCGATATTTGCTGCGTAGCTGACCGG
>Ga0157373_10004745_pt1 | contig 10227 bp, 10 predicted proteins | sample C65metaG_FD_113460 | JGI IMG/M metagenome (GOLD analysis project Ga0157373, IMG submission 113460) | Corn rhizosphere microbial communities from Kellogg Biological Station, Michigan, USA - C6-5 metaG | ecosystem: Host-associated > Plants > Roots > Rhizosphere > Soil | place: USA: Michigan...
ATCGACTGACTGTCTCTCGTGTCGCCCTGCGTCGTGGCGACGGGCGAAAGCTACCCTGACCGACCCCCGATCGTCAATGAGTTTTTGGAAGGAATTTGCAGAAATGTGAAAGACCCGCCTCAAGCCACTGAAAACCAATCGCAAGACCTAACACAACACCCGCCCACCAACCTACTCAGCAGGGGGATTTCAAGAGACGAATAGTAACGCTAAAGCCACCTGAAGCGGGTAAATGAGCACTTACCTCTCCTTGGCAGGCTTCGATGGCTGTCCTCACGATAGCAAGTCCCAGGCCAGATCCACCGGTTTCCCTGCTTCTTGAACGATCTGGACGGTAAAACGGCTCAAACAACCGGGCTAGCTCATGCTCCGCCACACCGGGCCCATCATCCGCAACAGTAAGGGTGCAGTGTTCCTCTTCTTCTGTAGCCACTAGAGTCACATGAGCGGTGACACCTGCGTGGATGGAAGCATTCCGCAACAAATTCCCCACGGCACGTCCCAACAGTGCTGCATCTGCCTGCACTACCAGCCCATCCGGAATCTGAAGCTGGATTTCCAAGCTGCCGCCTTCCCGGGCGATAGCCTGATGAAGGATATCCTTCAAATTCACGGGCAGAAGGTTCGGGCGGCGATTGCCAGCGCGGGAAAAGGCGAGGATTTCCTCCACCAATGCTGCCAGCTCCGCAGCATCTGCTTCGATGGAAGCCAATTGGGGCGCACATTCTCCAGACAACTTCATTTCCAGAATGCCAAGACCGGTACGGATTCTCACCAGTGGAGCGCACAATTCATGGGCGGCATCCCCAAGAAACCGCTTCTGCCCACTGATGAGATGGTCCAGGCGTTTGGCCATGGTCTCGATGGAGTCCCCCAGGCTGCTAAGCTCATCCTTCCCCCGATAGGGCAGGGCTACTTGGAATTGCCCGGAGGAAATCCCTTCGGTCGCCAACTTCAGGCGGTGGAGATAGCGGGTGATCCCTAGAACAAAGGGCGTCCAAAAGGCCAAGCTGAGACCCAGCACGGCAAGACCACCCCACAGCCAGGGCTTGAACTCAAAAAACATGCCGGAACCATCCAGATGCTCCGCCCGGATGAGCAGGAGACGCGGCCGGAGAGGAGGCCGCATGCCTCCCTCCGGTGCCATGCGGAGATGAATGCCTGCCCAATAACCATCGCCGCCTTCCCCCCGCATGAGAAACAAGGGCGTCACGGCCTCCTGCGGGAGTGGGCGATCTGGACGCGGTCTGCTGGGAGACAGCGCATTCTCATCTGGAGGCATGTCCTCCAAACCCATGGGCGGGGGTCTTCCCTCAGGTGGTCCCTGCCGGGGCTGCGGGAGTTTTTTGATGCGCTCCAGCACATTCCGGGGAATGGCGGAGGGGAAGGATTTGGGGAAAATGGGATCAAAAAACGCAACCTTCACATTTTTCCGGTCCCCCAGCGCCTGCAGGGTGCCATTCCACTCGGCGGGCGGACGGCCCATGACCTGCGAGCGGGCAGTTTCCCCAAAATCCCGGAGGCGATCGCCAGCCGAACCACTCAGCAAGGAATCCAACCCGAGACCGAGTTGCCAAGCAACGAAGGCCACAAACGCCACCGAGAGTAATAAGAGGTGAAGCAGCAGCCACCCCAGCACCTTTGCCACCAAGGGAATATACGGGCGGCTTTTCACAGGGCGTGGCCCTCCCGGAAGTCTTCTTCATTCAAGGAATAGCCTACTCCACGAATGGTGCGGATGAAGCGGGGATTCCGGGCATCATCATGCAGTTTTTTCCGCAATGAGGAAATATGGACATCGATGGAGCGGTCGAACACATCGAACCGCCGGTCCGAAACTTCCTCGATCAGGCGCTCCCGGCTTTTCACGCGGCCTTTGGATTTCAACAATGAGGCGAGGATGGCAAATTCCAGCGCGGTGAGTTCCAGCACCTCCTCACCCAGCGTGGCGACGTGCGTCTCCTCACACAGACGGAGCGATCCCGCCACATACTCGCGGGGCGCAGGGCTCTCTCCTGCAGATGTGACTTGGGAGCGGCGCGTCACCGCCCGCAGACGTGCCAGCAGTTCCCGGGAGGAAAACGTTTTCGGCAGATAATCATCCGCTCCCATCTCCAATCCCACGATTCGATCCGCCTCATCCCCCAGCGCAGTGAGCATCAACACCGGCACATTGGAAGTTTTCCGCAATTCCTTGAGAACGGAAAATCCATCCATCCCCGGCATCATCACATCCAGAATCACGGCCTCATATCCCCCGGCCCGTGCTTCCTCCAGCCCCTCCGTGCCCGTATGACGCAGTTCCACTTCATACCCCATGGGAGTGAGATATTCCCGGATCAATCCGGCCAGCTTGCGGTCATCATCCACTACCAAAAGACGTCGATTGCTCTGAATTTCCATCGTCACCCATCGCTCATAGCAGCCCGCACGGCCATGAGCGCACAGCTTTTACAAAAACTTAACAAAATACAGGGCATCTCCACACAGTGCGTTCACAAACCCCGGGTTTCATTTTCAGCAACCTCACTGAAGGAAGCCAATCAACCAAACCTATCAAAAGATGAAACCAAGACACCTCACATTTGTTCTCGTCCTTCTGGCCAGCACCTCGCTGCATGCCCAGGACGGACCACCACCGGCCGGCCATCGCCCGCCATCCCCACTGATCGAAGCACTGGATACCGACAAGGATCACAAGCTCTCCGCAGATGAGCTGACCGCCGCCCCATCTTCCCTGCTCAAGCTGGATGCCGATGGCGATGGCAGCCTGAGCAAGGACGAACTCCGTCCGAAACCACCGGGAAAAAAAGACGCGGAATCCACTGAAGCGGACTCCAAGGAATCCACCGATGAGCCCCAGGGGCCACCTCCCGAGGAAAAGGAAGACCGCAAGCGCCCGGTCCCACCCCTTATCGCCGCACTGGATACGGACAAGGATGGAACGCTTTCCGCCACCGAGATCCAAAATGCCACCGAGTCCCTCAAGACTCTGGATGAAAACAAGGATGGTGAACTCACCCGCGATGAGCTGCGCCCAAAACGCCCAGAAGGGGATGAAGCCGGGCATCAAGGCCCGCCCCATGGCGGTAAAGGCTCTCGCAGTGGCCGCCCACCCGGCCCACCGAGAGAATAGGAATTTCCGGCCGCAGTTCTCATGGTAGAGACAGAGCCCGCCCAAGGAGCATCCCTCCGGGGGCGGGCTTATTTGCGTTACTCGAAAAATCCCCGGATGCGGCCCATCGCCCGGCGGTCCTTTTTCGTAGGCCTCCCTTTTCCTGCTTCCTGCCTGGCCAGCGACCACGCCTTCAGCGCCTCATACACCTCCGGGGAGGTGAGGTCCTGATAACACGTCTGCGCCAGCGGAGCCCCTACCCGCTGGCCGATCAAGCCCAGCACCTTCACCGTGCGATGGCCTGGCCCTTCTGGAAAAGGAATCTCCAGAATTTCGCCCGGATGGATCACCGCAGCGGGCTTCAGCGGCTGCTCGCCCCGCTTTACCTTTCCCCCTGTGCAAGCCTTGGCCGCCAGGCTCCTGGTTTTGAAAAAACGCGTGGCCCACAGCCATTTATCGATGCGCACCGCCTCAGACATACGCACCATTTTCACTCGGCGCTTACCGTTTGGCCAGAATGAAACCAGAGGGCTTGCCGCGCCGCCCGCCTCTCATTTAGAAGATGCGCGTGGCAGGAAAAAACATCGTCTATTTCGATCTGGAAACCCAGCGCAGCGGCAATGATGTGGGTGGCTTTGGCAACAAGGGGAAGATGGGCGTCTCCGTCGCCGTCACCTACAGCACCGCCCGCGGCACCTACGAAATCTACCCGGAAAATGAAATGGATAAGCTGGGCGAGGAACTCCTTCGCGCTGATCTCGTCGTCGGTTGGAATCATCTGCACTTCGACTACCCCGTCCTCCAGCCCTATATCCTGCAAACCTTGGAAGAGCAGACGCTCAATCTGGACATGATGGCGGAGCTCGAAAAAATCATCGGCTTCCGGCTCAAGCTGGATTCCGCCGCATCCGCCTCACTGGGCATCGGCAAAGACGGCGATGGCCTGGACGCCCTCCGCTGGTGGCAGGAACACAAAAAAACCGGCGACTTCGCGCCGCTGCGCAAAATCGCCCGATACTGCGCCATCGATGTGAAAGTCACCAAGTGCGTCCATGAATACGTGCTGGCCAATGGCCACCTCAAGTATGACGACAAAAACGGCGGCATCGCCGAGGTCGCCCTGGACTGGAAATAACGGCTTTTAGCCGAAAATTTGCTCAAACACTCTCGTCACCGTGTAGATGAAGGTGCAGATCAGGGCGATGAGGAAAACCTTGATGGCGAGTTCGATGGACGTGCGGGTCATGACGCCCGCGTCTTAATCCTTCCTCCCGCCGTCGCCAAGGGCGAAATGAAGCCGCTCATGGATCCAGCAGCGATCTGACGGTTGCAGCATCCAGGCGGGTGGAGATGTCAGCATCGGCGAGGATGCCGGAGGCGAGCTTTCCCTTGTCCTGCTGGAGTTTGTGGATGCGCTCTTCCACCGTTTCCTGGCAGAGGAGTTTGTGCACGAAGACTGGCTTTTCCTGGCCGATGCGGTAGGCGCGGTCGGTCGCTTGGTTTTCCGCTGCGGGATTCCACCAGGGATCGAAGTGGATAACGGTATCAGCGGCCGTTAGATTAAGCCCGGTGCCGCCCGCTTTCAGCGAAATGAGGAAAAGCGGGATATTGCCATTCTGAAAATCCTCCACCAGCTTGCCGCGATCCTTGGAGGCACCGGTGAGTTTCAGGTAAGGTATGCCTTCCTTTGCCAGATGCGCCTCGATGAGAGTGAGCATGGTGGTGAACTGGGAGAACAGCAGGATGCGCCTGCCTTCCTCGATGAGCACGGCCAGCAGTTCGATGAGGAAATCCAGCTTTGCGGACTGCCTTACCTCGCTCTGGAAATCTTCCGGCAACAGGCGGGGATCGCAGCAGATCTGGCGGAGCTTGAGCAATGCATCCAGAAAAACGATCTGGGACTGCTCCAGCCCGCGGGCGGCAATGGCCTGGCGGACGCGCTTGTCCATGGTGGCGCGTACGGTTTCGTAGAGATCCTTCTGATCGGAATGCAGTTCTACCAGATGAACCAGCTCGGTCTTTGGCGGGAGTTCCTTGGCCACCTGGTCCTTGGTGCGGCGCAGGATGAGCGGGGCCACACGCTGCTTGAGGAGGGCATTCCGATCCATGTCTCCGTCCTTTTCGATGGGCTTGCGGAAGCGGGTATTGAAAGTCTCCTCACTGCCAAGAAAGCCGGGGACGAGAAAACGCATGAGACTCCACAGTTCTCCGAGGTGATTTTCGATCGGTGTGCCAGAGAGGCAGAGCCGATGGCTGGCACTGAGGCGGCAGGCGGCCTGGGCCATCTTGGAGCGTGGGTTCTTGATGTACTGCGCCTCATCCAGCACCACGAGATGAAAGGGATACTCCCGCAGCTTTTCGATATCCCGCTGGAGCAGGGCGAAGGAAGTGAGCACCACATCCGCATGAGGAATGGAGCGGAAGTAGCTTTTTCTCTCCGGCCCATTCAGCAGGAGAACGCGCAGATCCGGAGCGAATTTCTTCGCTTCCGCGCGCCAGTTGAAAACCACGGAAGTGGGCGCGACGACGAGTGAGGGCAGCCCCTTGGAATGGCCGCTTTCCTTTTCCGTTAGGATATGGGTGAGCGTCTGGAGGGTTTTCCCCAAACCCATGTCATCCGCCAGGATGCCGTGTAGGCCATGGCGGGCGAGGAACTGCATCCAGCGGAATCCTGCCAACTGATAGTCCCGCAGCGTGGCCTGCATGCCGGTGGCAGGCTCCACAGCGGGCAGCCCGGAAAAATCCCCGATCCGGGCTGCCAGCTCCCCCAACTCTGGCGGAGCATCCAGCCCCAGTTCCGGCAAGGCCCCCAGCGCCGCTGCATCCAGTACATGCATGCGGACCCGATCCGGGAACTTCGGATCGATCAGCGAGGAAAGGTGGCGAAGGATTTTTCGCACACGACCAATGGGCAGCTTCAACGCATCCCCATCCGGCAGCGGGGCGTAGATCCAGCCGTGGTCCGGCCGATCCAGCGTTTCCTCCAGGAAATCATTTTCCAACAGGCCGGCCAGGATCGGCAACAGATCGTAACGTTGCCCGCCTACATCAAAGCCGACGGAAAGGCTGAACCATCCACCATCACCAGGCGTCAATTCACTGCGCCACTGCTCCGGCCCTGCTTCATGCACGCGGTGGCCCACATTGTCATCCACCGTGACCCGCCAGCCCTGTGACTGCAGTTTTTCCACCATCTCGCCCCGGAATTGATGCCAGAAGGCATCGATGGGAATACGCCCAGGATCAGGAAACCACCGGTCCGGCCCCTGATGGGTTTCACGGGATTTGAGATTCAGCAAAAACCGCCACGCGGAATTCGATTGGAGAGAGGAAAGCCCGGTATCCCGCAACTGCTGGGCTGCCGCCGTCTCCGATGCCGCATCGTGCTGGATCAGCGCCGCCTCGCCATCCGGCAGCTTGATCGGAGAAACCCACTCCGGCGCGGCTGCACGCAGCCCCAGACGCTGATCCCCATAGAGGACGGATGCCTCCGCATGAATCCAAAAATCCGGCTCAGGCTGACCCAGGGATTTCAAAAGCAGGCGTGTGGATTTATCCGTGGGCTCCCGGGTCACGCGCAGTTCGAAGCGTGGGTCGATCACCAGCCGGGGGAGGTCTGGCGAGGGATTTTTCAACAGCTCGCGTGTAGTGGGCAGCGCAGCCGCCACTGCTCCAGATACACCGTGGCCCAGCATGCGCGATGGATCCCGGTCCTTCCCAGCCTTGATCAGCAGCGCCGCCGCGTGATGACAAAAGCCGCCGATTTCACAGGAGCAAAATGTCTCAAACTCCCAACCATCATCATTCTGCCAGGCGCTTACCTCCGTTTCCTCTTTCGCCACATGCGCGAGCAGACTGAAGCAGCCGGGAGAGGTTTCCTCCATGCGGAGATTTTTCACCTTCGAAACAAACGCATTCGCCCCGGCAAGAATCTCATCGTCAAACCGCGTCTTCCACTGAAGGTCGGCCACGGAAAAAGAACTGTTCATATGAGGAGGCAAGGCACCACCAAACAATCATCAGCATTCCCTCACGTCCACCTCTGAAACAAAAAAAATCCACCGCAGGACACTCATCCTGCGGTGGAACGCGTTCATGTCATTTCCACGGAAAAATTCAGTAAATGCGGAGCGCATTCAGCGTGCAGCGATCCAGGCGCCCGGTAACCGGCAGATCCCGGTCCACCTGAAAGCGCATGAGCGCCTTGCGGGAGCCGTAACCGAAGCTGCCATCGATGGCACCGCAATAGTAGCCCAGCTTTTGCAGGCGCACCTGCGCCCTCACTTCCGTACGTTCCCAGAAAGGAGTGCATACAGGGCGCGAAGGAGGCGGGCAGCGATCGTAATCGTCCTCCCGGTAATCCCTTTCCCGCTGCTCATGAAAGTGGCGCTCGATCACCACATGCGGCGGAGGAGGGATGGGAAGATAGTCCCACGGCGCAGCCTGCAGCAGGCCGCTGGAAAAAATCAGTGCACCGATCGCGAGAGCGAATTTGGTTTTCATACTCTCTGTGAAACGCAGGCCACTGGAAATTATTCGACGGGATTTTCGGGAAATTCAGGAAAAACCATCGGGAAGAACGATTGAGAGGATCGACAAAATCCACGAGTGGTGAGGATGTGGAAAATCACGCCTGCGCGCTTACCTAACAGGTGGGCTATTGCCTGCCACAATCCTCCTGCGATCAAGCCGGCTCACAGGCATTGCTTTACCCTGCAGATCATGAGTGGGTGCCCCTACGCTGAGGTGGCTGGTCTTTCTACTTTACACGGATCAGAGTGCAAATCCCGCCGCCTTTTTCAGCACGATACACGATCCTGTCTGGGGTGACGGAGATCAGATGATCGCGGATCACTTCCCCCTTTTTGAACAATCCGGGGATCTCTGTCTGGATATCATAACATTCCGTCACATCTCCCTTTACCCGCCAGCGGCTGGTAAAAGGGATTTCCGGCATAACAAAGCTATATCCGGGATTGTTCTTCTTGAAATACAAGACCCCTCTGGCGGTTCCGTCTCTGCTGAAGCTTTTTACCATGGCAATGTTCATGCCTGCCCTGCCACCGCTTTCACGCCATGTTCCCGGAATAGCAGCAGTATACTGGCGTCCCAATTCTCCGGCAGGAAGCTGGCGGGATGGTACAGCACAGCTGGCCATCAGCAGGGCCAGTGGAATGGCCATCAGCAAGGATAACCGATTCATGGCTTGGCCTGCTTCGGCTTTTTAACGAGTTCCGTAATTGGGACCAGTTGAAGTTTGCTATTAACTGCCTTTCGATAAGTGTCCGCCGCGCCTCTTACAGCAGCTCTATCAACCAATTCCTGTGGCAGCGGCGACTTCGCACCTACCAAGGCTACACCACCCACAAATTTCTCGCCTTTTTTTGTTTGGAATTCTCCCGGCACAACGACCACGCCAATCATGGCTGGAGCATCCATCGCTCCAGGAAAATACCTTTCCTTGCGCTCGATACGGCCCTTGGTGGCTCCGAAAGGGGTGATTTGTTCCACAATCGCCATCACTTGGGAATCACGAGGTTCCTGACCCACACGAGTATTCGGAATTTTAATGACCACAGGCACCCCCCCGGGAGTGGCTACAGGAGACACAGCCGTGTGCACACAAGACGCGAGGGACAACGCCAACAGGGGAACCAATAGCCGGATCATTTCGAGGAAAAATGATCTGATAGGATATGCGGTGACAAGCCGCAAAAACAGGTATTTTATAACTCTCTTACTATCAAAAAACCCCACCTGCATGTGCGGGTGGGGCGGGCGCAATTTTCTATACAAGCCTAACGATTAGCGGATGCGCAGGGCACGAATGGTGCGTTGGTCCAACCAGCCGGTGCGAGGGAGATGGTGGTCACGCTGAAAGCGGACCAGAGCGCGGCGGGACTGTGGGCCTAGGGAACCGTCCACCCGTCCGTAATAGTAGCCGAGTTGACGCAGGCGAAGCTGGGCCTTGGCGGCCAAACTCATGCGGTGGGGTGCACCGTAACCCGGCCCATGGTGACCGCGGTCACTATAGCGTGGGCCATAGGGCTGGGCCGATGCTGTCTGCGAGGAAAGAGCGAAAACCGCGCCGAGGGCGAGTGTAAGGAGTGTTTTCATAACGATAACTGAGAGGGCGAGGAGCGGAGGAAATTCAAAGAAAATTTCATCCTTAGCCCTGCACTGCTCAGGCATCAGCCATGCAACCATTTGGCCTTCAATGCCTCAGCTCGTGCGAGGGCATTTTCTCCCAGGAAATTGGCATGGCCCATTTTGCGCCTGCCGATGGCCCGGCGCTTCCCATACAGGTGGAGATAGGCCTCTCCATCCGCAAAGAGGGAAGTCCAATCGGGCGGCACCATCTCGTCTTCCCAAAAATCCGCCAACAGGTTCAGCATCACCACAGGGGAAAGCAGGCGGGTGGAACCCAGCGGCAGGCCGATTACGGCGCGGAGCTGCTGTTCAAACTGGGAAGTGGCACAGGCATCCAGCGTATGATGGCCGGAGTTGTGCGGGCGAGGTGCCATTTCATTCACCAGCAGGCTGCCATCCGGCTTGAGGAAAAACTCCACGCCGAAAATGCCCCGGTAATCCAGCGCCTCTGCCACCCGGCGGGCGATGGCGGCAGCTTCCAGCGCCACGGCGGGCGCAATGGTGGCGGGCACGATGGAGACATCCAAAATGTGATGGCGGTGGCGGTTTTCCGCAGGATCGTATGTGACGATTTCCCCATGGGCGCCCCGGGCTACCATGACGGAGATTTCCTTTTCAAAAGGCACCCATGCTTCCAGCACGGCGCGCGGAGCACCGAAGGCAGCCCAGGTTTTTTCGGGATCCTCATCGCCATTGAGCTTAAGCTGGCCCTTGCCATCGTAGCCGAAATCCGCCGTCTTGAGCACGCCCGGGCCATTCAGTTCCTTGAGCGCAGCCGCGAGATCCGCAGCGGAGGAAATAACGGCGAACCAGGTATGGGGGATGCCGTTTTCCCGCAGGAAGTTTTTCTCCCGCTCCCGGTTCTGGCAGATGGAAATGGCATGCGGTGAGGGATGCAACGGAGTTTTGGCAGCCACAGCTTCCAGTGTCTCGCGTGGGATGTTTTCGAATTCCACGGTGGC
>Ga0157373_10004746_pt1 | contig 10227 bp, 20 predicted proteins | sample C65metaG_FD_113460 | JGI IMG/M metagenome (GOLD analysis project Ga0157373, IMG submission 113460) | Corn rhizosphere microbial communities from Kellogg Biological Station, Michigan, USA - C6-5 metaG | ecosystem: Host-associated > Plants > Roots > Rhizosphere > Soil | place: USA: Michigan...
CCACCATCGCATTCAGCGCGAACGCCGTGCCGGTCTCGCGCTGGCACCACCGGCAATGGCAGCAATGCACGACGAGCGGCGCGTGCGTGAGCGCGTAGCGCACGCCGCCGCAATCGCAGCCGCCGGCCAGTGGATAGGCGGCGGACTCGGTCACTGAGCTGCGCGCAGGCACATCGGCCGTCCCATCCACGCTGCGCGCTTCGGGGCTTGTTCGCGCTTGGGGCGGCCCTGCGCGCTCACCGGCGCGCGGGCGCCGACCTGACGACGCGGTCGAAGAAATCGTGCACGCCGGTCTCGCTCATCTGCCGGGCGTCCGCGAGCTCGCCGGCACGGGTGGCATAGACGATCGTGCCCGCCGGCGACAGCACGACCGCCGACGGAATGCCCTTCGCCACCGCGTTGCCGTAGTCGGCGGCAACGTCGAGGTTGCGGTCGAACTTGCCGACGTCCACCTTCACGACCTCGAACGCCTTCGCCATCAGCGCGGCGTTGCGCGGCGCGTGCAGCGCCTTGTCGAGCGCGCGGCAGTCCTCGCACCAGTTGGCGCCGAACACGACGAGCACGTTGCGGTGCGTGCGCTGCGCCTGAGCGAGCGCACCGCGGATGTCGGCTCGTGCATCGGCCGACGCGTCGTACGGCAGCGTTGCCGCCGCGGTGGGCATGACCGCGAGCGCCGCCAGCATCGCCAACGCCGCGACAAGCACGACGTGCGGCGACGACCGCGGCAAGCATGCAAGTGAGCGCATGGCAATCGCTAGCGCACGTACCGCCAGATCACCAGCAGCACGATCGCGCCGACGATCGACATGATGAACCCGGCCGCATGGAACTTGGCGCCTTCCGGCGGCTTCGACACCATGTTGCCGATGACGCCGCCGATCAGCGAGCCGACGATGCCCACCGCCGAGGTGGCGATGAACCCCATCGCATCCGCGCCCGGCACCAGCGCGCGCGCGACCAGGCCGACGACGAAACCGACGATGATCGACCATACGATGTGCATGATTCCCATCGGATCCCCTCGAGGTTGTAGAGCCCGCGGTATTCTCGCCCGCGCGTCGCGTGGCTTGCAAGGACGCGCGCGACCCGCCGCAACGCCGCCCTCCGGGGCGCGGATCAGTCCGGCGAGCGTCGATCGGGCGGCTCGCCGCGATCGCACTTCCGGCACGCCAACAGCCGGCCGAGGTGCGCGTCACGACCGGCGCTCGTCGTCACCCAGGGGCGGAGCTGCCATGGCGGCTGGTGCCGCACGTGCTGGTTGTGGCCGCAGGCGAGCTCGGCGACCCAATGCGCCTCGTCGTCGCGATGGAACCCGACGATCGCTCGCTGCACGTGCCCGCCCGCGCGGTCAGAACCCGCGCGACCAGCGGCGCAGCCAGATGCAGGAAAAGCCCGCGACGACCCAGGCGATGCCGACGAGCGGCATGTCCGACACGAACGTCCACACCACCGCGTTGATGAAGCACAGCAGCATGGCGAAGACGACGATGAAGATGTCGGTCATCGCGGTACCGGTTCAGCCGAGGCGGATCTCGCCGTCGAAGGTGACGTCGAGGTCGAGCTTGCCGATCGACAGCCGCATCGTTGCCGGCAGCGCGTCGGTGGCGCCGACCTTGCGCGCCTCGATCGCGCGCGCCACCGCCTGCTCGATCTCGCGCTGCGACTTGACGCCGACCATCTTGAGGAACTTGCGGATGCTGAGGTTGAAGGTCTCTTCGTTCATGACGGTCTCCGGTCCGGGGCGCGTCCCTGCGTGGCGCAGGTCGGCGCCGCGCGATCGTCCGCGTGGCCCCAAATCTACCTGTCCGCAGGCCGCTTGTGAACAAGGCGCATCCAGGCTCGACGAATCACCCTTCGCCACGGGACGATTGCGGCACGCTCACGCCCCGACCAGCCGCAGCGCCGCATAGAACGCCAGCGCCACGACGACATTGTCGACGACGATGCCGGTCGCGAGGACGACGAGCGCCTTCAGCGACGCCATCCATCGCGTGTCGTGATAGACGCGGCGGAACGCGATCGCGACGTAGGCGAGCGACCAGGCGAGCGTCGTCGCGAACAGCACGATGGCGCGCAGGTTCGGATGCTCCAGGTCCGTGTAGTCGACGAGGCCGACGCCGAGGAGGCGCACGGCCGTCAGGTAGGCGAGCGACACCACGAAGATCCACGCGACGTAGTGCAGCCCGAACACCGCGTGCACCGACCACGGTCGCCGCTGCCGCCAGTGCATCGCGCACGCGAGCAGCGCATACCACGCGACCGACAGGCCGAGCAGCAGCGTATAGACGGCGTTGAAGCGGCGGTCGATCCGCTCCGCGACGAGCGATGGCGCCACGTGGGTGCGCGCGGCGACGTCGTCGATCGTGCGGGTGAGCACGCCCGAGCGGTCCTGCTCGGCGAAGTGCGCGATCCGGAAGTCGGTGACGAACGACAGCAGGAAGAAGAACGCGACGGTGTTGAGCGTCAGCCGCCAGGGCGCGATCGAGCGCGCGCGCCGGCCGTCGCGGAACTCGGCCGTCAGGAGGCCAGGGTGAAAGACCAGTGCGACCAGCGTGTGGCGCACGCGCGCCCACTGCCGCCGCGCCGTGCGCGCAAGTGCGCCGGGGGCGAGCGACTCCTGGCCGCAGGCGGCGCACCATCGGTCCGTCAACGCCGCGCCGCAATTGGGGCAGGGCGCCCGCGCGTCGCCGAGGCCTTCTGCCAACTAGCTCGCCTCGATCTTCGCGAGGTCGCCTCGCGCGAACGGCTTGTCGTCGTCGGGCAGACTTTCGTAGAGCGCGAGCGCTCGCGTGCGGGCATCGTCGAATCCCGTACGCTCGCCCGCGGCACGGCGCGCCATCGCGAGCGCCGCGTAGCCGAAGAAGCGCTCGAACGGCGGCGCCTCGTTGGCATCGCACACGGCGAGGCAGTGCGCTGCGCTGTCGATCGCGCCCGCGGCATCGCCGGCCGCGAGCCGGCTCATCGCCAGCCGGTAGTGCGCGCGCTCCTCCTCGAGCCATGTGCCGGCACGGCGCCAATGGACGAGCGCGCTGTGCGCGGCGTCGACCATCGCCGCGGTTTCCGCCGGCGTGCGATCGGGCTTCCCTTCGAGCGCGACCGCGAGATTGTTGCCGCCGACGGCCAGCGCGCGGATCGCGGGCGAGCCGTCGGCGAGACCGGCCGATGCGAGCTCGCGCGCGGCGGCGTAGTCGGCGATCGCGTGCGCGAAATCGCCGCGTCCCGCCATCGCCGATGCGCAGCCCGCGAGCGCCGCGGCGGCTTCGGCCGGCGCGAGGCCGTCGAGCGCACGCGTGTCGCCGGCGGCGTGGCGAAGTGTCGCGACGTGGCGATCGATCGCAAGCGTCAGCGCGTCGCGGCCGTCCCCATCGCCGCTCGCGTCATCGGCGTCGCGCGCATCGTCCGCGGTCACGCGACGCAACGTGTCGAGGAATGCGACGCCGTCCATCCAGCGGCCGAGATGCTCACCGTAGACGTGCGTCGCCAGCGACGCGAGGCGGCCACGCTCGGCGTCGTCCTGCGGCAGCGCGCGCGCATCGGCAAGCCGCGACGCCACGCCGGCAGGGTCGTCGCCATGGTCCCGCCACGCCGTGTCCATGAAAGTCTCGAACGACGCCGTCATGGCGAGACCTTCGGACGGCGACGCAGCCGCGCGATGCCGGCAACCAGCGCCCACAGGATGAACGGCACGAAGAGCAGGCCGCGCACGAACGGCCGGTCGGTATCGTCCCAGAACTCGTTCTCGAGGAAACCGGCTGCGATGAGGCCCGCGATCGCGAGGACGATGGCGACGAGTCGAATGCCGCCCCGGAACCTGCGAAACCGCGGCGCCGACATCACCGCCGCGGCGACGATGCCGACCGCGTAAAGCACGTACAGCACGAGAAGCTTCGCGCCGTAGCCGCCGAACATGTCGCGATACCAGTCGTCGGCGACCAGCGAGTACGCGATGTACGCGCCCGCCACCAGCGGAAACACGACGAACGGCGCCGACAGCACGCCGGCAGCGATCACCGGGAGGCGCGGAACGATGCGTGACATGTGCGCTAGCCGCGGGGCTCCAATCCGATCGGTTCGGGAAACGCCGTTACCGCGCTCATGTTGCGCGGGTTCAGTCCGCCGGCTTGATGCTCATCCAGATGTTGAGGCCGAACACGTAGAGCGCGAGCAGCACCAGCAGCGAGCTGACGATCACGACCGGCAGCCACGCGGCGTTGCCCGACAGCATGAACCCGAGGCTGATCATGAACACCGGCAACGCGAGATTGTGCAGCCAGAAATGCGCGCGCGCGAGCCGCGTCGTCGCGGCCGCCGGGAAGGCTCGGTAGACGAGGCCGGCGATCGCGAGCGTCGCGAAGCCGAGCAGGTTGATGTGCGCGTGCACCGGCGCGAGCGCGAAGTCGCCCTTGATGCCCATGATGATGCCGAGCGTGGCGCCAACGGCGATATAGATGACGGCGATGCGGATGAACGTGACGGCCATGTTGCCTTTCCCCCTTGTTGGAAGTTGTGTGGTGTCAGTGCGCGAGGATCTGCCCGGCGACCGCCATCTGCGCGGCAAAACCGACGGCGAACGCCAGCGTGCGCACCCAGGGCCACGCCAGCGTATAGGCGATCACGTGGACGACGCGCGCCCAGAAGTACACGAGTGCGGCGGTGGCGATGGTGCCGTTCGAGATGCCGAGCGCGTTGGCGACGAGCACGAGTGCCGCGAACACGACGAGGTTCTCGACGGCGTTGCCGTGCGCGGCCTTGAGGCGCTGTGCCCACGGCGATTGCGGCTTCGGGTTCGCCGGGTAGCCGACCGTGTCGGGCACGCCGCGCACGATCAGGCGATCGAGGATGTACGGCAACCACAAGAGCGCGGTCAGCAGCGTGACCCACGTCAGGTAGACGAGCTCGGGCTTCATCGGTGATCTCCCTTTGACGGCGGATGGCAATGTACTCCTCGGCGCGCCGTTCGACGAGGGGGAGGGCGGCGGTCAGCTTCGTGTCCGGCGGGCCCTTTGCGCGGGATCATAGAAGAACTGCTCCTCGGCGATGCGCTCGCCGCGCCAGCGTTGCAGCGCGAGCTCCTCCATCTCCGTGTACGTCCCGTCCGGCCACTCGAAGCGGAACCACCAGTGCACGACGACGTGATCGCCATCCACGAACACCGGCCGCAGGCAGCGCGACTCGACCCGCTTGGCGCGCGCCAGCACGGCGCGCTCGTTGGCGACGAGCGCGTCGCGTCCGCGCCGCGGCTCGCCCTGGTTCTCGCGCATCGTCGCGTCCTCGGTGTAGAACGCCTCGATCGCGGCGTCGTGCGCGTTCGATTCGACGATGGCGACGAAGCGCTCGAGGGTTTCGGGTGACGGCATCGTGCGGTTTTCAGCCGTGAGGCGGCTTGACGACGAGCTCGTCGACGACCGCTTCGACGTCGTCGACGCGGCGCACCAGCTTTTCGAGCGCGGCCTTGTCCGATGCGCGCCGCACGCAGCCCTTCAGCCACACGAAGCGGCGCTGGCCCTCGATCCAGATGCTCGAGTCGGCGTAGCGGCCGTCGGCGTCGATCGCCTTCTTGACGCGCGGGATGATCTCGCGATCGTACTGGTACGCGTTCGGCAGCCGGCAGAATCCCTCGGCGAAGCAACGGGTACCGCGCTCGGCGCGCTCATGTGCCTGGATCTGCATCTCCTTGCGCGTGATCAGCGGGCCCTCGGGCACCGGGCACTCCTTGATGGCACCGGTGACCTGCACGAACGGGTCGTCGAAGAAGTTGGCGCGCTCCTCGGCAGCGGCGGCCGGCAACGCTGGCGCCAGCACCGCCCAGGCGAGCACCGCGAGCGCGGCGTGACGTTCCGCTAGACGACGAGCCGCAGCAACCGGAACGGCAGCGAGACGACCAGCCAGAGCAGGTAAACCACCGCCGCGACGACGCCGACCGCCAGCGTCACCGGCAGCACGACGAGCCAGAACACCGGCACGAACGCGAGCGTCAGCAGCGCCATCGGCAGCGCGATGACGCACATCATGGCGAGCACGGCCAGCAGCACCAGCAGCTTGAGCATGGATATCCCTCCGGCGACGCAGCCATCGTACGCCGCGAAGTGGCGAAGGCGAGGGGGATGGGCCGAGCGGCGGCGGGGGCGGACCGGCGTCGCCATGGCGCGACGAACGCCGGCGGCGCTCCGGCCGGGCGACCGCTGCGATCGCGCGTGTCACGAGGCGGCGGTGCGCTTGCGCCCGCCGAGCACGATACCGGCGACGAGGCCGATGAGCGCGCCGAGCGGGCCCGCCACGAACGCCGACGTCATCGCCGCCTCGACGGAGCGATCGTGCACGTTCGACGACAGGAGCTCGATCAGGTTGTAGCCGGCGAACGCGAACGCGACGTAGCCCGCGATCGCCCCCAGCACGCCGAATGCGAATCGCCGCATGGATTCTCCCGGTGCCGGCTACCAGACGAAGGGAACCAGCCGCTTCACGCGCGCCCGGTACGCGCGATACGCGTCGCCGAAGCGCTCCTCCATGAAGCGCTCCTCGACGCCCATCTTGCGCCATAGCGCCACGAACGCGATCACGAACGCCAGCACGCCGCGCACGTCGCCGCGCGCAAAGGCGCTGCCGGCGAGCGCGGCGAGAAGACCCGTGTAGATCGGGTGTCGCACGAGCGCGTACGGTCCGCTCGTCACGAGCTCGTGGTCCTCCTTCAGCGTGACGATGCCGCTCCAGTTGCGGCCGATGTGCAGCCGCGCCCAGACGCAGAAGAGCAGGCCCGCGGCGGTCACCGCGGCACCGATCCAGAACGGCCCAGGGCCGGGCGGGACGTAGCGCAGGTCGAGCACCGGCGCGTCCATCCGCGGCCACCACAAGAGCAGCGCGGCGATCGCCAGCGGGATGACGTGTGCCGCGCGCGACGCCGCGGGCTCGCGGCGCACTTCCGCCTTGACGTCGCGCGAGGAGATCCACCAGTAGAGCGCCCATGCGAGCCACATCGCCGGGAAGAGGTTGCGGTAGAGCGCAATCACGGCGCGATTGTACGCAGCATCAGCGACTCGTCGGGCTCGATGTCGGCGGCACTTTCGTCATCGGCCGACGCCGCGGTGAAGCCGAGCCGGTCGAGAAGCCGGCGGGAGCGTGCGTTGGCGGATTTGAAGACGGCGGACAGCCGATGCACGGCGTAGTCGTCGCGCAGCGCCTCGATCATCGCCGTCACGGCTTCGCTCGCCAGCCCCTGTCCCCACCACGCGCTGCCGAGCTCATAGGCGATCGCCGCCGTGCCGTCGTCGGTCACCGTGGCCTGCACATAGCCGATGAGGCGGCCGTCGTTCATGCGCATCACCCAGTTGAGCCACTGCTCGCGACCGTCACCGGAGCGGCGCGATTCGAGCTTGCGGTAGCGCTCGCGCAGCCATTCGACGGACGACGGCGGCGCGTTCTCGTACTCGTAGATGGCCGGGTCGCTCAGCACGTCGACCATCGCCTCGGCGTGCGCGGCGACTTGCGGCTCGAGCGCGAGGCGCGGCGTGCGGATCACGCGCATGCCGCGGCGCTGCGCGACGGCGAGGGCTCAGTGCGAATGGCGGTTGGCGTGCCGCGGCGGCATGTGGAGGCGCCCGTCGCAGACGAGCGTCGCGGCGACGGCCAGCGCGATCGACAGCGGCAGCACCATGAGGCCGGCGATCCAGCTCCACGAATCGCCGCGGTCGAGGATCAGCACGGCGAGGCAGGTGACGACCGCGGTCGCGATGACGGCGGCCAGCGATGCGCGCCGCGGCTCGCGGAACAGCGCCTCGGCGGCGACGCCGACCAGCACCGGCAATATGACGAGGACGACGAATGCGCTCACCTGATCGTTCTCCACGCCGCTATCCTGGGCACGTCGCGCCTTGATCGACCTCGCGGCCGCCCGATAGCCGTATTTCTACGCCGATCGCGGCCGATCGCCAAGCGGCTGCGCCAGCGGCTAGGGCACGTCGTCCGCGATGTGCGGCATCGAGGCGGGCCGCTCCCGCAGGCGGTCGTAGTAGGCATCGACCGCCGGCAGCGTGGCGCGCTCGATGGGCGTGCGCATGAAGCGGTGCACGGCGAGGCCGATCACGATGTCGGCGAGCGTGAACGCCGCGCCGGCGACCCATGCTCCGGTACGCTCGAGCCGCTCGTCGAGCAGCGCCATGTGCCGGTTCCAGCTCGCGACGCTCGCCTTGATCGCCGCCGGATCGGCGTGCGCGGGACTCTTGCGCACCAGCGCCATGAACGCGTAGCGCCACGCGTTGTTGAGCTCGCCGGCTTGCCAGTCCATCCACTGCTCGACGACCGCGCGCGCCGCCGGCGCGCTCGGCAGGAGATCGGTGCGCGCGTCGCGCGCGGCGAGATAGCGGCAGATCGTGTTCGATTCCCACAGCACGAACGCGCCGTCCTTGATCACCGGCACGAGGGCGTTGGGATTGAGCGCGCGGAACTCCGGCGCATCGGTCGCGCGAAAGCCGATTCCCCAGGCTTCCTGTTCGTAGGGAATGCCGATCTCGCCGCAGGTCCACAGCACCTTGCGCACGTTGATCGACGAGGAGCGGCCGAGGATCTTCAGCATGGCGTTCGCCTCAATTGGAAAATGTGTCGTGCGACGACATTTCGCGCAGTCATTACGGTGTCGCGCCTGCGGATATCGATCATTCGCCGCGACTGCCGCCGTTGCGCTCCCAGTCGCTGACGGGGCCATCGACGATCGTGAACAGCGGATGCGCGTCGGGCGCGGGGCATGCGCGCGCCCGGCGCCACGCGTCGGGACTGCGCCGGCGCAGCTTGTCGAGGAGCCACAGCCACTCGTAGTCGAGCTGGCCGCGGGTGGCGACGAGCGGTTCCGCTGCTCCTGTCCGGCCGAGCTTGCCGCGGTCGAAGCGATAGCCGCGCGCCGAGGCCTCCGCGTGCACGCCCGCGAGATACGCGTTGATCGCGGCGCGCGGCGAGGGTGCCGCGCGGAAGCGCGCGAGCTGCGGATGGTGGCGATAGCCCCGCGTGCGACCGCGCAGCACGGCTTGCGCGAGCAGCGCCTCGCGCCACACGGCGGTCAGGCCGGCGCTGTCGAGATGTCGTGGATGGAGCGTCCACAGTCGCATGCCGTCGGGGCCTGCGCGCAGTGCGCGCTATGACGTCTTGCGCAGGAACACGTGCGCGGCGGCGCGATCCCCCGGCGCGTGCCGCTCGCAGGTGTAGCCGAGCGAGCGCAGGTCGAGCCCGGCGAACAGCGCCTCGCCGCGGCCGAGCAGTGCCGGCGAGACGACGAGATGCAGGTCGTCGATCAGGCGCGCCGCGAGGTACTGGCGGATCGTCGACACGCCCCCGCCGACGCGCACGTCCTTGCCGCCCGCGGCAGCCCTGGCGCGCGACAGCGCGGCGCTGATGCCCTCGGTGACGAAATGGAACGTCGTGCCGCCCTTCATCTCGATCGGTGCGCGCGCGTGATGCGTCAGCACGAACACCGGCACGTGATAGACCGGCTCGTCGCCCCACCAGCCCTTCCACTTGTCGTCGGGCCAGGGTCCGCGGATCGGCCCGAACATGTTGCGGCCCATGATCCATGCGCCGATGTTGTCGAAGCTTCGTGCGGCGAACGCGTCGTCGGCATTCGCCTCGCCCTCGCCGTTGCCGTGCATCCGCTGGAACGTGCGCGTGTGGAAGAACCAGTCGAACGCCTCGGGACCTCTGATGCCGAGCGGGTGCTCGAGGTCCTGCCCGGGACCGGCGCCGAAGCCGTCGAGCGAGACCGTGAAGCTCAGGACGCGAAGCTTGGACATGGCGATTCTCCGGCGAGCACGGACGCGACGAGCGCGGCCTTGCCGTAGGTCTGGGATTGCCGGTCGAGCAGGATGACCGGCCGCTCGTTGCGCGTCGCTACATGATAATCGCGTCGTCCCCGCCAGCGTCACGCGGGACGCCGCAGCTCGACATCCGGCTCCGACTCGGGCGCAGGGCTCACGCCGAATGCGATTTCGGCGAAGCCATGCTTCGCATAGAACGCGCGTGCCGGTGCGTTGCGCCGGAACGTGCAGAGCCGCAGCTCGGCGGGCGAGAGCGCGTGCGCCGCGCGCAGCAATACGCTGCCGATGCCGCTGCGCTGCGCCTCGGGAAACTCGTCGAAATCGGCGTCGACGTAGGGACGCACCCGCGCGACGCCGGCGTCGGTCACCCGGCCTCGCGCTGGTCGTCGCCCGACCGCGGTGGCCGCCAAGGCGTCACGAGGTCGCGCCC
>Ga0157373_10004748_pt1 | contig 10226 bp, 14 predicted proteins | sample C65metaG_FD_113460 | JGI IMG/M metagenome (GOLD analysis project Ga0157373, IMG submission 113460) | Corn rhizosphere microbial communities from Kellogg Biological Station, Michigan, USA - C6-5 metaG | ecosystem: Host-associated > Plants > Roots > Rhizosphere > Soil | place: USA: Michigan...
ACCTCCTTTCCATTAGTAACCCAATCGGCATATTTCGCTATCGTTCTGATATGTCTACGCTTCAGATACACACCATTCCCCTCCCTGCTACCATCCACATTAGTGTTGCCTTCCGATCCTAGAATCCAATCGCCATCCCGACTAACAACGATCCCCACATGGGCTATCCTTTTCAATTCAGGAAAATAAATGCCAAAAACATCTGCCGGCAAAGGGCTCTTCACAAGTCTGGAGGTCGGCAGTAAATCCGGCGACCACGCCGATCTGGGTTTAACATAACCACATTTTCCATAAATCCAGCTAATATAAGCTGCACACCAGGGCTCGCCACCCTTAAGCAATACATAAGCCAGGTATTCCTCTACCCGCTTACCACGATTCGTATTTCCTATCTCACGTACGCCAGTCTCCCGTTGTGCCAATTGCACAATATTGCTTCTTTTAAGATCGTTTTGACCCCTTAACAAATGGCCAGAAGGCTGAACAGGGCTGCCAAAAGCAGCAACGCAAAAGAGGCTAAGTAAAACATGTATTGCTCCCATATAGAAAGTAAATTAAATTTTGAAACCATAATGCCGATAGAAGGTAATGTAGTTACCAGAAGAAAACGCTGCAGCAGCCACCAGCATAAGCCAATCAGCAGCAAGAATGTCATGATACTCAACAGGATCAGCAGCCATATACTTTGATCCACTGTACCGGTACTAAAGTCCATTTCCCGAAGGTAACCTGGAGCTGAAAACCAAAGCAACAGCATCAGCAAAAACAAAATCAGAGGCTCAGTACGTTTAAACAGGACAGGAAAATTTGGCGCAGGGGATTCCTCCAACCCTAATTTCTTAGTGTTCATAGTTTAAGATATTAAGTGAATAATTGATTTAGAGATTAACCCGGCAGCACCTCATAAATACTGCCGGGAAATCATTGCTACGCTGTGGTAGTGGTAATTGTACCAAGGTAGACGGTCGGTGAGAACAAGGTTCCATCTTCAGAGACGAAGAATGCCCATCCATGCAATGGACCATCGGAGTACACACGCGGTGAAGCGATAGTGATCGTTCCTGAATTTCTGGTAGCCTCAACCCCAGTTCCTACAAACTCATCGTGCAGCTCACTGTAAAAAATCACCTGCAACAGATCGGTGTCAGAACTAGGTTTTCTCAAACCCTCACCAGGCTCCCAGGTGAGCACGATTCTGTGCATTGGTGCAGTTTCCAGCTCGGCGTTGAATAAAGGACTCAGTTTTTTATAAGTACTCTTCTCCGTCAAAGAAACCTGTGCATAATCCATTTTGAAATTAGGATATACACCCGTTACCGCATTTTTCAGATGATACTGAGATGCTGCGTTCAGCGGCGTAGCGCCAGTGGTGTGATTTTGATAGCCGATCATGATGAATTCAGAAAGGCGGCCCACAAAGCCGGTGACCAATGTCCACTTCAGCTGCTGCGTCAATTGTTTCAGCGAAGCGGGTTTATTAGACGGGGTCGGTAAACCTTTCATTACCGCTGTACCCCTGAACATGGCTCCAATTACCGCTCCGACTTTGCCGGAAAATCGGCCAAGGATTCCTCCATTGTATTTTCCCATAATTAATTTATTTAGTGAAACATTCTGTTAATTCGAGTCTTCCACCTCCGGATGTTTCGAACTCGTTGAACGAATGTAGACACGGAAAATATAACTTCCTAATAGACAGGACCTAATTGCAGTGCTTTGCAGTAGTACTGCAGTATTTTGCAGGGCTGAAGTCGATTATTATTAAATTTTGCTACCTGCCATAGTTGAAAATCTAACTTGAACCTTGTTTCCACATCTTACTTTCCACGCTATAACAAATCAAACCTAACCACATGATTTGATGAATAAATTAATATGCCAGCTCCAGACGATTTTTTACGTGTTTACTTTCCTCGCGTCTTAATTCTTCATTGGTATTGATCTCGTGCTCTTTCTCCTTCTGAATCACCTTAAACCAACTGATTGCAGGAAACATTCCATTAGAATGTAATTCCAGTCTAATCACAAATTCATCCTTAGGTTTGCGATGGTCATTGATGTACTGACTCAAAACAGCCGGTGTTACATCTACTTCATTGGCAAATTCTTTATCTTTCTTTTCCTGTCTGCTTACATATTCATTCAGAAAATAGCCAAAGCTTAGCTTTTCCTCGTATTGATCACTACCAATATAATCCTCTAACTGATATTTTAATTGCAACAGCTCATCATACATCTGCTGCACCGATGTGCGACTTTCAAAACGTTTGCGTCTGGCTTCCCAAAAACCCTCCTCTTCGTTCTTTTCCTTAGCGGTCACCATTTCATCAGAGGGAAAAACAAAAGCATCCGCAAGTTCTTCTGTGCTGAACCGGGAAAAATCTGTTCCCTGAGCTTCTTTGCTCCTTTTAGTGGTTTTCATAATACTCCTTAATTAGTTTTAATGAATTTTGTCCTTCCGTGATTAAGAACAACTTTGTCGATTCAAAACCGTATTTAGCGATGTAGTGTTGCTCCAACGTGGTCTTAGGTTTCAAACACACAAAGCCTCCAAATCCGGCTTTAAAAGCTTCCCTGCATGCAAATGCGATCAAATTACCTGCAATCCGTCTATATTTCTGACCTTTACCAATATTATCTTTAGACGAGGCAAGTAACCGGATCTCTATAGCATAATCATCTGGTCTTTCCCTCAATGACAATAAACCAATTGGCTCTTCGATATCATCAGTCACCAGTTTATATACCTTAAACGTCTTTTCTTCAATCCAATTGAAATCAAATCGCTGGCTCCTATCAATCTTCGCAATTTCCAAAGAATGAACTTGAATAACCTTTGCCAAATGCTTCTCGCCAGTTTCAGTATTTACCACATACATAACTATCAAATATACCAAAAGTTTACATAAAAAGTAAACTTTTGGTATATTTGATTTTAGAAAATAATGTGACTGGAATTGTCACGTATTCCACATAATTAATTCGTGTCAAAAAGGTAAATCTACCTATTTACGGTTTCTGGATCACTTCCACCTTTCCTGTTAATGAGCGCTAAAATTTGCGACTTCAGGAAATAATTGTTCGCTCCGATTTTTTTCACAGTAATCAAATGTTTATCTATCCAATAGTACAATGTTCTTTCCGAACGTTGAAGTAGATGAAGTGCTTCCTGAGTGTTGAGATAGATGTCTTCAGGTTCACCTTTATATCGCTCAATGAATCCACTGACTTCTACGGTATGGTTTGCCAGGGCAAGCTTAATCGCTTCCAGCATTTCCAGAATTTTTTGTTGATGCATAATTATTTCAATTAAGGAATTAATGGTCCGGTATAGACACTATTCGAAACCTGCTTTCTATCATCAGAGATGAAAGCAATGTAAGTTTCCAACCGGCTAAAGGTTAAATAATTTGGTATATCTATGCTGGCTGTCTTTGTTTCCCTGCTTGATCCGGCGGTAATAAAAACAGCATCCGGTATTTCAGGCAAGTAGACCAGCACCATGACCTGGTCGGACCAATGCTGCCTCCTCGCTCTCGGATCATAGTCCCACTCAAAAACAACCTTTCGATTGGACAGCATTGCTCTTGGATTAAGCGGCGGACTCAAATCTCCTTTGGATACCAGTACGTTAGGAAAGTCCATACCAATATCAGGATAAATTCCAGTTACCGCATTCTTCCGGTTATAGGCAAAAGAAACATTTTGAGGATTTCGGCGATGCAATCTGGCCTCAATTTCAAACCCTACACAAATAAATGGATATATAATATTAAGGAACGACTGAACCACTTTCATACCCATTTGGGCTACAATTTCATTTTTGGTAAATGGTGCTTTCCTTACCCCAATACTCCTCATCACATCCTCGCCATAGAGCGGATACGTTACGGTTCGACCGACCTTTCCGGACATTTTACCTCCGCGGTTTTTTTTTGAACTAGCCATAGATTTATTATTTAGTGATAACTGATTAATTGATTTGTAAAATCATCCCCTCCGGCTCGTAGTGCTATTATTTAGCTAGGGCCACGCTTCGGATAAGGAACCAGATTAACCGGGCCTAATCGAGGCGTAAACCGGGGGTCTACCCGGGGTCCACCCGGTCAAAACAGGGCCTCAGACCTGCATTTTACCCTGTCAAGGCCGCGTAGACCCCCGGTTTACCCCAGGTAGACCCCCTGTTAATCTTAAAGCGTCTCCGGACGCTCTCCCTCTCCGCTCAAGATCTTAGCACCCTCTCCTGATCTCCTTAAATATAGCCTTCACCGCCCCCCAGTCTTTGATCATCAAGCTTATGCTGATCACCTGAATTGGTTCGTTAAACTTCAAATTTAGATTCGTCCTTTTGTTAAACACGGGGCTTTGGCAAACTGAAGTTAAAATGCCGGGATCAATCGGCGTGTTAAAGGTGATGGTTGCAAATTGTCCAAGCTCCGGAACAGTGAGCTCTGCCATGGAACCCAGGTATTTCTCAAAAGCCACTTTCAAATGTTTTTGATTGCCGTTACGCGTTTGTTGAATATGCCGTATTTCCTTCTCCAACTGCTCCATCGCATGTTTGAAGAAAGACCTTCGCTCAGAGTAGTCATCCCAATCGTCCATCATTGGCTCAGCTTCCTCCCTTAATATTCTAACCAGCTTGGATGGACCGCAAACCAGCCCGAAATTATAATACTCATGAATAAATTGACGGAGACACACGTAGACAACCCGGTCGGTATCTATTGCAGGATTAAGATGGTGACCATGATGATACAATGGGTCATCATCTAAAAAAATAACCCAGAACTTGTAGACTGATGATAAGGCAAGGATCTCCCGATAACAACTTTCTGTGAGTTGGCTTGGGAAAGGCCCGTCATCATGATGTTTCACAATTACAGCTTTAATTTCAGATTGTTCACAGCATTTCATCAGATTGTCTACACGCATTCCCTCCTTACTACCACCAGTAAATATTGGTATCCGAAGATGCTCATTCAATAAATTAGTGAGCTTAGTATCGCTGGAGGATACGATGCCGACCTGATCGCCTGGTTTGGTAACATATTTCAGTACCTTCATTAAGGTTACAGATTCTGGCAAAATACACAGCTGACTAGAACGCTGAATGTATTTATGTCCTTTTAAATATCCTGATGCATGTTGAAAGATGAAGTCCGAAAAAGAGATTTCCCGATCTACCTTTGACTTCGGCAACTGTTCATTGACCACCGCAGCATAAGCATCATGTCTTAAACGCCTCACTTTACGACCCAATACTAAGGTGTTCAATGTCAATTTCTGATCATCACGATGCTCAAATCGTTCATTGATGGGTAATAGTTCTTCTTCACACTCTACAGGGTCAGGCTCCTCAACCTTAGCCATTACTTCATTTACAAAATATCCAACGGAAGGAGTACTGTATAAAAGCCCCATAGTTACCAGTGAGAGGTATGATCGAGAGACGACACCTCTGTCAACACCTAAATATTTAGCCATTTTCAGAATTGACGGCAATTGCAGATCATCGGGAAAATTGCCTCTTTTGACTTCAGATCGGATTTTGACGACGATTTGCTGAGTTATGGTAAGCTTACATTTATTAGATCGATTGATCCGCCAGTTGATATTCCAGTTAAGTTTATCTTTTGATTTTATTGTCATTTTATGCTGAGCGCTGTAAGTCATACAACCAAAGCTATAAATACAAGCAATAAATTCATATTTAATTTACCCAACACATAAATTTTTATATTTCTGTCACATTTACAATCTCATATATCAAAAAAAAGCACCTAAAAAAAATAAATTGAGATATAAAGTATTAACTAACATTATTTAATAAGATACTGTCAATCAATTATTTTCGGATCGCCTGCTAAATCTATCCAGAAAACCCAACACTATTGACCAGGAAGTCTTCAAACGATGCTAATATTAAGACATTTTTAACATTAAGGTTAAGTTAATTAAAAATCAGAGTGTAAAATATGAAGTAAAAATTATAACCTGATAGAAGACATTGCCCAGAACCTCTTAAACTTCCAGGTTCTGAATACACCGAAATCGAAATTGAGGCCATAAGGCCATTGCAAAGCAACTTCAACAACCCATTGGAACAGTGAAAACCAGAATAAGAATTGGAATCATTCAGCTTCGGAAACACCTGGCCCGAGATCTCGCCTTTTATCATAACCGAAGAATGGCTTGATGTAGATCTAAGCTTTACACACCAGTCTCAGCGTTTTCATGCTTTGGACATGATTATGCAGGAAATGAAAACTGAATACATACTCGTCAATTTGATTCCGTTCCAGGAAACGAAGCAGAATTACTTTGAGTTTACTTAGCAGCCCATTGGCATAATCATTCAGTTTTCCGGTGATGAATTTCTGTTTGTAGGGCTTTGGAAGCATATCCAGATTAACGAACACGTATAATCCGCTTCCCTCGCTCCTGATCAATAAACTATGACGTTCTACTTTATTTCGCAGGAAACTGCATTGATCAATAAGACGCACGACATTCAATTTGATTCTACATCTCCAGTAAGCTTAAACGTTGATGCTGAAAAGATTGGTTCTGTGATCCATAATCTGATCAGCAATGCCATCAAGTATTCGCCCAATGCCAGGAAAATCGAGGTTGCCTGCCGAATTTCGGGTGATCAGGTCACAGTCAGTGTAAAGGATCAGGGCATAGGAATGACACCAAATGATGCGAAAAAAGTCTTTGACCGGTATTGCCGTGTCGAAAACAACGAGACTAAAAACATTTCTGGGTTTGGCATTGGCCTTTATCTCAGTGCAGAAATTGTCAGACGCCATGGCGGAACGATCTGGGCTGACAGTATAATCGGATCCGGCTCCACGTTTTATTTTAGCCTGCCACTGAAAGACTAAATTCTTAACTATTAAACTGCAGAGACGATTGATGACACCCAAAACCCGAAACATGCTATTATGTTCGACTGGAGCTCTATTTAGTTCAACAAAAAAACAACTCATATCGAAATGATGAAGCCTTTTCTAATTAGCATGATCTGCCTCATATCCGCATTCACTAAAGCCTCCGCTCAGCAGACAAGCGAGCAAGGTACCCGAAAGGCAGAGAAAAAATTCTTTCTAAACCATGAAATTACCCGCAATATTGATTTTGAAGTGTATCTGAACCATAAAGTTGTAACCAAGTCAAGGGAGACTGATCACATGCCCGGGCCTTATGAACTGAATCCGCACCTCGTTCCCGGTTCAAAACAAAGAATAAAGATTAAACTCATGCCAGCGCCAGGTGCCAAGACCATCCGGCCCCAGACCATTGAAAACATCAACAAGAATATAGGTATTTACCTATTGGAGAACAGAGATTATGATCACATCAAAACAGTCAAACTGCTTAAATTCCCGGTGATTACAAAAAATACTGCTGAGTATACCTATGAGTGGACTTTTCTGTTAAACTAAGTCACAACATACAGCCCTCAAAACCATAGCCAATTGATCGGTATTTCGGATGAGCCTAAATCATTTGGGCCAACTGGATTGACCACTTATTTTTTGCAACTGTCAAACATTATTTCTTCAGGTGCATCGTACAGGTATAGTTTTTCCACGACACCTTGATCACATTTCTTCACCTGATACGTGGCGATATAATCTTCTTTATATTGAGATATTTCCTCACTGGACATTTTATCCGAATGTTCCGGGTGCGTAATGAAATACGAAGTATTCCTGGTTTTGCTATAAAAGACAAAATTTATTGAGGCAACATGAGCTTTGCTAAATGACGTATTGGTCCTCAACCTATTCCTGACAAATTTATTGATGGCATTTTTTAACTTTTCATCAGGTGTCTCCGGGTTATCTATCAATACGTAATAAGAAATCTTAACCGCATTTTTATCATATGAATTGGTAAAAGTCATGTGCTCCAACCAAATAAACTTATTTCGCTGCCGGGTACAACTTGACAATACGACGAGTGCAATCAAAACAATTAGCTTATTGATCGCCTTTACCTTTTTTATCATTTGGTACATAGATTCGACACTTGTGAGAAAATCAGCGTAAAAACCGCTTTAAATTGATACTAAGAATGGATTTCCAACCTTGCTCGAAACGCTCCCTATCAAAATGCGGATCCAACGGAAAACTGTCCAGACCGGAATGGGTTAATTTAAGTAAAGTACCGGCATCCACTTCAAAAAGTTCGAACATCACTTCAGAGGTACCAGGATAACCCACGTAGCTCCACCTATGAGCCAGCTTCTTTCCATTAACCACCTGGGTTACTACCCATTCTTTTTTGAAAGTAGCGTCATCATCCTCAAAGTCCATGTGGAACCCAACAGCCGGTTCAAAACGAATTAATTGTGGGAAATACCAAACTTTCATGGCATCTCTATCACTCAATGCCTGCCACACTTTTGCTATAGGTACGTTATAAACCTGCTCAAATACATAAGGATTATCCATAACCCAATTTCTACAATTAACATGCCGACCATACAGTTTGAGAAGATTCCAGTTAACAGCAACCGGACACAAACACATGAGATTTGGTTAGTAAATTCACATATCTTAGCCAGAATGGAACACCGCAAAATGACAAGTAGTATCGGCTGACACCATTAAAAATGATATCTTGCCGATAGACAATTTATCAATTTCTATGAAAATCATTTCAGTCAGAGCGCATCCGGAATATAAACATAGGGCCATCAAATACATACAAGACTGCTGGTCAGAAATTTCACCCGTGATCTATGACGATTGCATCACCCACTGTGTTGACGCAACACAAGCGCTACCTCAATGGTACCTCCTTGAACTGGATGAAGAATTGATCGGATGTGCCGGATTGATCACCAATGATTTCGTCAGCAGAATGGATTTGTATCCCTGGATCTGTGCAATCTATATAGATGAGAAACATAGGGGAAATGGTTACAGCTCATTACTCATTGAACAAGCGAAACGAGATACCAAGGCAGCCGGGTTTATGCACTTGAATTTATGTACCGATCATATCGGGTTTTATGAAAAATTTGGCTTTACTTATATCGGACAAGGTTATCATCCATGGGAGGAGGAATCCCGGATTTATCAGATCGAAGTTTGACTAAATAGAAATTACTCGTTACTCGCTCCACGTTTCCATTTTCTTAACCTTATCCGGGCATTCTTGTATGGAGATGAACTATTGAATTGTATCAACCTGCCTATCGTCCATTTGCCCAGAAATGGCCTTCCATACAACTCATGATCGTCTAGAGCTTCGACCAGATGCAAAAGCTTAGCGACAGTATCGACAAGTTTCAACAGCAGAACATCGTAATCCAGAACCTGATAATCCTTATAAAACTTTTGAGCCAACCGTCCCAACTCATTCCATTTGTAGCCAGTCTCAGGAAAATCACAAGGCATGTCCTGAGATCTCAGATCCCACCATCTCAGGACCAGCTCCCCCCAGCCAACCAGGTAAGATACCAAATTATGTACGCTCATCACCGTCCCTTTGCCGTGGCCCTCTAGATCTAAGCGCAGCGACTGATTGGGAGTGATCAATGATAACTCTGATTTCAGTAAGAAGTAAGTCTTGTTGATTTCCGCTAATAATGCTTCCTTTGTTCCTGGTATCCCCATTGAATTAAGTATTGCTCAGACAAACTTACACAATCGTACCCATCTAGTGTTTATAACTCTGCGAAGAGAAGAACTTTTACGGGTTGTCTATTTCTAAGTAGCACCAGAAAATCATTTGATTATTGGACGCAAAAACATTTTGCCATTCATGGTCGTCCAACTGAAATAATTGTACGGCCATTCTTCTGTTTTATTACCAACAATTTTAGCTAGTTGTTGCTCATCTATTGGCTCAGTATAAACTTCATAGCTTAGATAATGGTATTGGTATAACAAATGACTAGTTGTGAAAACGACAGTCTGCCTATCTGGTGATAAGGCTGCAAATTCCCCCCGGATTCTGACTTTTCCCTGCCGGTTTATTTCGTAAGCTTTACCAGTTCTTTGGTCGAAAATATAGTCATAAGCTACCATTAATAAATCAGGTCCAATCTTTAACATATCACGGTATTCCCATGTTCCGTCTCCCTCTATCGCCTTAAGACTTTCTATACTATAGACCTTTAAACCAGTTTTCTGAGCGCTGAATACATAAAATCTAGTTCCTAGATTATATGGACCGGAAATGCGCGCAATAAAACTTGTCTTTGC
>Ga0157373_10004749_pt1 | contig 10224 bp, 9 predicted proteins | sample C65metaG_FD_113460 | JGI IMG/M metagenome (GOLD analysis project Ga0157373, IMG submission 113460) | Corn rhizosphere microbial communities from Kellogg Biological Station, Michigan, USA - C6-5 metaG | ecosystem: Host-associated > Plants > Roots > Rhizosphere > Soil | place: USA: Michigan...
CTACCCCGGACAAAATCGAGATCAAGAAATATGATCCGGTTGTTCGCAAGCACGTGATCTACAAGGAAGGCAAAATCAAGTAATTGATTTTTCCCGACTTACAAAAAAGGCCCGTATCTCACGATACGGGCCTTTTTTGTTGGCATGAATTGCCATGCCCGCTGAGCCGTTCCAGCGGATGAAAAAAAGATCCGTGTCTTTCGACGCGGACCTTTTCGGCGTTACGCTGATTAGTCGGAAGTGTCAGATAAAACCAGGTCTTGAATGGTCCCCTGATCATCAACTACGACGTTAATTTCTTTGTTTTCCGGAATCGAGAAATCGAACGGGAAGCCTTTGCACGCGTTAGCTCCGCGGATGAATTCCATTAGTCGTTCGTTGAGCGAACTTCCGACCAGAAACTTGAGTGGCTGGGCGGCATCATTGTCAGTCATGGGTTAATCCTTGAAATTAGAAAATGTCCTTAGGGACGCCCATGCTGTGCTTCACGCATTGTCCTTGTGCGGTACATATGTATATCGGGTGAGATTTTTTCACGCGGAGCGAGGTTCCCGCAGAAGGTGCCTCTGATAAAAAGGCCCGTATCTCGCGATACGGGCCTTTTTTGTTTTTTCGGTTTTTCGTGCTGCCTGCTCGCGAAGAGGTAGGCGAAATCAGCGAAAATCCTCAAGCCTTCTGTTCAAAGATCACATAGATCTTGCGGCAAGCCTCCAGCACTTCCCAAGTGCCCCGAAACCCTGCCGGAATCACAAACCGGTCGCCAACGCGCAAGGTCTTGGCATTGCCCTCGCCGTCACGCAGCACCGACACGCCCTGTAAAATCTCGCAGTATTCATGCTCGGTGTAATTCACCGTCCACTGACCCACCGCACCTTCCCACACGCCAACGCCCATCTGCCCACACGGGCTGTCGTATTGATGAAACACCGCTTGCTCAGGATCACCCTTCAGTACTTTCGCCGGGTCCGGGCGATAGCGTTCGGCTTCGCTGCTGGTCAGGCTGATGTCGACGACGTTCTGGATGTTCATTGTTGTTATCCCCCGTGAATACGGCGCGATTGGCTGGAAAGGGTCAAAGTCTATGTTGATTAAAATCAACACCGCAAGGCCGTATGACTGCCTTATGTCAAATATATTGAAACAACCCCGGTCGCTGGTTTAGGGTGGCGGGTGCCTTGGGCCGAAATGCAGGCTGGCCGGGCAGAATTTTTGAGGACGCTGGCGACGATCGTGCGGCGCTCGTATTCAACAAGAGGAGGACACTTAAATGACCACCCTGACTCGTGCCGACTGGGAACAACGCGCCCGCGACCTGAAAATCGAGGGCCGCGCCTACCTCAATGGCGAATACACCGACGCCGTCTCCGGCGAGACCTTCGAGTGCATCAGCCCGGTCGATGGCCGTCTGCTCGGCAAGATCGCCAGCTGTGACGCCGCCGACGCCCAGCGCGCCGTGGAAAACGCTCGCGCCACGTTCAACTCCGGCGTCTGGTCGCGTCTGGCACCGACCAAACGCAAAGCCACCATGATTCGTTTTGCCGGCCTGCTGAAGCAGCACGCCGAAGAACTGGCCCTGCTCGAAACCCTCGACATGGGCAAGCCGATCAGCGATTCGCTGTACATCGACGTTCCAGGCGCGGCGCAGGCGCTGAGCTGGAGCGGTGAGGCGATCGACAAGATCTACGACGAAGTGGCGGCCACACCGCACGACCAACTGGGCCTGGTGACCCGCGAGCCAGTGGGTGTCGTCGGTGCCATCGTGCCGTGGAACTTCCCGCTGATGATGGCCTGCTGGAAACTCGGCCCGGCGCTGTCGACCGGTAACTCGGTAATCCTCAAGCCTTCGGAAAAATCCCCACTGACCGCCATCCGTATCGCTGCGCTGGCTGTTGAGGCCGGTATTCCGAAAGGCGTGCTCAACGTGCTGCCGGGCTACGGTCACACCGTCGGCAAGGCGCTGGCCCTGCACAACGATGTCGATACGCTGGTGTTCACCGGTTCGACCAAAATCGCCAAGCAACTGATGATCTACTCCGGCGAATCGAACATGAAACGCGTCTGGCTGGAAGCCGGCGGCAAGAGCCCGAACATCGTCTTTGCCGATGCGCCGGATCTGCAAGCCGCTGCCGAATCCGCTGCCAGCGCCATCGCCTTCAACCAGGGCGAAGTCTGCACCGCCGGTTCGCGTCTGCTGGTCGAGCGTTCGATCAAGGACACATTCCTGCCGATGGTGATCGAGGCGCTGAAAACCTGGAAGCCGGGCAATCCGCTGGATCCGGCGACCAACGTCGGTGCGCTGGTCGACACTCAGCAGATGAACACCGTGCTGTCGTACATCGAATCCGGTCACACCGATGGCGCCAAACTGGTCGCCGGCGGCAAGCGCATTCTTCAGGAAACCGGCGGCACTTATGTTGAGCCAACGATCTTCGATGGCGTGAGCAACGCGATGAAGATCGCTCAGGAAGAGATCTTCGGCCCGGTGCTGTCGGTCATCGCTTTCGATACGGCTGAAGAAGCGATCCAGATCGCCAACGACACGCCGTATGGCCTGGCCGCTGCGGTATGGACCCAGGACATCTCCAAGGCGCATCTGACCGCCAAGGCACTGCGGGCCGGCAGCGTGTGGGTTAACCAGTACGATGGTGGTGATATGACCGCACCATTCGGCGGCTTCAAACAGTCGGGTAACGGTCGCGACAAATCGCTGCACGCGTTCGACAAGTACACCGAGCTGAAAGCGACGTGGATCAAGCTGTAAGCCGCTGAGGGGAGCCTGATTCAATCAGGCTCCCGAACCATACAGAGATCCCTTGTGGGAGCGAGCTTGCTCGCGAATGCGGTGTATCAGTCAGCAGATCTGCTGAATGTGAAACCGTATTCGCGAGCAAGCTCGCTCCCACATTGGTTTTGTGGTGCACATAAAAATAATCCACAGGAGCGTGGAACATGCGGTGGGCGACGTATTTCGCCGTGTTGGCGTCTGTCTTGAGTGTCGGCCTGGCCCTGGGGGTCAGCATGCCTTTGGTGTCGTTGCGCCTGGAAGGCTGGGGTTACGGTTCCTTTGCCATCGGTGTAATGGCAGCGATGCCAGCGATTGGCGTGTTGTTGGGCGCGAAGATTTCCAGCCATCTGGCGGCACGTTTCGGCACGGCGAACCTGATGCGCCTGTGCCTGTGGGCCGGGGCGCTGTCGATCGGTCTGTTGGCGTTGCTGCCGAGCTACCCGATCTGGCTGGTGCTACGGCTGATGATCGGGGTGATCCTGACCATCGTCTTCATCCTCGGCGAGAGCTGGATCAATCAACTGGTGGTCGAGAACTGGCGCGGGCGGCTGGTGGCGCTGTATGGCAGCAGCTATGCGTTGAGCCAACTGTCGGGTCCGTTGCTGTTGGGCGCGCTGGGTACCGAGCATGATTACGGTTTCTGGGTCGGTGTCGCTTTGCTGTTGCTGTCGCCATTGCTTTTGCTGGGCCGCAGCGGTGCTCCGAGCAGTGAAGCCAGCAGCGTAACGTTCAAGGAGTTGTGGGGCTTCGCCCGTGAGTTGCCGGCGATTGCCTGGGCGGTGTCGTTGTTCGCCGCATTCGAGGCGATGATCCTGACGTTACTGCCGGTGTATTGCCTGCAACAGGGCTTCACTGCCGAGATTGCGCTGGCGATGGTCAGCACGGTGGTGGTGGGTGATGCGCTGCTGCAACTGCCGATTGGTGCGCTGGCCGATTATCTGTCGCGGCGCACCCTGTTTACTGGGTGCGCAGTGATCCTGATGCTGTCGAGCCTGGCGATTCCAATGTTGATCGACACGCTGTTGATCTGGCCGCTGTGGGTGCTGTTCGGTGCCAGCGCCGGCGGGCTGTTTACCCTGTCACTGATCCTGATTGGCGAGCGTTATCGTGACGATGCACTGGTGCGGGCCAATGCGCATATTGCGCAGTTGTGGGGGGTTGGCTGTCTGATCGGGCCTCTGATGGCGGGGGCGGGCAGTCAGTGGATCAGCGGACATGCGTTGCCGCTGCTGATGGCGGTTGGGGCGTTTGGACTGGTGATTCTGCTGATGCGGCAAGGTGCATTCGGTACGGTGCAAACGGCTTAAGGTCAAAAGATCGCAGCCTGCGGCAGCTCTTGCAGGGGGAATGCATTTCAACTGTAGGAGCTGCCGCAGGCTGCGATCTTTGCTTTTTAAAGCATCCGCTCAAGGCCGACAGTGGTGCTGAACCATGCGTTGAAGCGCCGCCACCAGCTCCCCGGTTCCTTGGTCAGCGTGTGCAGCTGGCCGTTGTCTTCGGTCACCCAAATGATCTGGCCATCCTGCAATTTCGCTTGGTAACTCAGCGCCGGCGCCATCCCCTGCAAGGCCAGCTCACGCACATGCTCGGCCAACTCCGGACTGTCGACCAAGACCCCGACCTCGGTGTTCCACAACACCGAGCGCGGGTCGAAGTTGAACGAGCCGATAAACGACTTCTGCCGATCAAAGATCATCGCTTTGCTGTGCAAGCTTGAATCAGAGCCGCGAAACGATTTGCTGTAAAACACATGCGGGCCACTGCCGTAGTTATCCCCAGGCTGACGGCGCAGTTCATACAGTTTCACGCCATGCTCCAGCAACGCTTTGCGATACGGCGCATAGCCGCCGTGCACCGCTGGCACATCGGTGGCTTCCAGCGAGTTGGTCAGAAGGCTTACCGAGACGCCGGCATCGGCACGACCGGTCAGGTAGACCAGTCCCGGCTGGCCCGGAACGAAATAGGCCGAGATCATCACCAGTTCTTTGCTGACGTTTTTCAACTCCGGGCCCAACTGCGTGGTCAGCAGCAATTGCGGATCCGGTTCAGCCTTGGCCAGCACCTTGCTCGGCGCGTCCCACAGCGCCTGATTCCATGCCCAGATCAGCTCTTTGCGCCAGATATCCATGCGCGGCGCAGTCTTGAATGTCATCAACTGCTGGTACAGCGCGTGATTCTGTTTGCGGGTTTCCTCCAGCGATTCTTCCAGACGTGTGCGGGTGTTCTGCAGGTCCTTGGCGGTAGGTCGGCTGGAGAGAAATTCGTCGATCGGTTTGCTCAGGGCGCTGTTCCAGTACTGGTCGAAACTGTGCCCGAGCTGCTCGGCCACCGGCCCGACACTGAGCATGTCGATGTCGGTGAAATTCAGGTTTGGCTCGGCGTCGAAATATTCGTCACCGAGATTGCGCCCGCCGACGATGGCCACACTGTTGTCCGCCAGCCACAGCTTGTTGTGCATGCGCCGGTGTTGCAGCGACAGGTTGAACAAGCGGCCCGCCGCGCGGGTGACGCCGGTGCTGCGGCCCAGATGCAGCGGGTTGAACAGGCGTATCTGGATCTGCGGATGCGCCGCCAGCGTGGCGATGATCTGGTCCAGACCGTCGCTGGTGGTGTCGTCGAGCAGAATGCGCACGCGCACGCCGCGATCGGCAGCCTTGAGCAGTTCCTCCACCAGCATTCGCGTGCTGATGCCGTCATGGACGATGTAGTACTGCAGATCGAGACTGGTCTGGGCGTTGCGAATCAGCTCGGCGCGGGCGGTGAACGCCTCGCTGCTGTTGGAGAGCAGGCGAAAACCCGAGCGGCCCTGATAAGGCGCCGCTTGCGCCTGAATCGAACGACCGAAGCTGGAATCAGCGGCCGGTAACGCCTGACTTGGCTCGCGCGGGACATCGAGACTGGCACAGCCGCTCAGGAACGAGGCGAGTAACAGCAAAGCGAGTAGGGGCTGTCTGAAGCTCACGTAGGATCATTCCGAATGGCGGCAAGGGTCGGCATATGGACGCGGTTCTCTGGAAAAAGGTCAGTCGGCTTCCGCCAGCAATCTGACAGCGGCCTCGCCGACCTTGCGCACCGCCTCTTCGATCTGCGCTGTCGGTTTGGCAGCGTAGTTCATCCGCAGGCAATTGCGGTACTTGCCTGAGGCGGAAAAGATACTGCCGACGGCAATCTGTACGCCTTGGTCGTGCAACTCACGATTCAGTTTCAAGGTGTCGAAACCTTCCGGCAACTCGACCCACAACATGAAGCTGCCTTGCGGCCGGCTGGCGCGGGTACCTGCCGGGAAATAGCGGGTCACCCAATCGATCATCAGGTCGCGGCTGCGTTGGTATTGCGTGCGCATGCGCCGCAAATGCGGTTCGAAATGGCCAGCCTTGAGAAATTCGGCAATAGCGATCTGCGGCTGCGGCGCGGTCGAGCCGGTGCTGATGTATTTCATGTGCAACACCCGTTCAAGGTATCGACCCGGCGCGACCCAGCCAATGCGCAGCCCCGGCGCCAGGGTCTTGGAAAACGAACTGCACAACAGCACACGGCCGTCTTCGTCGAAGGATTTGATCGTGCGAGGGCGCGGGTAGGTGTAGGACAGTTCGCCATACACATCGTCCTCGATGATCGCTACGTCGAAGCGCTGCGCGAGGTTGAGGAGGGCGCGTTTGCGCGACTCCGGCATGATGTAGCCGAGCGGGTTATTGCAGTTGGGCGTGAGCTGGATGACCGTGATCGGCCATTGTTCCAGTGCCAGTTCCAGCGCTTCGAGGCTGATCCCGGTGAGCGGGTCGGTGGGAATTTCCAGGGCTTTCATACCCAGGCCTTTGAGGGTCTGCATGGCGCCATGAAAGCTTGGCGAGTCCACCGCGACAATATCGCCCGGTTCGCAGATCGCGTGGATGCTGGTAGACAGCGCTTCGTGGCAACCGGTGGTGATCACCAGATCGCTCGCGCTCAACTGGCAGCCGGAGTCGAGCATCAGTCGAGCGATCTGTTCGCGCAGTTCGAGAGTGCCGTGGATGTTGTCGTAATACAGACCGGGCATGTCCTGACGGCGGCTGATCCGCGCCAGCCCACGCAGCAAAGGCTTCATCGTCGGCGAGCTGATGTCCGGCATGCCACGACCCAGTTGCACGACATCCTTGCGCGGCACCGCGCGAATCAACTCCAGCACTTGATCCCACTGCGAAATCTCCACCGGGCGCTGCGCCGGACGGCCGACGGCGGGCAGCTCCGGCAGTTCGCGGCCGACCGGCACAAAGTAGCCGGACTTGGGTTTCGGCGTGGCCAGGCCGCTGTCTTCGAGCACGCGATAGGCCTGTTGCACCGTGCTCAGACTGACCCCGTGTTCGACGCTCAAGGCGCGCACCGATGGCAGCCGGTCACCTGGGCGATAGAAGCCGTTTTCGATGCGCGTGCCGAGCAATTCGGCGAGGTTTACATAAAGGGTCATGGCGCAGCCTCGGTGCGGTGATTCGATAAACCAGTACAGATCTCGCAAAAATCGACAATTCAGTCGACAAAGCGGCAAATCTGTATGGAGTTAATACAGTGTCTTTGAATCTGTAATGGTTTTGCTCGCCCGCGCATCATGGAATCTCTGGCTACCCAAGTAAACAGGAGCATTGAAAATGAACGGCTTGAGCGATGTGCGGTTGACGTTACACGGTCAGGAACTGGCGGCAGGGCAGAAGGACAGTGCGCGCAATGAGATCATGCGCAATGCGCCGTCCGGCCTGAGTCGCTGGAGTCTGTTGTGGCATCGTCTGCACACGCGCAAGGCGTTGCTGGCACTGACGGCGGATCAGCTCAAGGACATCGGGCTGACGCGTGAGCAAGCGCAGGAGGAGGGGTTGAAGCCTTTCTGGCGGATCTGAGATCTGTATGGTCGTTTTGGGCCTCATCGCGAGCAGGCTCACTCCTACAGGGGAACGCATTTCAACTGTAGGAGCGAGCCTGCTCGCGAAAGCGGCCTCAAGATCACTGCAAAACCATCAGACCAACTCTTTCATCCGATGCCACAACATCCCCAACGCCAACAACGGCGAACGCAAATGCTTGCCGCCCGGGAAGGTGATGTGCGGCACCTTGGCAAACAGGTCAAAGCCACCGCTGTGCTGCCCGCTGATTGCTTCGGCGAGCAACTTGCCCGCCAGGTGCGTGGCATTCACCCCGTGCCCGGAGTACGCCTGTGCGTAATACACATTTGGTTGATCATTGAGCCGGCCAATCTGCGGCAACCGGTTCGCGCCGATGCCGATCATACCGCCCCACTGATAATCGATCTTCACGCCAGCCAGTTGCGGGAATACTTCCAGCATCTTCGGCTGCATATACGCCGCGATGTCTTTCGGGTCGCGTCCCGAGTAATGGCAGGCACCGCCGAACAGCAGGCGGCGATCCGCCGAGAGCCGGTAGTAATCCAGCGCCACACGCTGATCGCAGACCGCCATGTTTTGCGGCAGCAGGTTGTGCGCCTGCGCTTCGCTTAACGGCTCGGTGGCGATGATGTAGCTGCCGGCGGGCAGGACTTTGCCGCTGAGTTGCGGGTTCAGATCGTTGAGATAGGCATTGCAGCCCAGCACCAACGTCTTCGCGCGCACTGAGCCTTGCGCTGTATGCACCTTCACTTCAGGGCCGTAGTCGATACGGGTTACTGCCGAATGTTCGAACAGCTTCACGCCCAGTTGCTGCGCTGCTGCTGCTTCGCCCAAGGCCAGGTTCAGCGGATGCAGATGCCCGGAGCCCATGTCGATCAAGCCGCCGACATAGCGTTTGGAACCGACCACCGTGTGCATGTCGTGGGCTTGCAGCAAGCGGGTTTCGTAGCGATAGCCGAGGCCACGCAGTTCTTCGGCGTCTTCGGCAAAGCCTTCGAGGTCGGACGGTTTGTTGGCGAGGTCGCAATAGCCCCAGGTCAGGTCGCAGGCAATCTGAAAACGCTCGACGCGCTGGCGAACGATTTCCACTGCTTCCAGGCCCATCAGTTTCATCTCGCGCACGCCGTCGGCACCGATGACGTTGGTGAACTGATCGAGACCATGACCGACCCCGCGAATCAGCTGCCCGCCGTTGCGACCGCTGGCGCCCCAACCGATCTTGTGCGCTTCCAGCAACACCACGCTGAGGCCGCGTTCGGCCAGTTCCAGCGCCGTGTTCAATCCGGAAAAGCCGCCGCCGACCACACAGACGTCGGCCAGCACGTCACCTTGCAACACCGGGTGATCGGGCTGCGGCAGGCTGCTGGCGGCGTAGTAAGAGGCAACGTGGGGTTGGCTCGCGGAGGTGAAAGCGCGGGCAGTCATAGGCGTCATCCAACGGCTAAGTGTCGAGAAAATTTGACGGAGCATAAGCCGCACGCCCGAACGTGGGCAACATTGGTCGGCCTGCGGTGTCTGGATCTCGGCTTTTGCGGCACAATTGCCGCCTATTCCTCCTCGGTCATCGCTGCAATGAGCTGCAACAGCCAGAAAATCCGCACCTTGCGCCAGCAGATTCCCTCGTTCGAGTGCGTGCCCGGCTGTCACGATTGCTGCGGCCCGGTGACCACTTCGCCGGAAGAAATGGCCCGCCTGCCACGCAAGACCCGCGCCGAGCAAGATGCGGCGATGGAAGAGCTGAACTGTGTGCACCTGGGGCCGAACGGCTGCACGGTGTATGAAGAGCGGCCGTTGATTTGCCGTTTGTTCGGCACGACCAAGACCTTGCCTTGTCCGAATGAGCGGCGCCCGGTGGAGTTGATTCATCCGCGGGTGGAGAAGCAGATATTCGAGTACATGGCGGCGAATCGGCAGGTGTTGGTTTAACGCGTTCACTCGGAACCGATTCGACGCCATCGCGAGCAGGCTCGCTCGCACATTTGGAATGCGTTTCCCTGTGGGAGCGAGCCTGCTCGCGAATGGAGCGCCAGCGATCTTCAATCCGGAATAGGTAAGCTCAAGCTCTCCTTCACCTCTTCCATCACGATATAACTCTTCGACTCGCGCACATGCGGCAGCTTCAGCAGAATGTCGCCGAGCAGCTTGCGGTAAGACGCCATCTCGGAAATCCGCGCCTTCACCAGATAGTCGAAATCCCCCGACACCAGATGACACTCCAGCACGTGCGGCAACTTCAGCACCGCGCGTCGGAACTCCTCGAAAGTATCGCCGGATTTGTAGTCGAGGCTGATCTCGACGAACACCAGCAAGCTACCCTTCAAATGCTGCGGATTCAGCCGGGCGTTGTAGCCCATTATGATCCCTTCACGCTCCAGGCGCCGTACCCGTTCGGTGCAGGGCGTGGTGGAGAGGCCGACCTTTTCCCCAAGTTCGGTAAAGGAAATCCGCCCGTCCGCCTGCAGGATCCGCAAGATGTTGCGGTCGATCTTGTCCAGCTCACGTTTGGTCTGAGTGTTGGTACGCATAGGGGATGCGCCTCCGTGAAAAGGGTTTTTGCCGAGAATTGTC
>Ga0157373_10004751_pt1 | contig 10223 bp, 9 predicted proteins | sample C65metaG_FD_113460 | JGI IMG/M metagenome (GOLD analysis project Ga0157373, IMG submission 113460) | Corn rhizosphere microbial communities from Kellogg Biological Station, Michigan, USA - C6-5 metaG | ecosystem: Host-associated > Plants > Roots > Rhizosphere > Soil | place: USA: Michigan...
GGTGATGGGTGAAATGGTGCGGTAAGAGCGCACCGGCGCGTGTGGTGACATGCGCGGCCAGGCAAACTCCTCGCGGTGCAAGACCAAATAGGGAGGCGTCAAAAGGGCTGCCCGCCCGAAGCGGATTTCGCGCTCGCGCGCATTCGCTACGACCTCCGGGTAGGTCGCTCGAGCCAGCCGGCAACGGCTGGACTAGATGAATGATCGCCACTTCGATTGATCGAAGTACAGAATTCGGCTTACAGACCTGTTCCGTAATTGCAAGGATGTTTTCGACCGACAAGAGAGAGGCGACGGATAGATGGCTAATCGCAAAGGCGTTTTCATAGGCGCATACGTTCCAAACCACCTCAAGGAATCTCTTCGTCGCCGCGCGGCCGCTGAGCACCGAACGCTCTCACAGGAAATCACGAGAATCCTTGAAGAGGCTGTGCACGGTCGTGGACTTCCACCAGGAAGCCTCGATCGGCGAACGAAGGAATCACAACCCCGACGTCGCGCAAGCGATCCTATGCCTAGACGTCGAGCGAATGATGAACCTTACGGCGCGGGTGCGAACAGAGCAGGTGACGATCGAGGCTGACGGGATTACAATCGGTAGTCCTGTATGAAATACCTGATCATAGCGGCGCTCGTTAGCATTGTTTTTGTATTGGTCTACGCGCGCGTACGTCCTTACCTCAAGCTCATTCGTAAAGTCGCACAGTCGCTGAACGCGGTGACTGCCGTCAAGGTCACCACTGCGTCGTCGCCCGAGCGGACTCCTTCGAAAAACAAGCTGGTTCGGTGTGACAAGTGCGGGACGTGGATCCCTGCTGAGCGTGCGGTGAGATTGAAGTCAGGACTGGCGACGTTCTGTTCGCCTGAGTGCATGGAAAAGGAGAATGTATTACGGGCCGCGGATTTTCGCAGATGAACGCGGATAAAATCTGCGTTCATCTGCGAAAATCTGCGGCTAAAATCTCTCGATTCGCTTCCCTGATACCTCGGTTCGTATCCGTAATCCAAAGCATCACCAGCCCCACGACGAAGAAAAAGATCAGCGATAGCAGCGCGAGGCGGTAAGAGCCCGTGCGTGCAATCACGACGCTGAACAGCAGCGGACCCATCCACGAAGTTCCGCGCTCTGAAACCTCATACAGTCCGAAGAACGCCGCTTCTCGCCCGGCGGGAATCATCTTCGAAAAGAGTGAACGTGAAAGCGCTTGTGAGCCGCCCAGGACGATCGCGATCATCGCTGCCATCACCCACGCTTCAGTCACAGTATGCAGAAACTGATTCGCATAGATCACGATGCCCGACCAGATGATCAACGACACGATAATCGCGTTCTTCGTGTTGATGAGATACGCGAGCCGTTCAAACAGCAGCGCGCCAAAGACCGCCACGAACTGGACCATCAAAAATATCCGCAGCAGAAAGATCGGATTCCCACCCGGAAACAGTTCCTGTTCGAGAAACGCGCTCGCAGCGAAGACCACCGTTTGGATGCCGTCGTTGTAGATCAAATAGGCCATCAGGTAACGCGCGGTGTACGGGAGGCGCCGGAGCTCTTTGAAAGTCGCAATGAGCTCGGAAAACCCGACTGACAGGTAGTTCTTGCCGGGGGGCAGCCGCTTCTTCGACGGCCGCGCTTTCAACAGTAAAAACGTAATGACCGCGAACCCGCCCCACCACACACCCGCGGACGCCAGCGACAAACGCACGGCAAGTCCGGTTGAAATGCCCAACTGCTCGGCATATGAGACGAGCAGCAGATTCAGTGCCAGCAGGATCGCACCGCCAAGATAGCCGTAGGCGTACCCGCGACTCGAGACTTTGTCAGCCTGATCTTCGGTGGAAATGTCGGGAAGGAAAGCGTTGTAAAAAACCAGTGCGGCCCCGAAGCCCACGTTCGCGATGATGAATAATATGCCACCGAGAAGGTACAGATTGCCTTGAATGAAAAACATCAGGCAGTTGGCGACGACGGCGATGTAACAGAAGAGCGCCATCAGGCGTTTCTTCAGATCCGAGTAGTCGCCCAGCGCGCCGAGAATCGGCAGCAGAAAAACCTGTGCGCCAACGGAAATCGAGACACACAAGGTCGGCAACGATTTCGCCGTGACAGCGCCGAGTGGGCCAAGATCGAGAACAACGCCGTTTTCGCCGACTGCCGCCTGGGCCAGCCGTGTGATGTAAGGACTGAAAAGCGCGCCGACGACTGTTGTGTAAAAAGCCGAGTTGGCCCAGTCGTACATCTTCCAGCCGAATAACTCACGAGGATTGTTCTTGTCAGCGGGCATTTGTGCTTTTTGTGGCTAAGAGTTCGACAATTGAAGGCGTGATATCGGCAAGTGTTTTGATCCGGGCTGCGATTTGTTCACGTTGAGCGCCCCAGACGATCGTGGGCACCAGGTGCAGCGTGTGATTCCGTGATGAAAGATCTTCGATATTGCCGTGATCGCTGGTGAGTATAACTGTAGTGTGTTTTAGATCAAGCCTGCCGAGCAGTTCTCGGATGAAGCGCGCGAGACTGGTCAGGACCTCGCGCGCCAGCGACATGTCCTGCGCGTGGCCCACCTTGTCGGTGATGAAGTATTCGTAAAGCGTGAACCGGTTTTCAGATGCGATCCGGGCAAGCACCTCCGCCGCTTCTTCCTCAGTTCGCACGGAAACATCGACGCCTCTTTCGATCAGCAGGCGATTAGTGAAGTCCATAAAGACTGCGGCGCCGTTTCGAAGGTCGGTGATGTTTCTGAAGTTCATTCCGGCGGCTTCGACTGCGGCTGTCGTGGCCGAAATCCAGCGTGGTCGTTCAGTGAAAAAGCGATCTGTGTAAGCATTGGCAAAGGTCACTGGTCCAACACCGGCTTCACGAAGCTGACGGAAGATCGAGTGAGCGCCAATGATCTCGAGCAAAGGTTTGTTTGGAAATCCCTGCTTGTGGTAACCGAGACGGGCGGGCGCGTTTATTCCGGTGAGAATCGTGGTTTGGCCCGAAGCGCTTTGTGGTCGTCCTTCGACGCCGAGGCGCGGATCAGTCGGAACCACGATGCCGTCGAACAGCGGGTCAGGTGCTTCGTTTTGAAAAACCGCGAGTGGCGCCGCGTCGTTCAGGTTGTCGAGAGGATTGTGTGGACCTCGTGTGCCGATTCCCAGGCCGTCGATGAAGAAGAGCAGTACCGAAGCATCACTCGTCGTCATGCAGGAGACCACGCTCACGATAGAGATTGAGTTTGTTGTGGAGAGTTTTTAGGCTAATGCCCAGCAACTCGGCGGCGCGCGTTTTGTTGTTCTTCGTCTTCTGAAGCGTGCGCATGATCATCTGGCGTTCAACTTCTTCGAGCGGCGTGCCGACGGGTAACGTCAGCGTATCTTCATTGCGCAGGCGCTCGCGTTGTTCGATTGGATACGGAGCGAAGTGATGGCGCTCGATCTGTTCGCCGGAACAGATGATCACCGCTCGCTCGATCACGTTGCGAAGTTCGCGCACGTTGCCGGGCCATGAATGAAACTGCAACGCCGTGAGCGCGGCGGGACTGAGAAAGCGCGCTGGCCGGCCGTGCTTTTCCGCGAGTTGCGTGACCAGGTGTTGCGCCAGCAGCGGCAGATCTTCTTTACGTTCGCCGAGTGGCGGCAGATGAATGCCGAACACGTTGAGCCGGTAGAGTAGATCGCTTCGGAGTTTGCCTTCTGAAACTGCCTGGTGAGGTTGACGATTCGTTGCGGCAAGGAGTCGCACGTCAACTTCGATCTCATTACGACTGCCGAGCCGTCGCACCGCGCGCTCTTCGATGACGCGCAGCAGCTTCGCCTGGAGCAGCGGGGGCATCTCGCCGATTTCGTCGAGCAGGAGCGTGCCCGTGTCGGCGAGTTCGAAACAGCCCTGGCGCCGCGAGGCTGCGCCTGTGAATGCGCCTTTCTCGTGGCCGAAGAGTTCCGACTCCATCAACGACTCAGGGATCGCAGAGCAGTTAATGGCGACGAACGGTTTGTCGTGACGAGGGCTCATGTTGTGAATCGTGCGGGCGACGAGCTCTTTGCCCGTGCCGGATTCGCCCGTGATGAGGACCGACGCGGACGAAGCCGCGACTTGTTCGATTAGGGTGTAGACCTTGCGAATTGAATCTGAGTTTCCGACGAGTTCGCCGTACGCGCCGCGATCCAGGAGCTGTCGCTTAAGCGTTTCGTTCTCAATTTTGGCTCGTTCGAGTTCGACTGTGGAATCGATCATCCGGTTTAGTGTAACTCATCTGTGTGAATCTGTGGCTGAATAATGCTGGGCTATCGCGTCGGCGAGGTGTTTGACGCTCTGCTGCCCCGGTTGAATGTCGACGCGCAATCCGTGTTCGACGGCGGTGGCTGCGGTTACTGGGCCAATGCATGCGATCACGACGCCGGGCAGCGCGTTTCCGAGATCGGGCGTGTCGAACAGCTTTGCGAGATTTTTGATTGTCGAAGGGCTCGTGAAGGCGATGCAGTCACCGCTGCCGGCAAGCATCGCGCGCAGCTTGCCACGATCGAAATTCTCAGGCACGACGGTTTGATACGTTGGGACGACGTCGACGCGCGCGCCGGCGTCTTCCAGCGCTTTGGGTAACACGTCGCGGCCAATAACTGCACGTGGCAGCAGAATATTTAGCCCGTGAAGATGTTCGCTGCCGCCGGCGAATTCGCTCAGCGCGGTAAACACGCCTTCCGCTGTTGATTGCGAAGGAACGACGTCGACGTGCACGTGCGCGTCGTGAAGTTTGCCGGCAGTTCGCTGACCAATGGCGCAGACTTTGACCTCGTCGAGATCTTCAACCTTCAACCCGCGCTCGGCCAGGCGCTTCACGAAAAACTCGACGCCGTTTGCGCTGGTGAAGATTATCCAGTCGTAACCGTACAAATGGTCCAGCGCCTCGTCGAGGCGTTCGTAGCTGTCGAGGTCACGGATCTCAATCGTCGGACAAACGAAAACCTTTGCGCCGTAGCTCTCGAGTGCGTCTGTCAACTCACGCGCCTGCGACGCCGCACGCGTCACTACAACCGTTATTCCGGCTAATGGATCCATGAAAAAGTATTTATTTGCCGCTGATTTTCGCAGATTAATATACGGATTAATCCTAATTCATCCGCGAAAATCAGCGGCGCCTTTCTGTATGAGGAGGGCGGCAAGTGATGATCCGATTTGTTCTGCGTGCTCGACTGCTCCCGATAACCGATCGCGCCATATTTCAGATCCGTCCGGCCTGGCGACAAGTCCGTCCATGGTCAACGAGTCTCCTTCGAGAATCGCGTGCGCGGCGATCGGGAGCTGACAGCCACCACCCAAACCGCGCAGGAACGAGCGCTCGGCCAAACACGCAAGCCGCGTCTCGCGGTGGTCCAAGCGTGACGTCGTCTCAACTGCAAACTCGTCGTCTCTCCGAGTTTCGATTGCGATCGCACCCTGGCCGACAGCCGGCAGAATCTCGGTAATCGGAATCTTTGCGCTGATTCGATTCTCCAGCCCCAGCCGGAGCAAACCGGCCGACGCGAGAATCACCGCGTCGTACTGTCCCTCGTCGAGTTTTCGAATTCGCGTATCGACATTGCCACGCAGATCGCGAACAACAACATCGCCACGCAAAGCCTTGAGCTGGGCCAAACGTCTTTGACTCGACGTCCCCACCACCGCACGCTCCGCCAAACCCGACAGCGACGCATCCGAACCATTCAAATCCCCGCGCAACACCAACGCATCGCGCGCGTCTTCTCGTTCACAAATGGCGCTGATCGCAAGACGGTCAGGAAGTATCGTCGGCAAGTCTTTCAACGAATGGACCGCGATATCGATTCGTCCATCCAGCAGCGCATCTTCCAGCTCTTTTGTGAAGACGCCCTTGCCGCCGATGACCGACAGCGGATCGCTCTTCACGTCGCCCGTCGTCTTGATGATGTCGATTTTGATTTCGACCTGTGGATCGAGCGCTTGCAAACGCTGGCGCGCTTGTTCAGCCTGCCACAGTGCGAGTTTGGAACCGCGGGATCCGATTACGAGCGGGCGAGGCATAACCGGTCACTCCTCGAGACCAAACGTATCCTGCGGTGACTGCGATGGGTCAGCCTCGCTGGTCTCGTAAAAGCGACGCATCTGGTTCAGGATCGGATGTGAGATTTTGTTGACCGTCGACATCAGCAGCGACTCGATCGCTGCCTCCTGTTCCTTCGTCAGTGGCCCAAGTCGTTTGCGCTGGCGTGCCATCTCAGCACGCGCGACGTCCTGGAGCTTTTCTCGCAGCGCGCCGATGCTTGGCCCAACATCCATCAAGCGCAGCGTCTGCTGAAACTGCATCACCTCCGACTGCACGATCAGCTCCGCTCGTTCAGCTTCACGTTCGCGCTCGCGGATGTTTGACGAAATAACCGATTCGAGATCGTCGATGTCGAACAGGAAAACGTTGGGAACGTTTCCGACAGCGGGGTCGATGTTGCGGGGCACGCTGATATCGATCAGGCAAGTTGGACGATTACGCCGCCGCTCGAGTGCTTTCCGCGTTCCTTCTTCCGTGAGCACATAAGTTGGCGCGCCTGTCGAACAAATGACCACGTCCGCTTCGGCGAGGTGTTGGTCCATTGAATCCAGTGAAACGCTCGACGCGCCGAACTGCTCCGCTACCCGCCGCGCCGACTCCTCGGAACGGTTTGCGATGATGACACGCGACGCGCCTGCATTCACGAGATGGCGCGCCGACAACTCAGCCATCTCACCCGCGCCGATGAGCATCACGGTGCAGCCTTTGAGCGAGTCGAAAATCTTCTTTCCGAGTTCGACGGCCATGTAGCTGATCGACACGGCGTTCGCGGCAATCCCAGTTTCCGTTCGCACGCGCTTCGCAACGCGAAACGTGTGGTGGACCAGTCGATTCAGAACGCGACCCGCCGTTCCGGCTTCGACTGCGAGTGAGTACGCATGGCGCACCTGGCCCAGCACCTGCGGTTCGCCGACGACCATCGAATCGAGTGAAGACGCGACGCGAAACAGGTGACGAACGGCGTCTTCGTTCACGTGACGGTAGAGATGCTGGTCCAAAAACCCGGAAGGCAAACGGCCGGTGGAGTCGAGGAAGTTTGTCAGTTGTCCGGCGCTAAACTCGATCGACTCGCTCGAAGTCGCACTCAGTATCTCGACGCGATTGCACGTCGAAACGATCAGCCCTTCGCGCACGACTTCGCCGTCGACGAGCCGGCGCAGACCTTCACTGCACGCCTCATCGTTGAATGCGAGCCGTTCGCGGATCTCTACCGGAGCAGTTTTATGATTGACTCCGACGAGAAGAATGGACATCTGCTTAACCAAACACGTGATAGCCACCGAATAGCGGCGCGCCAAAAAAAGTACAAAGCACCAAGGCAAACCCGAAGACGCCAAGCCATGCGGCCCGTCGTCCGTGCCAACTCGAACTCGATCGATAAATAGTCAGTCCGAAATAAAGCAGCCACGTGAGCACCGCAAAGATCTCCTTCGGATCGTTGTGCCAGATTTGACCGGAACGCATGCGCGACCAGAACATTCCGGTCACGATTCCGAGTGTAAGCAGGGTCAATCCGAGCGTGCCCGCGTAGGTTGCGAGTTCGTTGACTGTCGACAGTGACGGCAGACGATAAAAGATCGCGCCGAACGTCTTGAGCTTGAGTTCGCGTTCCTGGAGTAAGTACATCACACTCGCCATGAACACAATGAAAAAAGCCGCGTAAGCGAAAATCAATAACGTCGTGTGGATGGGGAACAGCCAGGTTGCCGAAAACGATGCGGGCGCATTGCCCGAGTCAGAACCGATGATCAATGCGATGAACGTCAACACCGAAATGAGCGGCATTGTGAAAGCGCCGACTGCCTGCGAGCGATACCGGTAAAGTACGACTGCGTACAACGCGACGAGCGCCCAGGCGAGGAACGACAGCGTTTCGCGCAGAAAGAAGAGCGGGTAATGACCGTCGATTACCCAATCTGCGATCAAGGCAGCCGTGTGCAGCACGAATCCGATGGCCATCGACCATAAAGCGACGCGTTGCAGCGAGCGCCGTTTATTTACGAACGCCAGGATCGAATGGATTGCGGCGATCAAATACGCCGCCAGCACTGCCAGAAGTAGGGATCTCATTGGGGAACAAGCTCGGGAAATGGGATTTTAAGCCACAAAAAGCCCAAATGGAAATTGGCATTGCGCGAGGCAAACGTTATCCTTGCAGGCGACATCGTAGCGCCGGAACTGTTTCTTCGCTTCGTTTCAAAGACAAGTCGGGTTTGCGTGAGGAGGATTGAATGTTTTCGCCTTTTTCGCGTCGTGCCGTATCAGTTCTGATGGCCGTCGCCGTGATGCTGAGCATTTCAGTCGCTCAAAGCAAACAAACGCGTCAGAAAACCGCACCGTCACTGCCGCAAACACCCGCCACACAATCCGAGAAAACACCTGACGAGCCGCAGGATCTCGACACGCTGAAGACCGACACCGATCTGGTCGCCGTTCCTGTAACCGCGACCGATCATGGCGGGCTCTACATCACGGACCTTCGCAAGGAAGAGTTTGCAATAACTGAAGACGGTGTTCCGCAGGAGATCGCGTTTTTCGGAAAGGTTGCGGCGCCGTTTCACGTCGTGCTGATGCTCGACACGAGCTCGAGTACGCAGGACAAGCTCAGACTGATCCAGCAGGCGGCGAATGCGTTTGTGGAGCAACTGCAACCGGCGGATCGCGTGAAAGTGATCTCGTTTGACGATCAGGTGAAGGACTGGAACGAGTTCACGAACAATCGCGAGGTTCTGCGCCGCGCGATCGATAGCACGCGCTCGGGGGCGGGAACGAAAGTTTACGACGCAGTCGAACTGGCGCTGAACACGATCAGAAAGATCAGAGGCCGCAAAGCGATCGTGATCTTTACCGACGGCATGGATTGGCACAGCGACAATGCGAGTTTCGATGGAACGTTGCGCTGGCTCGACGAAGAAGGAGTGGTCGTCTATCCGATTCGTTACGAGACGCGAGCGACAACCGAGAGAATCGCGCGTGAACAAGCGGGTGAGTCGACGCAGTTGCCGACGATCGACACGATCCGTAAGCCACCAAGCGGCACAACTCCTACGACGTTTCCCGGCGGCGACGATCCAATACCCACGACGACGCGCAAGACTGGTCCATTTGGATTGCCATTGCCTGATGACATCATGCGGCGCCGTCGAGAAAACGACCCGAACCGCCGGCCTCCGAGTGATGAACCGGGTCGACAGCCTGATGTTGTTGATTCGCGCGATCGACGCCCGCGAAATATCCCCGGTTCAGATCAACCACCGATCACGACCGATGGACGCAGAGACACGAGACCTGAAGACTCAATCAGCCGCATGCTCGATCTCGCGTACATGAAAGCCGACAAGTATCTCGACGCGCTGGCGGAGAAGTCAGGCGGCAGGCTGCTGCGTGCTGACACACTGGCGTCATTGCCCGATGCGTTCTCGAAAATCGCGGCGGAGCTTCGCACGCAGTACATGCTCGGGTATTACCCAACCGACAAGACGCGTGACGAACGTTATCGCACGATCAAGGTCACGACGGCGCGCAAGAGCGTTGTCATTCGATCCCGGCCCGGATATCTCCCCACTCAAGCTCGTAATTGATCGATCCATCATTGTCCGTGTAATCTGTGGCGCATGCCTGATAGAGCTGACGCCTGGGAGTTGTTGTGTGAATACACGCAGAGCGATAGCCTGCGTAAACACGCGCTGGCTGTCGAGGCTGCCATGCGCGCTTGCTCCAAACGATACAACGAAGGTGCTGCGGACGAAGACGAGTGGGGATTAGTCGGACTGCTTCACGATTTCGACTACGAGATGTTCCCGTCGGCCGATCAGCATCCATTCACTGGCGCCAACATCCTTTGCGGCCGCGGCTACTCCGAAAGATTCATTCGCGCGATCATGGGCCATGCGACGTACACGGGCGTTCCGCGCGATACGGACATGGCCCGCGCGCTTTTCGCTACCGATGAACTGTGCGGTTTTCTCGTGGCCTGCGCGCTCGTGCGACCATCGCGCAGTCTCGATGACATGGAAGTGTCGTCGGTGAAGAAGAAGTTGAAGGACAAGGCCTTTGCGCGATCGGTGAACCGCGACGATATTCGTCAGGGGGTTGAAGAGTTGGGTGTGGATATCGATGAGCACATTCGCTTCGTGATCGATGCCCTCAGGCCAGTGCAGAAAGAGATCGGTTTGAATTCGA
>Ga0157373_10004752_pt1 | contig 10223 bp, 10 predicted proteins | sample C65metaG_FD_113460 | JGI IMG/M metagenome (GOLD analysis project Ga0157373, IMG submission 113460) | Corn rhizosphere microbial communities from Kellogg Biological Station, Michigan, USA - C6-5 metaG | ecosystem: Host-associated > Plants > Roots > Rhizosphere > Soil | place: USA: Michigan...
AGACCTGCATATCCCCGCTCGACTCGGAGGCCTTGAGCGCGGCCAGCCAGTCGCCATTGGCCATTTCGCCGGAGGCGGACCTGGTGGCGGTGACGGCGCGATCCGAGCGGATATTCTGCGCCGGTGCATCGGTATTGGCATTGGTCGAGGCCGAAGGCACCAGCCCGGCGAGAAGACGGTCGGCCAGTTTCGGCGGCAAGGCCAGGCGACGCTGGTTGAGCAGCTCCATGTCGTTGCGATGACCACCCTCGCCCGCCCCTTGCGGCGCGTTGACGGCCCGCGAAGCCCAGAGCGGACGCTGGCCGCTCTGGCGCAACAAAGGTCCATTGGTGGGCAATGTTCCGGCAGCCACCGGGGTGGGCACCGCCTTGACCTTGTCCAGCGCCTCTTGCTGCTTGGCAGCCGACGCGGCGGCCGCCTCGCCCGGCGCCAGCGGTTTGTTCTTGGACATCTGACGCAACAAGACATCGGCCAGGCCGATACCGCCACCTTCGCGAGACATGGAAACGGCCAACTGCTGGTCGTACATTTCCTGATACTGCTTGGCCTCAGGCGTATTCATGGGGTTGTCCTTGCCCAAGGCTTCGGTGGCAGAGCGCATGGACTTGAGCATTTCGCCAAGGAACAGCGACTCGAATTCCTGGGCCACTTTGCGCAGGTTGCCATCGCTGTTCTTGTCGCCAACCTTGAGCTGGTTCAAACGGTTCAGGTCCGAGTAGGAACCCGAATCCCCACTGATCAAAGCGCCCTTGCGCATATCCATGGCCCGTTCCTCAAATCACGATCAGGTCGGCTTGCAACGCGCCGGCCTGCTTCAAGGCTTCGAGAATCGCCATCAGGTCGCCCGGCGCCGCGCCGACCTGGTTCACCGCCCGGACGATTTCATCCAGGGTAGTGCCCGGGCCGAACTTGAACATCGGCTTGGCTTCCTGCTGGGCATTGACCCGCGAACGGGGAACCACGGCGGTCTGACCGTTAGACAACGGGCCCGGCTGGCTGACGATCGGGTCTTCGGTGATGGTCACGGTCAGGCTGCCATGGGTCACGGCCGCTGGCGAAACCTTGACGTTCTGGCCGATCACGATGGTGCCGGTGCGCGAGTTGATGATGACTTTCGCCACGGCCTGGCCCGGATCGACCTCAAGGTTCTCCAGGATCGACAGGTAGTCGACCCGCTGGCTCGGATCCAGGGGCGCGGTGACGCGGATCGAGCCGCCGTCGATGGCCTGGGCCACACCTGGGCCGAGCATGTCGTTGATCTTGTCGACGATGCGCTTGGCAGTGGTGAAATCGGAGCGGTTGAGGTTCAGCGTCAGGCTGTTGCCCTGGTTGAAACCACTCGGTACCGCACGCTCGACCGACGCACCGCCAGGGATACGACCGGCCGACGGAACGTTGACAGTGATCTTCGAACCGTCGCGCCCTTCGGCATCGAAACCGCCCACCACCAGGTTGCCCTGGGCGATGGCGTAGACGTTGCCGTCGATACCCTTGAGCGGCGTCATCAGCAAGGTGCCGCCACGCAAGCTCTTGGAGTTACCGATGGACGAAACCGTGACATCCACCTGCTGGCCCGGTTTGGCGAACGCCGGCAGATCGGCATTGATGGACACCGACGCGACGTTTTTCAACTGCACGTTGCCCGAGCCTGGCGGCACCTTGATGCCGAACTGCGACAACATGTTGTTGAAGGTCTGCAGGGTGAACGGGGTCTGGGTGGTCTGGTCGCCGGTGCCGTTCAGGCCCACGACCAGGCCGTAGCCGATCAACTGGTTGGAACGCACGCCGGAAATGCTGGCGATGTCCTTCAGGCGCTCGGCTTGAGCGGTGAAGGCTGCCGACATCACCAATGCACCCATCAGTAGCTGTTTAAGATTCAACCGCTTGAGATTCAACTGGGCCACCTAGAAAGGGAACTTCGGGCTGAGGAAGAAACGGTCGAACCAGCCCGGCTGACTCGCATCGGCAAAGGCACCGGTACCCGAGTAGGTAATGCGCGCATCGGCCACACGGGTCGAGGAAACAGTGTTATCGGTGGCGATGTCGTCGGCGCGAACCATCCCGGCGATGCGCACCAGTTCGTCACCGGTGTTGAGGGTCAGCCACTTCTCGCCGCGCACGACGATGATGCCGTTGGGCAAGACATCGGCGACGGTCACAGTGATCGAACCGGTCAGGCTGTTGCTCTGGCCGGACTTGCTGTCGCCCTTGGTGGCCCGGTCGGAGCCATAACCGGCGTTAAGGCTCAGGTCATTGCCGCCGATCGGGTTGTTGGTGGTCAGGCTGGAACCGAACAGCGAAGTCAGGCCGACGCTGGTCTTGCTGGTCTTGTCCAGTTGCGAGTTGGCGTTCTTGCTGGCCTGGGTCCGCTCGTTCAGGGTAATGGTGATGATGTCACCGACCCGGAATGCCTTGCGGTCGCTGTATAGATTCTGCTCGAAACCGGCCTGGTAGATCGAGCCATTGTTGGCGGCGGCCGGCAACGGCGTGCGCGGCAACACCGGAGCGTAATACGGGTCATTGGGCCTGGGCGTTGGCGCGACACACCCCGCAAGCGCGGTGACCCCACTCAGTGCCAGTACAGATACAAAGCGTTTCATGACCCTACCTCTCGGTGTTACAGGCGACCTTGAGGTCGCCCTATAGAAGTGATTACAGATTCTGCGTGACGAACGAAAGCATCTGGTCGGCAGTGGAGATCACCTTGGAGTTCATCTCGTAGGCGCGCTGGGTGGTGATCATGTTGACCATCTCCTCAACGGTGCTCACGTTGGAGGTTTCCAGGGTGTTCTGCAGCGTGGTCCCGAAACCATTCAAACCCGGGGTACCGATTTGCGGCGCACCACTGGCAGCGGTTTCCAGGAACAGGTTGTTGCCCACTGCTTGCAGGCCGGCCGGGTTGATGAAGTCGGCGGTCTGCAGGTTGCCGATCACTTGCGCGGCCGGGTTGCCTGCCACGGTGATGGACACGGTGCCGTCGCGACCCACGGTGAACGTCTGGGCATTGTTCGGCACGACAATGGCGGGCTCCAGGGCAAAACCGCTGGCGTTGACGATCTGGCCATTGGAATCGAGGTGGAACGTACCGTCGCGGGTGTAGGACGTGGTGCCGTCCGGCTGCAGGATCTGGAAGAAACCGCGACCATCGATGGCCATGTCCAGCGGCTGCTCGGTGGTTTGCAGGCTGCCGGCGGTGAAGTTTTTCTGGGTGCCGACAATGCGTACACCGGTACCGACTTGCAGGCCCGACGGCAGTTCGCTGTCCTGGGTCGACTGGGCACCTGGCTGACGCTTGACCTGGTACAGCAGGTCCTGGAATTCGGCACGGTCACGTTTGAAGCCCGTGGTCGAGACGTTCGCCAGGTTGTTGGAAATGGTGGTCAGGTTGGTGTCCTGGGCGGACAGACCTGTTTTGGCAACCCACAGAGCCGGAAGCATTCGATTCTCCTCGTACGCCTGATTTTCGGCGCGACGCTTTAATTAATGGTTAGATCTGCAAGACCCGAGCCATGGCCTCGTCGCCTTCTTTGGCGGTGTTCATCATCTTCACGTGAAGCTCGAATTGCTTGGCCAGGGCCAGCACCGAAGTCATCTCGTCCACAGCATTGACGTTGCTCGCTTCCTGGAACCCCGACACCAGTTGCACGTTGGCGTCGACCGGTGCCGGCTGGCCGTCCTTGGTACGGATGGAACCGTCCAGGCCCTTGGTCATGTTCTTGAGGTCCGGGTTGACCAGCTTGATGCGGTCCACTTCAGCCATCACGCGCGGGCCTTCGCCCATGGCGCGGATACTGATGGTGCCGTCCTGGCCGATTTCGATTTTCTGCTCCGGCGGCACGGCGATAGGACCGCCGTTGCCCATCACCGGCATGCCGTTGCCGGCCCGCAGCACGCCCAGGGCGTCGACGTTGAGGCTGCCGGTGCGCACGTAGCTTTCACCGCCGTCAGGGTTCTGCACGGCCATCCAGCCCGGCCCGCTCACCGCCACGTCGAGATCGCGACCGGTTTCAACCAGCGCACCCGGGGTGAAGTCGGTGGCCGGCCGTTCGGACATGGCAAACGCCCGCGCCGGAAAGCTGTCGCCGAACACCGGCATCGAACGCGCCTGCTCCAGGTCTTTCTGAAAACCATTGGTAGAGATGTTCGCCAGGTTGTTGGCATGGGCCCGCTGGGCCAGCGCGTTCTGGCTGGCGCCGGTCATTGCCACATAAAGGTACTTGTCCACTCTCGTTCCTCTGCGTGCCGGACGTTTGCCGCCCACTGCTGTACTGCTCAGCCATAAGCAATTTGCAGACCAACTTTTTTCTGGCGGCTCGCGGCCCGGCAAACAAAGGACTTGCAGGGTGTTGCGGGGGAGAAGGGAATGTACCGAAGACGAAAAACCGGCGGTGTCATGCCGCTGAAAGGCAAAGGATTACCGGATGGACAGACCCACTAACCCTTGTTGCGAGGGGATTTATCCCCGCTGGGGTGCGAAGCGCCCCCAGACCAGACCAGTCGATAAGACTAGTAAACCGAGTCGCCTGATTTAGGGCTGCTGCGCAGCCCAGCGGGGATAAATCCCCTCGCCACAGGTAACGGATTACATTCCAGGTTCTTTACCCACCTCATACTCGCGCAACTTATTGGCAATGGTGGTATGGGAAACCCCCAGTCGCTTGCCCAGTTGCCGGCTGCTGGGATGTTCGGAGTAGAGCCGCTCCAGTACCGCCTTCTCGAATCGACCGACAATCTCGTCCAACCCGCCATCCAGGGAGAAGTCACCCAAGGGCTGGCGCACGCCGTAGTCCGGCAGGCGGATATGCTCGGCCTTCACCTTCCCCCCGTCACACAACGAAACGGCCTGGAACAGCACGTTTTCCAGTTGCCGGACATTGCCTGGCCAATGGTAATGACTGAGGCGTTCCATGGCCGCCGGGGCCAGTTTCGGTAGCGCGCAGCCGATCTGGCGACTGGCCTGGTCGAGAAAGTGCTCCACCAGCGGCTCCAGGCCGTCGAGGCACTCGCGCAACGGCGGGATGTGCAGGGACAACACATTCAAGCGGTGGTACAGGTCCTGGCGAAACTCCCCTCGGGCACAGAGTTCGGACAAATCCACCTGGGTCGCGCAGATCACCCGGACATCCAGGTACACCTCTTCATCGCTGCCCACCCGACGGAAGCAACCGTCCTGCAAAAAGCGCAGCAGCTTCACTTGCAGGCGCGGGCTCATTTCCCCCACCCCATCGAGAAACAAGGTGCCGCCAGCCGTCAATTCCAACAGGCCGAGCTTGCCTTCGGCCCGAGCGCCTTCGAAAGCACCGGGGCCGTAGCCGAACAGTTCCGTCTCGGCCATGGACTCCGGCAACCCGGCGCAATTGAGCGCCATCAGCGGCGATTGCCCGCGCGGGCTCGCCAGGTGGCAGGCCCGGGCCAGCAACTCCTTGCCAGTGCCGGTTTCGCCTTCGATCAGCAGCGGCGCGTCCAGCGGGGCCATGCGCCGGGCTTCGCGGACCACCGCAGCCATCACTTTCGAACTCTGAAAAATACTGTCGAAGCCACGCAGTTCCTGCTTGCGCACGTTATAGATACGCTCACCGACCCGGTCGGCCCGGTGCAACGTCAGCACCGCACCGGCCATGGCCTCGCTGTCGTCATGCTCCGATTGCAACGGGGCGATGTCCGCCAGGAACACGTCGCCCTTGACCTTGACCCGCAACCCATTGATGCGCGACTGGTTGGCACGCACCAGTTCCGGCAGGTCGAAATCCTCGGCGTAGCGGGACAGCGGAATCCCCGGCACTTCGTCCACCCGCACCCCGAGCAACTGCGCCGCCGCCCGGTTCGCCGCGACGATGGAACCGCCCATGTCGATGGACAACACCGGAAACTCCAGGGCGCCAAGCAACGCATTGAGCTCCATGTGCCGCCGCTCGCTGGGCATCAGCCCTACCCGCTTGACGCCGAACACACCGGCAATGCCTTCGAATTTCGGGCGCAACGCCTGGAACTGAATGTTGATCAGGTTCGGGCAGTGCAGGTAGATCGCATTGCCATGCTCACCACCGACTTCACCCCGGGCGACGTTGATGCCGTATTCCACCAGCAGGTTGAGAATGTCCCGCAGGATGCCGATGCGATTCTGGCAATGGACTTTGATGCGCATATAAAAGACCCAAGGGTTCGGTGGCTGCTCTCTGCCACCGGTTTTTTACCGAGTGGCGCAATTTCTTGTAAAGATTATGTGACAGCAACAAGTAAATTCCCACAGAAAAAACCAGACACTGCTGCATCGAGAGGGCTTTCGTAACGAAAAATTTACGAAATAGCCGCTATTGCCTTGAACACACCTGCGCTGGCCTGCTGCACCCACGGGGACTTCGGGTTATCTCTAATACATCGCTGGACATAACAACAAACAGTCTTCCCCTCGAGGGAATCAGCAGGAGAGCAGCATGAAGCAGACGCAATACGTGGCCCGCGAGCCCGATGCGCAAGGTTTTATCCACTACCCCGCCGAAGAACATGCGGTGTGGAACACGCTGATCACCCGCCAGCTGAAAGTCATCGAAGGCCGTGCGTGCCAGGAATACCTGGACGGCATCGACAAGCTTGGCCTGCCCCACGACCGCATTCCGCAGTTGGGCGAAATCAACAAGGTGCTGGGCGCGACCACGGGCTGGCAAGTTGCCCGGGTACCGGCGTTGATCCCCTTCCAGACCTTCTTCGAATTGCTCGCCAGCAAACAGTTTCCGGTAGCGACCTTCATTCGCACCCGGGAAGAACTGGACTATCTGCAAGAGCCGGACATTTTTCACGAGATCTTCGGCCACTGCCCGCTGCTGACCAACCCCTGGTTCGCCGAATTCACTCACACCTATGGCAAGCTCGGCCTGCAGGCGTCCAAGGAAGAGCGTGTCTACCTGGCGCGCCTGTACTGGATGACCATCGAGTTCGGGCTGGTGGAAACAGCGCAGGGCCGACGCATCTACGGCGGCGGCATCCTGTCTTCACCCAAGGAAACCGTGTACTGCCTGTCGGACGAGCCGGAGCACCACACCTTCGACCCGTTGGAAGCGATGCGCACGCCATATCGCATCGACATTCTGCAGCCGGTGTATTTCGTCCTGCCAGAGCTCAAGCGTCTGTTCGACCTGGCCCACGAAGACATCATGGGCATGGTCAAGCGTGGCCAGGAACTGGGCCTGCACACACCGAAATTTCCACCGAAAGCCGCCTGAATGGCGTTTTTTGATCCCAAGTGAGTCTGTTGCACCGCGCGGCTTTGCTTTAGCGTGGGTGCCATTGACGCTTTAAAATATTCGCTACAGGAACACACCATGAACACTCTGAACCAAGCCCATTGCGAAGCCTGCCGTGCCGACGCCCCACAGGTCAGCGACGAAGAACTGCCGGTGCTGATCAAGCAGATTCCGGATTGGAACATCGAAGTACGCTACGGCGTGATGCAGCTGGAAAAGGTTTTCCTGTTCAAGAATTTCAAGCACGCCCTGGCATTCACCAACGCCGTCGGTGAAATCTCCGAGGCCGAGGGTCATCACCCAGGCCTGCTCACAGAGTGGGGCAAAGTCACCGTGACCTGGTGGAGCCACTCCATCAAGGGCCTGCACCGCAACGACTTCATCATGGCCGCCCGCACCGATGACGTGGCCAAGACCGCCGAGGGCCGCAAGTAATGCATTTCGACGCCATCGGCCGGGTACCCGGCGACCCGATCCTCGGCCTGATGGAGGCCTACTCGGCGGACAGCAACCCGAGCAAGTTCGACCTGGGCGTGGGCGTCTATAAAGACGCCCAGGGCCTGACGCCGATTCTCGAATCGGTGAAACAGGCCGAACGGCGGCTGGTGGACCAGCAGACCACCAAGACCTACATCGGCGGCCATGGCGACGCCGGTTTCGGGCGGTCATCACTGCGCTCGTCCTGGGTGCCGACGCCCGGCAGATCGCCGAACAACGCGCCGGTGCCACCCAGACCCCGGGCGGCACCGGCGCGCTGCGCCTGAGTGCCGACTTCATTGCCCAGTGCCTGCCAGGCCGTGGCGTATGGTTGAGCAACCCGACCTGGCCGATCCACGAAACCATTTTCGCCACCGCGGGCGTCAAGGCCAGCCACTACCCCTACGTGGGCAGCGACAATCGCCTGGATTTCGAGGCGATGCTGGCGGCCCTCAGCCAGGCACCGAAGGGTGACGTGGTGCTGCTGCAGGCGTGCTGCCACAACCCCACCGGTTTCGACCTGTCCCAGGATCAATGGCGCCAGGTGCTGGAGGTGGTGCGCAGTCGTGAGCTGTTGCCGCTGATCGACTTCGCCTACCAGGGCTTCGGCGACGGCCTGGAACAGGATGCCTGGGCAGTCCGGTTGTTCGCCCAGGCGTTGCCCGAGGTGTTGATCACCAGTTCCTGCTCGAAGAACTTCGGCTTGTACTGCGACCGCACCGGTGCGTTGATCGTCTGTGCCCGCAACGCCGACAAGCTGGTGGACATCCGCAGCCAACTGGCCAACATCGCCCGTAATCTGTGGTCGACACCGCCGGATCATGGCGCAGCGGTGGTGGCGACGATCCTGGGCACTCCGGAACTCAAGCGCCTGTGGGCCGACGAAGTGGAAGCCATGCGCTTGCGCATCGCCCAGCTACGCAGTGGCCTGCTGGACGCCCTCGAACCCTACGGCCTGCGGGAGCGCTTCGCCCATATCGGCGTGCAACGCGGAATGTTTTCCTATACTGGCTTGTCGCCGGAACAGGTCAAGCAGCTGCGCGAGCGGCACAGCGTGTACATGGTTGGCACGGGCCGGGCCAACGTGGCTGGCATCGATGCGACACGCCTGGACCGGCTGGCCGAGGCGATTGCGGACGTTTGCAAGTAACGGCTGTACCTGCATAACCCTGTGGCGAGGGGATTTATCTGTGGCGAGGGGATTCATCCCCGTTGGGCTGCGAAGCAGCCCCAAAATCAGTCATTACTCCTGATGTAGGCAGTTTGGGGGCTGCTGTGCAGCCCAGCGGGGATAAATCCCCTCGCCGCAAAAGCTCGTCATTCCATCACTGCAACCCAGTCCACTCACGAACGAATTCAGCAATGTCTTCCTTCGGCGCCGTCCGCGCTTCTTTCTGCGGTGTGCCCAGGTAAAGGAAGCCGATCACCTCCTCGCCCACGTCAAGACCCAGCCCTTTGGCCACATGCGGCGAGTACGCCAGTTCGCCCGTGCGCCACACGCCACCAACGCCCTGGGCATAGGCCGCCAGCAGGATCCCGTGGGCGGCGCAGCCGGCTGCCAGCAACTGCTCGGATTTCGGGACTTTGAAATGGTCCTGCAAACGCGCGATCACTACCACGACCAACGGGGCACGCAACGGGCCGTTGAGGGCCTTCTCCACAACCGCCTCGGACACCAGCGGATCATTGAATCGCGCCGCGTCGGCCAGCAGTTCGCCCATACGATAACGAGCCTCCCCTTCGACCGTCAAAAAACGCCAGGGCCGCAACTGGCCGTGATCGGGGGCCCGCATCGCCGCGGCGAACATGACCTCCCGTTGTTCAGGCGTGGGCGCCGGTTCCACCAGGCGTGGAACGGAAACACGGTTGAGCAAAGCGTCGAGAGCCTGCATCGGCCACCTCCCTGAAAAAATGTCTGGCTATTCTAGTGTCCTGTACGGTGAGTCCGTTAGCGCAAATTGGCCGTCAATGCACACGCCAGTCACGCCGGGTGCGGTTTACATGCCGCTTGCCGTCGGTAGAATGACGCCCTTCCCTTTCAGCCCGAGCGGACTTCATGGCGTTGCCGACCCTGCGGATCATTGGCTTCATCATCGGCATCTTCCTGATCACCCTGGCGATCTTCATGGTCGTGCCCATGGCCACCCTGCTGATCTTCGAGCGCACCGGGGACCTGCCCTCGTTCCTCTGGTCGAGCCTGATCACCTTCGTCGCCGGCCTGGCCCTGGTACTTCCCGGACGCCCCGAGCATGTGCATCTACGCCCGCGAGACATGTACCTGCTGACGGTCAGCAGTTGGCTGGTGGTGTGCATCTTTGCTGCGCTGCCGTTCATGTTGACCCAACACATCAGCTACACGGACTCGTTCTTTGAGAGCATGTCGGGGATCACGGCCACCGGCGCCACGGTCCTGAGCGGCCTCGACACCATGTCTCCGGGTATCCTGATGTGGCGCTCACTGCTGCACTGGCTCGGCGGGATCGGCTTCATCGGCATGGCGGTGGC
>Ga0157373_10004753_pt1 | contig 10222 bp, 11 predicted proteins | sample C65metaG_FD_113460 | JGI IMG/M metagenome (GOLD analysis project Ga0157373, IMG submission 113460) | Corn rhizosphere microbial communities from Kellogg Biological Station, Michigan, USA - C6-5 metaG | ecosystem: Host-associated > Plants > Roots > Rhizosphere > Soil | place: USA: Michigan...
ATGGAAAAGAATTGTATTTCTGGTCGTTCATAGTTGCCATTCTCATTTTTGGATTGGGTGGAGGAATTTCTATTTTCCAGGGAATCATTCATGTAAGATCGCCGCATCCGCTCGGTGATCCCACATGGAATTACATTGTACTTTCTCTTTCCATTATTTTTGAAGGCACTTCGTTGATCATTGCTATGAAAGAATTTAATAAAGCCAGAAAAGAAATTCCTTTTTGGGAAGCAGTTGTGAAAAGTAAAGACCCTGCAAGTTTTCTCGTTTTGTTTGAAGATGGCGCAGCAGTTTCCGGGCTGATCGTTGTTTTAATTTTAATGAAAATTAATGCCACTTATCACATTCCTGTTTTGGATGGAGTTGCATCAATAATTGTTGGCCTTTTATTGGTTTTTGTTTCGTTGATTTTGGCAAGAGAAAGCAGAAGCCTTTTGATGGGAGAGGGAATTGCGCCGGAAACTCAAAAGAAAATTATCGCTCTTGCAGAAAAAGATCCGGCTGTAATAAAAGTTAACAATGTGCTTTCCACTTATGAATCGCCGGATGAAGTGGTGCTGATGCTAATCATTTCTTTTAAACAACATTTGGATACCGAAGAAATTACCAACGCGATCGTGAGGATCAGAAAAGGGATTAAAGAAGAATTTAAACTGATAGAATTTGTGATCATTCAGCCACAGGCTGGAGCAGTCAGAAAATAATGTTTCATTTTTCTATAGTCAACAAAGAATAAGAACAATTTTTATTCTGTTCGAAAGCATTCCGGGAATGAGGAATAAAATTTGAGAACTTTTTACACGGTTGCAAACCTTCTATTTTTTGTGGGGAAAAAGTTCCGGTTTGAGAAAATGAAACCTTCAATTTAGTTGTAATTTTAAAAAAAAAATAATATGGAAGATTCGGTTAAAAAAATTGTGATTGCTGGTGGCGGGTTTGGAGGTGTGAATTTTGTAAAAAAAGTGTGGAAAGATAAACGCTTTTATGTGACGATGGTGGATCAGGATAATTATCATTTCTTCCCGCCGTTGCTTTACCAGGTAGCTACTGCTTTTATTGAACCTTCCAACATCAGTTATCCTTTTCGGCGCCTGTTCCAGGATAAAAATAATATGCGTTTTCATTACGGAAAACTTTTAAAAGTTGATCCTGAGAAAAATGAAATTGAAACAACAACAGGAACGCTTTCTTATGATATTCTTGTCATTGCTATTGGTACGGAATCCAATTATTTTGGGATGAAAAATGTAGAAGAAAATTCTTTGCCGATGAAATCTATTGAGGACGCGATCAATCTAAGGAATCATTTGTTGCTGAATATGGAAAACGCCGTCATCTCGACCGATCCTGAAGAAAGAGAAAGATTGCTGAATATCGTGATTGGCGGTGGTGGTCCTTCAGGAGTTGAAATCGCCGGAATGCTTGCTGAAATGGGACAAACGATTGTTTCAAAAGAATACCCTGAAATAAAACGTGGTAATTCGCGCATTCATTTAATCGATGCTTCGTCACATCTTCTTGGACCAATGAGCAAAAAAGCGCAGGACGCGGCTTACAAGGTTTTAAGTGAGCTGGGTGTTCAGATAAAATTAAACAGAACGGTGAAAGATTATGTAAATGGACGTGTTGTGATGGCGGATGGAGAAACAATTCCAACCAATACTTTGATCTGGACTTCAGGAGTTGTTGCGCGTCAGGTTCCGGGAATTGACGCTTCAAAAATAGGCCGTGGAAGGAGAATTATGGTAGATGAATTTAATAAAGTAAAAGACTCAAAAAATATTTATGCTATTGGTGATATTTGTTTGCAGACAACGGATAAAAATTATCCAAACGGGCATCCACAACTGGCCCAGGTTGCTATTCAGCAGGGAAGATTGCTCGGAGAAAATTTAACAAGAATGGTTTCCGGCGAGCCGATGAAAGCTTTCGAATATGACAACAAAGGAAGTATGGCGATCATTTCAAAATATGAAGCCGTAGCTGATCTTCCGAAAGTTTCTTTCACCGGATTTTTTGCATGGCTGATCTGGCTTTTCGTTCATATTATTCCTTTGGTTGGATTTAGAAATAAAGTAAAACTTGCCTTTAGCTGGTTTTGGTCATTTATCACCAACAATCCAACTTTGCGTCTGATCATTCGTCCGAAAAAACAACCCGATTGCAATTAATTTTCAGAAGAATTTTTAAAATAAAAAATGAAAGCAGCAATTATCAATGAATTTGGCCCGGCAGAAGTTTTACAAATAACTGATGTAGAAAAACCGGTTGCCAATGATGACCAGGTTTTGATCAAAATAAAAGCTATCGGCATCAATCCTGTTGATACAAAAGTAAGAGCCGGAACCAGCGGTATTTCCAAGCAAATTTCCTTACCTGCAATCCTTGGCTGGGATGTTAGCGGAATTATCGAAAATGTTGGAAAGAATGTATCCGATTTTAAAACCGGCGATGAAGTGTTTGGCTGTATTGGTTTTCCCCGTTTGGGAAAAGCCTATGCTGAATATGCTGTTGCTGATCCAAATATTCTTGCAAAAAAACCGCAAAATATTTCTTTTGATGAAGCGGCGGCAATTCCTATTGCAGGATTAACGGCTTACCAGGCTATTAATGAAGAATTGAAAGTTTCTTCAGGTCAAAAAGTGCTGATACAAGCTGCTGCCGGCGGAGTAGGACATCTGGCCGTTCAGTTTGTAAAAATGAATGGCGCTTATGTTTTCGGAACGGCTTCAGAAAAGAATGAAAAGTTTTTACAATCGCTTGGCATTGATAAAGTGATCAATTACAAAAAGGAAAAGTTTGAAGATGTTGTTCATGACCTTGATGCAGCATTGGATGCAATGGGCGGAGAAGTTTTGTATCGTTCTATTGAATGTGTAAAAAAGGATGGAAGAGTGGTTTGCCTTCCGTCCTCCACCAAAAATGATCCAAAAGCGATTGATATTGCAGCAGAAAGAAACATTACATTGACCTGGCCTATGATGCGTTCTGACGGAAAAGAATTGCGATTAATTGCCCGTTTGCTGGAAGAGAAAAAATTAAGAGTTAAAGTGGATAAAATTTTTACTTTAGATCAAATCGTCTGGGCGCATAAAGCCGTTGAAAGCCACGGCACTTCCGGGAAAGTAGTGGTAAGAATTGATTAAAACCTTTAGAGAAATTTTAATAGCTTTTTTCCCAAAAGTTTTTCTTACTTTTGCAGCCCTTTTAGCATTTTGTGTTTTGGCTAAAGTGGATTTTTGATAAAACATATTGCCCACATGGCTCCATAAGTTCCCGTCTGTTCGGGACGCCGGCGAGGGCGTAAAAGTAAAATATTAAATAATGCCAAAGGTTAAAACCAATTCCAGCGCCAAGAAGCGCTTCAAAGTAACCGGTACCGGTGAAATCACTTACCAGAAATCTTACAAACGTCACATCCTTACCAAAAAATCCACCAAACGTAAACGTGCTTTACGTAAGAAAGGAATCGTAAGTGATGCCAACAGGCCATTTGTATTGAGATTACTTCGCATGAAATAATCTGACGTTTTAAAACCATTTCAAAAAAATAAAAATAATTAAATATGCCACGTTCATCAAATGCAGTAGCATCAAGGGCAAGAAGGAAAAGAATTTTAAAAGCCGCTAAAGGTTATTACGGAAAAAGAAAGAATGTTTATACCGTTGCCAAAAACGTAATGGAAAAGGGGTTGACATACAGCTATGTTGGCCGCAAACAGAAAAAACGGGAATACCGCGCTCTCTGGATCGCACGTATCAATGCAGCCGTAAGAGAAGAAGGTTTGACTTACAGCGAATTCATTCATAAATTAAACGCAAAAAACATTGGCCTCAACAGGAAAATCCTTGCTGATATGGCCATGAATGAACCGGAAAGTTTTAAGAATCTGATTTTATCGGTAAAATAGGTTTTAATCCGATTTTTTATTTTTGAAAAACCGTCGATAATGGCGGTTTTTTTATTCCATTAATTCATCATTCTATTACATTTGTAAAAATTTTTAAAAGCCTTAATTATTTTGAATGAATAATAGTTATAGTGACCTTGTCGATCAGACGTTTAATTTTCCACAGGAAGATTATGATTTAAAAGATGGTTATTTGCAGTACAACGATGTGGATGTAAAAGCTTTGATCGATAAATATGGAACTCCTTTGAAATTCACTTATCTCCCTAAAATCGGAATGCAGATCAATAAGGCGAAAAAAATGTTTGCCAATGCATTCAAAAAACATAAGTATGAAGGCAAATACAATTATTGCTACTGCACAAAAAGTTCTCATTTTTCTTTCATTGTTGAAGAGGCTTTGAAACATGATATTCACCTGGAAACCTCCTATGCTTATGATATTGAAATCATTCAAAAGCTTTATGCGAGAAAAAAAATAAGCAAAGACACTTTTATTATTTGTAATGGTTTTAAACAAAAATCTTATACCAGCCGTATTGCCCGTTTATTGAACAACGGTTTCAAAAATGTGATCCCAATTCTGGACAATAAGGAAGAATTAAAAGCATATCGCAAATCTGTAAAAGTTCCGTTCAATATTGGTATTCGCGTTGCCGCGGAGGAAGAGCCAACCTTTCCATTTTATACTTCGCGTTTGGGAATCCGCGCAAAAGATATTCTGGAATTTTATGTAGATGAAATTGAAGGTTTTGAAAATAAATTTCAATTAAAAATGCTGCATATTTTCCTGAACAAAGGAATCAAAGATGACATTTATTATTGGAGTGAATTGAACAAAGTGATCAATTTGTATTGCCAGTTAAGAAAGATCTGCCCCGAGTTGGATTCTATCAATATTGGCGGTGGATTTCCTATCAAACATTCATTGGGCTTTGATTATGATTACCAATTTATGATCAATGAAATTGTAAGAAATATCAAAGTTGCCTGCAAAAAAAGCAAGGTGCCTATGCCGAATATTTTCACCGAATTTGGAAGCTATACTGTTGGCGAAAGCATGGCGCATATTTACAGTGTGATTGGCGAAAAGATGCAAAATGACCGCGAAACATGGTATATGATCGATTCTTCTTTTATCACCACCTTACCGGATACATGGGGAATTGGCGAAAAATTTCTGATGCTTCCCGTCAATAAATGGGATAACGAATACCAGCGAGTCACGCTTGGCGGAATCACCTGCGATAGTCATGATTATTATGATTCAGAAGAACACATCAACGAAGTTTTTTTACCGAAAATTGGAAGCGGTGAACCATTATATGTTGGCTTTTTCCATACCGGCGCTTACCAGGATTCGATCAGTGGTTATGGTGGAATAAAACATTGTTTGATTCCTTCTCCAAAATATATTGTTTTGGATTATGATAAAAATGGAAAGCTGATCGATTGGGAATATGCCAAAGAGCAAAGCGCTGCAAGTATGTTGAAAATATTGGGCTACATGTAATAAAAATAAAAGCCTTCCCCAAAAAGGGAAGGCTTGTTCAAAATCTACATTCCAATCAATTATTTTACAGCAATTTCTTTAGGAAGCACTTTCACTTCTTCTATTTTCGGAAGAGTAAGAGAAAGAATTCCATTTTCATATTTTGCATTGATGTCATCGGCATTTATTTTTTCATCTAAAGTAAATGACCTTTTGAAAGATTGCAATACAAATTCTCTCTTGATAAATTGCTTGTTTTCGTCTTTACTTTCTTCTTTCTTTTCAAAAGAAACTGTGAGAATATTTTTGTCAACAGTTATTTTGAAATCTTCTTTATTTCTGCCCGGAACATTGAATTCCAATTGATAGTCATCTTTTGATTCAATGATGTTTACAGCAGGAAAATTGATGCTGTTGTTGCGGTTTGAAACTGGCAAATCAGTTAATAAATTGTCCAGGAACATGTCGAGCGTTTTGAAAGCTGGCTGGTTGAATTTTACGGTTGTCATAATTATTTCTTTTTTAGTTTTTGATTTATTTTTCTTCCTATTGATCAAAATAGATACCAATGCCAATTATCTGAAATAATGCTAACGTATTAAGACAAAATGTCTTTTGATTAAAATTTTACTGCCATATTTTCCAAAATGTTTATGAAATTCAATTTCAAATTAAAGGGGGAAGTATCGTAAATTTGCATTCTAAAATTTAAATCTTTACAATATGTATCCAGCAGAAATAGTAATTCCCATGAAGGGAGAATTAACTGAAAATGGGTTTGCAGATTTGGCAACAGAAGACCAGGTGGAAAATGCCATCAATCAACCCGGAACCACTTTAATTGTGATCAATTCCGTTTGTGGTTGTTCAGCGGGAACCGCTCGTCCCGGCGCTTTGCTTGCTGTAGAAACTTCAACAAAGAAACCAGATCATCTTGCGACCGTATTTGCAGGTTTTGATTATGAAGCGGTAAATAAAGTTCGCCAGCATTTGCTTCCTTATCCTCCGTCCTCGCCCTCTATTGCGCTTTTTAAAGATGGCCAATTGGTTCATTTTTTAGAAAGGCACAACATCGAGGGGGCTTCCGCACAAATGATCGCCAATAATCTGAATGCCGCTTTTGAAGCTTACTGCTAACAAAGATGTGAATAAAAACCTTCAATGAATTTGAAGGTTTTTGTTTTTTAAAAATACCTTGTGTGAATGAAAGGAAATTTTTTTCCAAAACTAAAAGGTTAACATGTATCCCAATTTATATTACGTATTTAATGACTGGTTTGGCTGGAAAATAAATGCTTTCAAAATCTTCTACACTTTTGGCATTTTCGTAGCGCTTTCTTTTATCGCTGCTGCTTATCTTTTTACCAAAGAATTAAAGAGAAAAGAAAAGCAGGGACTTTTATTGCCAAGGGAAGAAACGATCACAACCGGAAAGCCTGCTTCCTTCATTGAATTATTCTTTAATTTTTTGGTCGGATTTATTTTTGGTTACAAACTGATTGGCGCATTTCTGGCGAGTCGTCAACATGGAATTGATCTCCAAGAATTTGTTTTTTCTTCACAAGGAAGCTGGGCAGGTGGAATCTTACTTGGTGCTGCTTTGCTTTATTTAAAATACCGCGAAAAAAACAAACAAAAACTTCCGCAGCCGGAAAAAAGAACCATTCGAATCTGGCCACACGACAGGGTGGGAGATATTGTCATTTTTGCTTTGGTCTTTGGAATTATCGGCGCGAAAATTTTTGATAATCTTGAAAACTGGGATCGTTTTATTTCTGATCCGATTGCTAATTTAATCGCTCCAAGCGGACTTACTTTTTATGGCGGATTGATCTGTGCTACCATTGCCATTTTGATTTATGCAAGAAAAAAAGGAATTGGCTTACTTTATCTGGTTGATGCCGCCGCGCCTGCTTTGATGATCGCTTATGCGATTGGTAGAATGGGCTGTCAAACCGCCGGGGATGGTGATTGGGGAATTTTCAACAGCGCTTATATTTCTGATGTTCCGGGCCATGTTGTTCCCGCAACGGCTGAGCAATTTCAACAAAAACTAAGAGAACATTCTACTTATTTTTTAAACGGAGTTGTAACGGATCCTTCCGGAGCGACGACAATGGTTACTGACCGCCATGAAACTTCATTAGATAAAGTGCCTCATAAAAGTTTTCGGGGACCAAAATTTTTGCCAACGTGGATGTTTGCTTTTACTTATCCGCACAATGTAAATGAAGATGGAATTTTGTTGCCAAATTGTGAGGGAAAATATTGTCGCGCCTTGCCTCAGCCTGTTTTCCCGACGCCGTTTTATGAAATAGTTACCTGCTTTATTTTGTTTTTTATTTTATGGGCGATTCGCAAAAAGGTCAAAGTTCCCGGTGTTATCTTTTGCATCTACCTGATCATGAATGGCGTTGAAAGATTTTTGGTAGAGACAATTCGTGTAAATACCACTTATTCCATTTTTGGGATTCATCCAACGCAGGCAGAGCTTATTTCTTCCGCTTTGGTAATCGTTGGCATCATTGGTATTTTTTATTTTTCAAAAAAAGAAAAGCTTGCTGAAAATTATTAAATGCTGTTTCAGTAAATGAAGAAATAATTTCCTTTTTTTTCATTCTCATTCTTTTTACCATTCTATATTTGGAAAAATTAAAATCTTCAAACCATCAGTAAGGAATTCAAATGGATCGCCGCCGGAATTTTGTTTGCCTTTTTGTGGGCATCAGCTTCCACCGCCACTAAGATTGCGCTCGAATCCTCTCAGCCTTTGGTTATAGCGCAGGTAAGATTTGCAGTTGCAGGAATAATCATGCTGATTTTTGCTCATTTTTTATTAAGACAAAAATTGCCACGTGGAGTGGAATGGAAACAGATCATTATTTATGGTTTGCTAAACATTACGATTTATCTCGGTTGTTATGTGATCGCCATGCAACATGTCACAGCCGGAGTTGGCGCGCTGGCCATTGCTACAAATCCTTTATTCATCAGCTTTCTGTCGATTTTCTTTTTAAAGAAACAATTAAAAACAGAAGTATTTGTTGCTTTACTGTTAGGAACAGCCGGTGTAGTGATCGCATCCTGGCCTTTGTTGAAAGATGCGTCAATCACTGTAGCAGGATTGCTTTTGTTGTTGTTTAGCATGGTGTCTTATTCTGTTGGCGCGATTTATTTTTCTGCAAAAAAATGGAATGATCTTACCATTCTGACGATCAACGGATGGCAAACAATGATTGGCGGAATTTTATTGCTACCGTTTACACTTTTTGAATACAGTGTGGGCAAAAATCATTTTGATTTCAAATTCTGGGGCGGTACATTATGGCTGGCGATATTTGTTTCCATTTTTGCGATTCAATTGTGGCTATGGCTTTTGAAAAGAAATACGGTAAAAGCAGGACTGTGGCTGTTTTTGTGTCCTGTATTCGGATTTGCCATCGCGGCTGTTATTTTAAATGATGTTATCAGTGTTTATACTTTCGTTGGTGTTTTGTTGGTGATGATTGGATTGTTTTTGTCTCAAAGAGATGCGAGACAGAAGGAAGAAATTGTTTGATGTTCTTTATTTTCTCCAAAACATTTTGCCTAACCTTTCTTAGTATTTTTTCTTGTTTTTATTTTTTAATTCAATGCTTCTTTATATTTACTACTCAATTTTAAAAAAATGAAACAACTGTTTATCTACTGCTTTATTTGCATAAATATTTTTTCATGCAAAACTAAAACTTCCGAAACTCCACAAGATGTTTTCGCCGCAAATATTGATTCAACGGTTAATCCAGGCGATGATTTTTTTGAATATGCCAACGGAAAATGGATCAAAGACAACCCGATTCCGGCAGAAGAAAGCGCGTGGGGAATTGGATATCTTGTGAATAATGAAAACGAAGAACGCATTCACCAGATTAATTTAGATGCTGCAAAAGAAGGCGGCGCAAAAGGATCAGCGGCGCAGAAGATCGGTGATTTCTGGACAGCAGCAATGGACAGTACAGCAATTGAAAACCAGGGAACTAAATATCTTCAGCCTTATTTGAATGAGATCAATTCAATTACCGATATTCCTTCCTTTATGAATACGGTAGCGGATTTGGACAAGATCGGCGTCAGTGCTTTATTCAGCAGCGGCGTAGAGCAGGATGACAAGCAAAGCAATGTGATGGCTTTTAAATTGAACCAGGGTGGACTCGGCCTTCCGGAGCGTGACTATTATTTTAATACCGATTCCTCCACGGCCAAGATCCGGAAAGGTTATGTGGCTCATGTAGCAAAAATTCTCGAATTCCAGGGACAGGATTCTGCAACTGCTAACAAGGCCGCGAATGATATTTTAGCTTTTGAAACCAGGCTTGCAAAGAATTCAAGAAAGCTTGCTGATCTGCGCGATCCCTATGCCAACTATCATAAAATGGCCATTTCGGATTTGAAGAATTTATCTTCTTCAATAGACTGGCAAAAATTTTTAAAAGACATTGGAGTTGCCAATATCGATTCAGTAATTGTCGGGCAGCCGGAGTTTTTTAAATCATTGGACGCTACTTTGAAATCAGCTTCCATTAATGATTTGAAAGATTATCTCACTTACAGATTGGTCAACAGATTTTCAAATGCGTTGCCTGAAAAATATGGATTGGAAGGATTTAATTACGGCCGCTATTTCAGTGGCGCCAAAGAAAGAAAGCCAAGATGGAAACGCGTCATTTCATCAGAAAGATGCAATGGGAGAATTGGTGGGACAGCTTTATGTAAAAAAATATTTTGATTCCACTGCCAAGAAGCGTTATGAAAAAATGCTGGAAGAGATTCGTTCTGCTTA
>Ga0157373_10004754_pt1 | contig 10220 bp, 10 predicted proteins | sample C65metaG_FD_113460 | JGI IMG/M metagenome (GOLD analysis project Ga0157373, IMG submission 113460) | Corn rhizosphere microbial communities from Kellogg Biological Station, Michigan, USA - C6-5 metaG | ecosystem: Host-associated > Plants > Roots > Rhizosphere > Soil | place: USA: Michigan...
CAAGATATGACGCGGTTGCTTTTGGCGTTGGCGATAAAGGTTATGTGGGGACCGGTTTTGATGGTACTTATCTAAAAGATTTTTATCAATATGACCCGACGTCTGATACATGGGCCTTAAATATTGGTTATGGTGGCAACAAACGCAAACAGGCGGTTGCTTTTGTTTATCAAAATAAGGCCTATGTTGCCACAGGCGTAAACAACGGAAGTTACCAAAGCGATTTCTGGTCGTATGATCCATCAACTTCTAAATGGGCTCAATTGCGCAATACGGCAAATACAAATAGTACAGAGAGTTACGATGATGCTTATGGCCCCATAGACCGGGCAAATGCAGTGTCGTTCATTATTGGCGATAAAGCCTATTTAAGCACTGGTGAAAACCCTTCGCTATTGGCCTCAACATGGGAATATGATTTTGCGACAGATCTTTGGGTTGCTAAGCAGGATTTTGAACGTCCCGCAAGAACAGGAGCTGTTGGATTTAGCGTGACCAAAGGAGGTTATGTTATGACAGGTTTAAGCAGTACATTATCCTACGATGACGTTAACCAGTTTTTCCCTGATCAGGCATATAACGCAAATGACTAAGAAGTCTTACATACTTCTATCGGCATCATTATTAATTGTCATTGCGATAATTGGTTTTTCAGCTAAACCAGGTAGTAACGATCATAAAGATATGTTGTTGGTTGAGTCGGCTACTTTCAAAGTTCCGGGAGGTTGGGGATATAATATAATGGTGGATCATAAAATTTTTATTCACCAGCAAATTATACCTGCCGTACAGGGAAACAGAGCATTTGCAAGTAAAACCGATGCGGAGAAAACCTCAAATCTTATTGTTCACAAAATTACCAATAAGCAGTTACCCTCCGTCACAAAAAGGGAACTCGATTCTTTACAAATAAATTATTAGCCTACGAATTGAGTTCAATGAGATTAAAAAAGTCTGGCTTAAAAATATTCCCTATTGGAACCATAAATTTTCCTATCGAGATCTCATTCTTGGAAATAGTATCAATATGATTCAGGGATACTATGTATGATCTGTGAACTCTTATGAATTTATCAGCAGGCAATTTTGTTTCAAACGCATTCAGGCTCTTGAGGGTTACAACCGGGTTACTTTTTCCGTCAAGGTATATTTGAATATAATCCTTCATTCCCTTGCAAAAAAGAATATCGTCAAATTTAATTTTCACGATTTTATATTCCGATTTTATAAAGACGAATTCCAGTTTTGGCAATGTTGAAGCTTTTAACATATAAGCTGTGTTATAATTTTAGTATTTTTTTGCACGATGCAAAGTAACGGGAAAAATTTCTTTCAACTTGTTTATTCGATCAAATATTATCGACAAATTAGGGTTTTTTGCAGACTAAATGCTTTCGCATATCAATATCTTTTTTCGCTAAATCTATCAAATTGTTACCCGTGGCCAACAAAATAGCTGCAGGTAAAAATGGCCTGTTTTTTATTGAAAAGGAGTTTTTATGGGCAAATTATTGACGAAACTAACCATGACCAGTACACGCACGCAGAAGGTCATTTTTAGGTAACCTTTATTTTTAACGATTTCAACTGATTCCCGCGAGCTCTAAACTTTTCTTTTTTAATTTTCTCAGTTCCATATCTTCAATAATGGCTTCAGGTGCCAGGATAACAGACGTATTGTTTTCTTTCCACCAATTATTTTCAGTGAGATGGTTGAAGTTTATTACCCCAATCAAATAATTTCTTTTTTCCTGCGCATGCCATTCTTCTATCCATTCAAATTTTTCGCGTGGTATAAAATTCCATTCATCAAAACTTACATAAATACGCACATAAAAATCGTTGGTAAGTTGATTGGGTGTGTGATGATATAGTTTTTTGTATTCGTATTTATAATCGTACCGGAGCGCTGAGATATCACTCAATACTGCAGAAGCTGTTGGAAAGCTGCCGGCGCCTTTTCCATAAAAAAATTGTTTATCTGCAAACGAACTTTCAATAACAACACCGTTATATTCATTTTTTACAAATGATAAGTGATCATCCTGCTTTACAAATTGTGGGAAAACGAAAGCGGCGATTTTTCCATTCACTAATTTTTTTGCCTGCGCTACCAATCTTATTTCATAATTCTTTTCCCGGCCAACATTCGCATCATTTTCATTTATGTTTTGTATTCCTGTAAACAAAATATCATCGGTAGTTGCTACAATACCATAAGCGTGGCATAATAAAATAACCCATTTGTGAACGGCATCCCAGCCGTCTACATCCAATGTTGGATTGGCTTCTGCAAAACCTAATTGCTGCGCCTGCAATAACGCCGTTTTAAAATCAAGCTTGTCCTCAAACATTTTGGTTAAAATATAATTGGTAGATCCGTTTACTATTGCCCGCATAGAATGCAAAAGATCATTGTCGTAATATTCTTCAAGGTTGCGTATAACCGGGATAGATGCACACGCTGAAGATTCACAAAGAAATGGCATTCCGGTTTCCTGCTGCAGTTGCAATATTTGTGGCAAATGTTCAGCAATCATTTTTTTACTGGCGCTTACTACGGCCTTCCCATTCGTTAGTGCTTTCGAAACTATTTCAAATGCGGCATCAGATTCGTTAATAACTTCTACTATTACATTTATAGTGTCATCATTTAATAATTCATCCCGGTCAACGGTAAATAATTCAGCCGGTGCGTTTCTTTTTTTTCCGGGATCTTTAATACATATCTTTTTAATAGTCGCATTTAAAGAAGAGGTTTGATGCAAAACTTTGTATAAGCCTTCTCCTACTACTCCAAATCCAAATAACCCGATGGTTAACCTGCTGTGTGCTGTCATTTTTGTATTATTAGATTAGAATTTTAGATTGTTTTGTTTTCGTAATAAAGGTGGTGATGATCTTTTGAATTTGTTCTGCTTCCAACAAAAAACCATCATGGCCGTATAAAGAATTGATGGAAATAAATTTTCCATTATGAACATTTGTTGCAATAAACCGTTGCTCATTTAAAGGAAAAAGAATATCGGTTTCAATTCCTATCGCTAATGTTTTCGCTTTAATCTCGCGCAAGGCAATTTCAACGCTTCCCCTGCCACGGCCCACATTATGGGAGTCCATTCCTTTACTTAAAAAATAATAACTGAAAGCATTGAATCTTCGTGCCAGTTTTTCTCCCTGGTATTTTTGATACGATTCGCTTTTGAAGTTGTCAATTCTTTCATTTTCATTTTCATTTTGGCTGGCGTGGTAAGTCTCATAATGCCGGTAAGATATTAATGCAACACTTCTGGCAGCCTTCATTCCTTCCATACCTGCCTGTTCGGTTTTTTGCTTCCATGTTTCATCCGCGTCTATGCACATGCGTTGGGAAGCGTTAAAAGCAATCCCCCAGGCTGAGTGTATGGCATTAGTGGCAACAGGAAAAATATATTCGAATAATTCAGGTTCCTCAATGGCCCATTCTAATAATTGTTGGCCGCCCATTGAACCACCAATGCCTATTTTTATTTTTTTTATTCCCAAATAATCTTTTAAAGGCTGATAGGAACGAATCATATCCCGCGGAGTAAAGAAGGGAAAATCATGATAGAAAGGCTTGTTGGTTTCTTTACTAATATCAAGTGGCCCAATACTTCCGTAGCAACTGCCGGGCATATTTACGCAAATGATAAAATACTTTTCCGGATCAAATAATTTTCCTTCGCCCACGAGACCCGGCCACCATTCGTCGGGCTTACTATTGGCCGTAAGCGCATGAAATATCCAAACTACATTATCTTTTGCATCATTAAATGAACCATAAGTTGAATATGCTAAATGATAACCAGGCAAAGTGTGTCCGGATTCTAAAATAAAGGGCAGGTGACAAGTGTAAATGTTGTAAGCCAAACTTATGTTCAATTTTAAAAAGGTGCAAATGTACAACATCAACTGCCAGTATTTTCACCGGCAGTTTTAATGTCGTTAATTTATTGTTAGAACACTTTACTAAGAAACTGTCTATTTTGAAAAAACTTTTCCAAATGCCTGTTCAATATCAGCTTTAATATCATCAATGTGTTCAATGCCAACAGAAATCCTTAGGCCGCCTGGCGTTACTCCCGCAGCTTTTTGCTCTTCATCGCTTAATTGCTGGTGGGTAGTAGCGGATGGCTGAATAATAAGTGTTTTTGTATCGCCTACATTGGCTAAGTGGCTTATCAATTCTAAACTATCGACAAATTTTGTAGCATTTTCTTTGCCGCCTTTTATTTCAAAAGATAACACGCCACCAAAACCATTTTTAAGATATTTTTTTGCATTTTTATAAGTAGGGTTGCTTTCCAGGCCTGGATAATTTACAGATTCTACGTTAGGATGTTTTTCAAGCCATTGAGCCAGTGCAAGTGCATTATCTACATGTCGTTGTACACGCAGAGACAGCGTTTCTAATCCCTGTAAAAATAAAAATGAATTAAATGGAGATAGCGCTGGTCCGAAATCCCGCAAGCCTTCTACCCGTGCCCGAATAATGAACTGAATATTCCCGAAAGGCCCTGCGCTGCCAAACACATCATTAAAAACCAAACCATGATAGCCTTCGGAAGGCTCAGTGAATTGTGGATATTTTCCATTGCCCCAGTTATAATTTCCTCCGTCAACAATAATTCCCCCGATGCTGTTGCCATGCCCTCCAATCCACTTTGTAGCGGCCTGCACTACTACGTGAGCACCATGTTCAAGCGGGCGAAACAGGTATCCTGCTGCTGCAAAAGTGTTATCAACAATAAACGGAAGATCATGTTTTTGCGCTATAGCCGAAATTTTTTCAAAGTCAGGAATGTTATAACCAGGGTTCCCGATAGTTTCAACATAAAGCGCTTTTGTTTTTTCGTCAATCAGTTTTTCAAAACTATCAGCATCGTCAACATTTGCAAAGCGGGCTTCAATGCCAAGCCTTTTAAAAGACACTTTAAATTGATTATAAGTGCCTCCATAAAGAGATGATGAAGTGATAAAATTATCGCCCGATTCCATAATATTATTTAAAGCAATAAATTGAGATGCCTGCCCGGAAGCAACCGCCAAACCTGCCACGCCGCCTTCCAATGCTGCCACTCTTTTTTCAAAAACGTCCGTGGTTGGGTTCATGATGCGTGTGTAGATATTGCCGAACTCTTTTAATGCAAAGAGATTAGCGCCATGCTCAGAATTTTTAAACACGAAAGAAGTAGTCTGGTAAATAGGTACAGCCCGTGAACCCGTTGTTGGATCTGCTTCCTGGCCTGCGTGTACCTGTAAAGTTTCATAATGTTGAGTGCTCATAATTGTTATTGATTATTATTATAAATGGAAAATGATTTTATTATTAGATGGCAAAGCCCCTGATGGATAATATAGTGATAAAATGCCTTACGGCATACAACGTCCGCACATAATCATAACTGTGGGTACAATAGATTGAAGGATTATGGCAGTAGAATTTTTCATTTTATTTACTCCACAAATATAGTAGGGTTTTAGTCATATAATCAAATCTTTTTTAAAAATTAATTCTGCTTTAATTAAAGGGCATAAAATTAATAATATAATAAGGGGATGGTATAATAAAATCCGTTTACAATTTGTTAATGATTTAGTTTCATAAAGGTTATACTGTAAGTGTTTCTTTGCAAAACCTCTAAGTATGAAACACAGCCTGATCGTACTATGTTTATTTTCTTTTTTTGCCACGACTGCGCAGCTAACTGCTAAAACCAAAAACGTTTTCATAGTTACTATTGATGGTATAAGATGGCAGGAAATCTTTGAGGGCGCCGATGTCGATATCATCAATAATCACCGTTATACTTCTGATGTTGACCTGGCAAAATTGATATACCTGGATTCTTCAACTTTACGGAGCCGTAAAAAATTACTTCCTTTTTTTTGGAATGTAATTCAGCAAAAAGGCCAGCTCTATGGAAACAGGTTGTATGGCAACAAGGTGAATGTTTCTAACAGTTATAAATTTTCGTATCCGGGTTATAACGAGATATTTACTGGTTATCCTGATCTATATGTTAATTCTAATTCTGCAAAAAATAACCCGAACGTTAATGTTCTTGAATATCTGAATACTTTCGACGAATTCAAAAACAATGTTGTCGCTTTCACTTCCTGGAACATCTTTCCTTATATTCTTAACAAAGATCGAAACGAAATGCCAATTTATAGTGGCTATGATTCAATAGAAGAAGATGGAGATGTGGATTTAGGCGTATTTAATAAAGCGCAACAAAATCTTATTCAGAAAAAAACCGGCACACGCCAGGATGTTCTCACGTTTATTGCAGCTACCGAATATATAAAAGCCAACACGCCTAAAGTGGTATTTATAGGTTTTGGTGAATGCGATGAAGATGCGCACAAAGGATCATACGACAAATACCTTCAACATTTAAATGCTGATGATAAAATGATTCAACAGCTCTGGTATTATATTCAATCAACACCGGAATATAAAGACAAAACAACTTTAATAATTACGACAGATCATGGCCGCGGAAAAGGAGCTAATAACTGGAAGGATCATGATGTTTTAATTAAAGGCTCGGGCGATGCGTGGCTTGCCGTTATTGGCCCGGATACAAAGGCAGAAGGAGAAATTGAAACACCTGGCAAATTCTTTCAGAAGCAAATTGCTTCGACTATTTCAAAATTTCTTGGATATAATTTTATGGCTAACCACCCGGTAGCAAAGGCAATTGAATTTGCAAAATAATATTGAGTAATTCTGAAATTGACACAAAATAATGTGCTTGGTTATTTAGATCCTGTTGGCCTGTTTTGTAAGCTTTAAACTATTTTCCTTCTTTGATTCCTATCACAATTGGGATTCAATCACTTCTTCACTGGAAAACCCGACTTTTGCAAAAAATAAATTACCTGGTATGAACAAATTTTCAGAACACAATTTTAAAAATGAAAAGGCTTTAATAAGAGTAGACTTTAATGTTCCGCTCGATAAGGACTACAACATTACTGATGACAACCGGATGCGTGCTGCAGTACCAACCATAAAAAAAATTCTTTCTGATGGCGGAAGTGTAATACTTATGTCGCATTTAGGAAGGCCAAAAGATGGACCCACAGATAAATATTCCCTTAAACATCTTGTTAATCATTTGCAGGAACTGTTGGGTAATACAAAAATATTATTTGCAGACGATTGCATTGGTGCGGATGCTTTAGAGAAATCCAAAGCGTTACAGCCAGGTGAAGTGCTATTGCTTGAGAACCTGCGGTTTTACAAAGAAGAAGAAAAAGGTGATGAAGCATTTGCAGAAAAGTTAAGTAAGCTCGGCGATGTATATGTCAATGACGCATTCGGCACGGCGCATAGGGCGCATGCTTCTACAGCAGTTATTGCTAAATTTTTCCCCGGTGATAAAAAAATGTTTGGATTACTGATGGAGGCAGAAGTTGCAAGTGCAGAAAAAGTAATGCATAATTCCAATAAACCATTTCTTGCCATTATAGGCGGCGCAAAGGTTTCAGATAAAATTCTTATAATTGAGAATCTGCTGGAAAGAGCAACCGATATTATAATTGGCGGTGGTATGGCTTACACTTTTATGAAAGCGATGGGCGGCAAAGTGGGAAGTTCTCTTTGCGAGGACGACAGGTTAGATAAAGCAAATGAGCTATTAAAAAAGGCTGAGGAAAAAGGCGTTTGTATCCATTTGCCTGCTGATTCTATTATTGCCGATAAGTTTGATAATGCAGCAAACGTATCCGGTGCATTAAGTAATGATATACCCGATGGCTGGATGGGCCTCGATATTGGTGAAATGGCGTGCGAGACTTTTTCGGCAGTGATTCATCATTCCAAAACCATTTTATGGAATGGGCCGATGGGTGTTTTCGAAATGAAAAAATTTCAACATGGCACCCGGGTTGTAGCCGAAGCCATTGCCGAAGCAACTACTAACGGTGCGTTTAGCCTGGTAGGCGGAGGTGATAGCGTTGCAGCCGTAAACGAATTTAATCTGGCAGACAAAGTAAGTTATGTATCAACCGGTGGTGGCGCATTGCTGGAGTATTTTGAAGGAAAAGTTCTGCCTGGGATAGCAGCCATTCAGTCTTAATTATTTCTAAATAAATAATAAATAGACAAATTAGCAGTGATAAATGCTTTGGTATCGGATTTGAGAAACTATACTTTTGATAAATTAAACTTTTAAAAAATGAAACGTAGTCCTGTTCTTTTGATAGTTATTGGCGTTATTGTTATCCTGTTTTTTTGGGGATGTAATCAGCAAAGAGGTTTAGCAACAGCCGATCAAAATGTTCAAACCGCCTGGAGCAATGTTGAAACCAATTATCAGCGTAGAACCGACCTGTATAGCAGCGTAGTTAAAACTATCCAGGGTTCAGCCAATTTCGAAAAATCAACCTTAACCGCAGTTATAGAAGCAAGATCAAAGGCAACTTCTGTGCATGTTGATGTAAATGATTCTGCAAGTCTTCAGCAATATCAACAGGCACAAGCTCAATTGCAGGGTTCATTTAGCCGTTTGATGGCTATTGCAGAAGCTTATCCCGATTTGAAAACCACCAAGGCATTCCAGGACTTCCAGGCGCAGATTGAAGGAACTGAAAATCGCATAAATGTTGCAAGGCGGGATTTCAATACAACTGTAAATAGTTACAATCTTAAAGTAAAATTATTTCCAAACAATTTATTTGCAGGCATACTCGGCTATCATGTAAGGGCTTACTATAAAGCAGATGCCGGCAGCGAAAAGAATCCTGATATTAATTTTGACATAAAATAAATCAGGAAAAATCAATGTTCTCCCTTTTTAAAAAGAAACCTTTTTTTTCCAAAGAAGAAAATGATATAATCGTTCAATCGATCCGCGATGCTGAAAGGCAAACAAGTGGAGAGATAAGAGTTTTTGTAGAACACAAATGTCGCTTTATTGATCCCCTGGACAGGGCGTATGAAATTTTCACCCAACTTAAGATGAACGAAACAGAACACCGGAATGGTGTTTTGTTTTATGTTGCATTAAAAGATAAACAGTTGGCAATATTTGCCGATAGCGGCATACACCAGGCTGTTGGAGATCAATACTGGAAAGACGTTGTGAAGCATATTCTTGAATTCTTCAACAAAGAAAATTATGCGCTTGGTATTAAAGAGTGCATTATAAAAATAGGAGAGGCGTTGAAAAATAATTTCCCTTACGACAACAATACTGATAAAAATGAACTTCCTGACGAAATCATTTTTGGAAAGTAATATCTGCGACTATTCATGAAAAAAATCATAGTACTGTTTTTTGTTTTTTCCTTTCACTCTGTATTTGCCCAAAATATTGAGAAGAGACCGGTGCCACCAAGAGCTGTAAATGATTTTGGGAATATGCTGGCGCCCTTTCAGCGGGATGCGCTGGAACAAAAACTGGATGCTTATAATGATAGCACATCTTCAGCCATAGTTATCGTTACTGTTAATAATCTTGATGGTTATGATATAGCAGAGGTTTCCTTAAAATATTTAAGAGATTGGGGTATTGGTACAAAAGATAAGAATAACGGTGTTGTAATTCTTGTTTCAAAGGACGACCATAAAGCAAGAATTGAAACTGGTTATGGCATGGAGGGCGTGATTCCTGATGTGACCGCAAAGGAAATTATTGATGATAAAATGATACCGGCCTTTAAAGAAAATGATTATTACCGGGGGTTTGATAATGCTGTTGATGCAGTAATCCAGGCAGCAGCCGGAGAGTATAAGGCAAATCCATCGAATAAAAAAACCGGGCCACCGGTTAAAACTATTATCATTCTCGTCGTGTTTTTTATCATCCTTCTTTCTTTCTTCAGAGGTGGTGGCGGAGGTGGCAATTATATGAGTCGTCGCGGTTCAACCGGTCTTGGAGGCTTACCCTGGTTTCTTATGGGTAATCTCTTAGGTGGTGGATTGGGCGGTGGTGGAAGAGGTGGGGGTTTTGGTGGTGGAGGTTTTGGCGGCGGCGGAGGTGGCTTTGGTGGGTTCGGCGGTGGAAGCGGTGGTGGTGGCGGAGCCAGTGGAGGTTGGTAACTTGTAAAATTTCATAAAAAAAAGCAGGATCAATTTTCCTGCTTTTTTATTTTGATGAAATAACTTTACTTCAAAAGTCCATCTATATAGTCTGCTAATTGAGTATTTCCCTCGGAGCGCTTCGCATCGCTTATTTTGCTTAGAG
>Ga0157373_10004758_pt1 | contig 10219 bp, 11 predicted proteins | sample C65metaG_FD_113460 | JGI IMG/M metagenome (GOLD analysis project Ga0157373, IMG submission 113460) | Corn rhizosphere microbial communities from Kellogg Biological Station, Michigan, USA - C6-5 metaG | ecosystem: Host-associated > Plants > Roots > Rhizosphere > Soil | place: USA: Michigan...
AAATAAGTTCCGATCACAATCACATCCCAAAGAATTGGAGATTGCAAACGCCCATAGATAAACAGATGATAGAACCTGTCGGGACGGCCCATATCAACAATGATGATTAAAGAAGCAAAAACAATGGCGGACACAGCTATGATTTCAGCAATTCTTGTTAGGGGTGTGCTCCAATGCACATTGGCCAGGCGAAGAATAGCAGTGATCAATGATCCGACCAAACTGATGGCAACAAAAAAAACAAAGTTTGAGATGTAGATTCCCCATGAAACAACATCGCCCATATTGGTGACTGCTAATCCCTTCTTTAACTGGAGAAAATATGCGTAGCCGCCAACTAAACAAATAGCAATTAGAATGGTAACCCACATCATTCCGCGACGGCCAAACTTCTGTGGTAGCAAATCATTGGTGATCTGTTCCGTTAGCATTATGTGAGAAGTTTTCACAATGAATAGTTTTAATTAGCTCTTTTGTTTTTCATTTTCCAATCCAACTTCAAAGGGAAAATTTCTGTTAACGGGCGGCAGGTAATAAACTCTCGGTTTTGTTCCCAAATCCTCCATCAACCGGTATCCTGCTTTATCTTTTATCAATTCGCTGAAGCGGAATGTTTCCGAACCATTGCTTACAGAATCTTCGTTCATATCGCCAAAGAAGAATGTTCCATTTGGACAAGCACTCACGCAATGTGGCAATTCCCCATGGCGTGACATATCAGGGCAGAAATCACATTTGCCCACCGTCCCTTTTTTTTGAGGCATACTTGTTTCGCAGGAATAAGGTTTACCTGCAATTTCCTTTGGCACCTCGGGATCGCCCCAATTAAATACACGTGTTGAATAAGGGCATGCGGCCATACAAAAACGGCAACCGATACACCGATCGCTATCAATGAGCACAATTCCATCTTGTCTCTTAAATGTTGCATCAACAGGACAAACTTTTACGCAAGGCGGCTCATCGCAATGCATGCAGGTTGTAGGCTGCCAGTATTTTGCCGTGTGATCTGCATCCTGCATCGGATCTATTTTAATCCAGTTTTGCCCCGGGTGCACATGATGCATATAATCACAAGCAGACTGGCATTTCTTTAAATTCTTGCATCGTGAAAGGTCAATGACCATTACAAAACTCTTGTTTGCTATCCCAACGCGGGCAACAGAATTACTTACCGCTGGCAGATCCGGAACTGGCTTTAAAAAAGCTTTGTCAACTTCTATCTCTTCACCGTCAACAGATAAAAGTTTCACTTTTTCGCCAGATGGTTTCATGTTACTATCTTCAGGAACGAATGGATTTGACTTGCAACCAACTACTAAACCTGCAAGTATGCCAGCCACTAAAAATTCTCTTCTCGATGTTTCTTTCTTCATAAATTATTTTGAAAGATTACAGAGACGTATTTCTATTAACCCATTTATGGATATCTGCAGTTTTTATTTTTTTCTTTTGGGAAGGAATATGCGCAATATCAACTTCCACAAGTCTTCCATCCTGAGTTAACATTTTAACTGTTGTCGCTTGCTTCTTTTTTTTATTGGAGAATTTCAGGAATGCCGGAACTGCTAACAAAGAAGAAACTCCGACACTCCATGCGAGGAACTTTTTTCTCGTCACAATTTTGCTTTCCTTTTCCATAAATCAGTTATTGGTAACTGCCATTAAAATAAACCAATGTTTAAACTTTGATCACAACATTTATCAGTACTGAGGGTGATTAATATCATACCGCAAGAAAAATTGACAAAAAAATAAACCAGGCGTTTATAACCTGGTTTTCTTTTTATCTGCAGACAACTTATTTTTTAAATGTTCTTATGTAATTGACAACCGACCAAATATCATCCTGGTCAGGGATTTTCTTTTTGAAAGAAGGCATATCATCTCGTCCCTCTGACGTTTTATAAAACAAAGCACCATCAGTTTGGCTCTGAATATCCGGCTTTGAAATATCATGAGGCAAGGTTTTCAATTGTGCAGCTTTCGGGCCGTCTCCCTTGCCAGATTTGCCATGGCAGGACTGACATTGTTTGGTCCAAATTTCCTTGCCTGTTGCAAGTGATTCAGCATCAGCTTTAACAGGATTAGGCATCTTATTGTATTTGTCAGGGACAACCCAAGGGTCTATAGAATTGCTTAACCGGAAACTCATGAAGCCAAGCACAACCACTGATAAGATTACGATACTTTTTTTCATAATTGAAAATTTTTCAGGTTTGCTTTTTCATTGTCTTACCAAATCTAATGTTGCAACATTAACTTTTAAATGACATTCGTCATTTTATCAAATGATTTTTTTCAATCAATGTACAGAGGCCTTTTTTAAAAAAAGAATCAGACAAAGATTTGTAAGCAATGAGCCCAGGAGAAGGACACAAAGAAATAACCCGAACTGAAAAACAATTGCAAAACCTGAATTTAATAAAAGCAAAATAGGAAAGAGGAGAAGACAATTCGATCTAATTAATATTCTTACAGATTTGACACGCTCTTTTTTTATTGATTCATGACTAGAATTAGCTTCGCCATCTCTGCTTTTACAGAAAAAAATATTGATTGAATTGGCAGATGTTATTCCAAATGCAATAAGAAACAGTATTAATGATTCCAGCCCCAGGTCTATGTTCAAAAATCCAATTGCCCCAGCCATAAATATCAAGGGCAGGCCACCGGAAATCAAAGTGATTAAGACAAAAGTTATTTTTCTTGTTAGATAAAAAATCGACAAGGCCAGCGTTAAAAAACCTATGAGGAATTCGATCTCTAAAGTCCTGCTAAGCTGACCCAAACTTTTGTTTAATAAAATAATGGGGCCTGTTATTTGGTAAGAAAAAGAATGAGCATATCCCCTTCTTATAAAAAACTCATGGAATCTGTTACTCTTCTTGTTTAGCGATCTTAATGAGAGATCGGCAGTTCGTCCGCTTATGCGCATGCTGCTTGCGTCAGAAAGAAAGTAATGTCGCATTTCATCCGCATGTTCCGTTTGCATAATAGCGCTATACAACCGTTGTACGTCGTTAGGTTCAGGCAGTTTATAAAATGATATTTCTCCACCATTAAATGCTTTGTTGGCTCCCTTAAACAGCGACAGCGGAGATATAAGATCGCCGATTCCGCAACTGTCTCGCAGATACTTTTCTATCTCTTCCACTTCCCTCATCAAATCAACTTCTAAAAACGAATGCCGGTCATTGCGAACTGTCAGTTTCATTTCGATAGGCAAAACACCTGAAAAATTATCTTCAATGAATTGATAATCCTCTTTGATAGCGCTATGCTCTGCAAGTCGGTCAGCGACTCTTGAGGCGAACCCGATTCCGGACAAAAAATAAAGACAAACAACAAAAAGCAAAATAAAAAAGCTGAAAAGAAGTCTTTTGTATTTGATCCCGGCCTTGAAAAAAATAGTCAAAAATCGATCATCCCCGATCTTGTCGTTCTTAGAATTTGGATTAACTAAATTGCTTTCCAGAAAGATCGTCGTCAGAGTATAATTCAATATCAAGCCGATACCAGAAAAAATTCCAAAGCTTCTTATAGAAGCAACGTTTGAAAATATAAGGGAAAAAGCGGCGCTCACAAATGCTGCTATTGTCAAAACAGCCCTTTGAACCCTTGTTTGCCTTAAGGTTTTTAACGTATGAACACTGCTTTTTAATCCACCATAGTTTGCTGAAGATTGAACAAAGCCCGATATGGTCGCCACCAATAAAATAAATGGAATGAAAATGGAAAACATATCAGGACTGTATCCGAACAATAACATTATGGTAAACGTCCACACCGTAGAAATTGCAACTACAACAAGCAGAAAAAATCCAAACCTCAGGGACCTGAAAAATAAAAATCCAATAAAGGGGAAAACTAACAAAAAAGCCAAAGCAAAAATTTTCAATTCTTTATTGATCTCTTTATAAATCTCCTTTTCAGCGACAGTCTTTGATACAAAATGAAATCTATAAAATTCCAACGAACGGGCTTTTTTGCGTATGGCTTCAGTAATTAAGTTTTTGTCCGAACGAGTTGCCTCTTCTTCGATAAAAGCTGCTATCGCAATTGATTTACTATTTATGGAAACCAAAAGATCTCTGTATTCAGGAGAGTTAAATAAATACACGGAATCATCAGGATACCTTTCGGGACTTTGGATGTGAATCAAAGGTCTTGCCCCCACCTGACTGTCTCTGAAAAAAAGAATATTGGCGTTTGTTATCGAATAAACTTTATGAACATGCTCAAGCTTTGAAATATATTGAGTGAGTTCATCCGCTTTTTTTAAAAAGTCTTGCTGAAAGATTCCGCCTTTATTTTCCAGTGCAATGAAAATCAATTCACCCTCGGATTGTGTTTGAAATTGATTTTGGAACTGCTCATAGAATTTTACGTCCGCATCTCCCGATGGGAAAAGAGCTTCCATTTCAAAATCAAATTTCAAATGCCTGAGGGGAATAAGGCACAGGATGCTGAAAAAAAGAACAATATTGACAGCATATTTGCTCATTGAGTCGCTTATGGCTAACGATCCTAAACTTTATTTGCGGCTTTTAAAATAACGCGGTACTTCAGTTTCTATATTCATCATATCTGATTGTTGTGGAGATTTGAAAGGATCAAATAAAATCATTCCGTATGAGTCGCCGAGTTGGTTAAGATCGATAATATTAACAGCCTGATCTTTTTTTAAGAACAAGAGATACCGGTACTTGCTCACCTCAATAATTTCTAAATGAGGCCAATATTTTTTTAAAAAAATACGGGCATTCCTTTGTTGGTAAAAAAATTCATGCATGCTGCTTTCAAACACATTGCCTTCAGTGACCGCTTTAATTTTTTCTTTTTGAACCGAATCGGGTTGATACAATATTGCGCAGGCTTTTTTAATAGCTAAGGTATCACTGTAACTTGACCCGGGCTTCGTTCTTATCGTTTTTTGTGTTGGGTCCACAGGTTGTTTCTTTTGGTTATGCTCTGAACATTTTACCAAAAGCAAAAGCAAAAAAAAGGTATTTATAATTTGTTTCAAACTTCCAATTTAACATTCCAACAAAAGGAGAGCTCCATGATCGCCACAGAGCTCTACTTGCAATTCAACTAAGAGATTCTCTTTAATAACTCCATAGTCTCGTTATGTTGAACCCGATAAGGAATTTATTATCCTGCCAGTTATTCTTATTATATAGGTTATTTCTTGCCGGATTTAAAAAGGAATAGTTTGTCAGGAATAATTGGAAGGCATGGCTTCCAGTACTAAACTCAAATCCTAATGAAACATTTGGGTTAGGATTATTGGTTGTATGTTTTGTTATTGGCTGATCAAAGTTTACCAGAACGGAAGTAACATTGGTTAGTTTGTATCTACCCGATACTGCAATAGCCAGGTGGTTATGCTGCATTTCAGGTTTCACCTTGCGTGTTGCACTATCAACTTGCTTATAATAGCCATAAACAGAATTTTGATGAGATACACTTGGCGCCAGTTGCACAGATATTTTATTATTTATTTTTCTTGCAATAATTATTTGATGGAAATAAAGGAACCTGTCTGTGTAATAGGTGAACAACCCATCTCCGTCGGTAATTTTTGTATTACTCAGGAAATGTTTAAAAGCACCGTTTTTCCCATCTGTTCGGGTATCAAAGCTGAAATCACCATAGTAGGTTACACTTACAGGGTAAATACTTTTTGTTTGTTGAATAATAGAATATTTGGCACTAAAATCCCAAATCATATCACTCTTTGTGATTCCGATGCCCACAAATAACTTGTTGAGTGGAGAATAATTGACGCCTAAACGTATATTGGAAGGAGCAAAAAATCCCCAAAAATCTTCGTAACCTTTATTGATAGTTCCAAAGCGGTGCTGGATATCCATCTCAAATGTTTTCTTGGCCGGCACCATAACTGTTTGATTATCGATAATCCAAACACTTTGAAAAGTGTTTTTTACTGGTTTGATTTTCGCCGGTTTTGTCTCGGATGGAGTTTCATCTTTAACTGTACTGTCTGTGTCCTGCGCCAAACCGACCAAAACAACGGGTAGGAAAGCCCCCGTGAATGCCAAGCGGTATAAAGCTTTTTTTAGTATTTGCAGTTTCATTACAAGAATTTGAAATTAATTATTTGGTGCTCCGTTACGTATCCAATCCAGCACTTTTGACTTGTCCTTTGGCGAAGGAATATATTCAGACATCTCACTCGTAATCATTACATATATGCGACTGGATTTTGGAACGATCGTATTTACAAAACCTCCATTTACCAGGGACGAATAAGAAAGTCCCGCCGTTAAATTTGGATTATGACCGCCCGCGGCATGGCAACCAGAAAGAGCGCAATGGCTATTAAAGTATGGCTCCAGATCGGTTTTGAAACTTACTGCTTGCGGCGGACCATCAGGATCGGTCTCAGGACTAATAATATCTTTATAACATCCCGTTAAGCCAAAACCAACAACCATAAACAGCAACGTCCCCATGTATATATATATGCGTTTCATAAATCACTTAGTTGTTAGATTATTTGTTGTGGAAGTTCATATTACACTCGATCTGAAAATTATCAGATATACTGGTGCTGGTTACTCCAAAATCCCTGCAATTGAACTGGAACTTTAATTGCAATCCAAAAACATCGTAGGCTCCGGCTGTTCCGAACTGAACTTTCTTTCTGGGGATATATGCCAATTTACCAACAATTGATTTCGTCAAAGGCGCTGATAAATTTCCTTTCCATGTTAGGTCCAGTGTAACGATATAACCATTACTAGCGGGATCGAATTCAACCTTCGTTGTTTTGATTCTTGCAATGTTCTGAATCGTTAAGTTTTGAGTACCGGCTACGACCGGAACAGTACCCAATGAAGTCAAACTACATCCGCCGTCTCTTGCCGGCTCACCAGTATTAGATGTGTTCATCTGGACATAACCGTTGAAAAAAGTTTTTGTTGGGTCATTCTCATAAAAAGCCCAGTCAACATCTGGTAATGGCTGTCCTGTAGTAGTGTAGCTAATAGCTTCCGCATCGGAAACATCGGCCATACCAAATTGGTTAAAACGACCGGTCAACAAACCGGCAGCACCTAAATAATTTGTGGCCCACATTACATTACAATGAGGCTTATCTAATTTGAACTTGGATGTATCTCCTGCTGCTCCTGGTAATAAAACAGCATTGCCTCTTGTAATTTTTGCGCTACTCGGAGCAAAGATTTCATCATCGTGCGTACATGAGATCATATAGCCAATGCTTAGTATCATCAGCGCTATCAATATGTATGGAGTTTGAATAATACTTTTCATAAGTTCATTGTTTAACCATTGATTAGATACACTGAACCTATTAACAATTCCATAACATTTGAATGACCTTACTCAGAGAGGTAAATGATTAATGTCATAACATTAAAGACAAGCTTGTCTGGTCCTGATGCGAAATGAAGTTTCGATTATGGATAAAGAATCTTGTTCGCAATTGCTTTTGAAATAAAAAAACCGGATTTTGAAAAACCCGGTTTACACCCTTGCTATGAAAATAGAAACGTTATTTCTATTAAGATGATGCGAAGCTAACCCCCTGTAATTTGCTGCAATATGACGAACGTCATCTTATTTAATGATTTATTTCATGAAAGGAAATTGAATGCATAAAGATATTGAGGTCGTTTTCTTTCAAGTTGGTGGTATAAGTGATACAGCCATCATCTTGCAGTAATGCGCCTTTTATAAAATCTTAAACATCCTACCTTTGGCGCTCTGAAAAAAATACTATGCAAACAAACTGGAAAGAATATCAGGAGAAAAATCAGCAGCGGTTTTTAGATGAAATGCTGGAATTGCTTCGCATTCCATCCGTCAGTGCCAAAAGCGAACGGAAAGAAGATATGCGCAAATGTGCCGAACTGGTAAGACAACGTTTATTGGATTCCGGTGCTGACAAAGCAGAAGTAATGGGTACTGATGGACATCCTGTTGTGTATGGAGAAAAAATGACTGATCCCAAAAAACCAACCGTTTTGGTATATGGTCACTATGATGTTCAGCCTCCCGAACCTTTGGAATTATGGCATAGCGGCCCGTTTGACCCCGTGATCATTGATGGAAAAGTTTATGCAAGGGGAAGCGCTGATGATAAAGGGCAATTTTACATGCATGTGAAAGCTATGGAAACCATGGTGAAGACAAACAGCATGGAAACCAATATCAAATTTTTGATTGAAGGTGAAGAAGAAGTGGGTTCTCCCAATCTTGGAAAATTTGTTGCGGAACATAAAGACTTATTAAAAGCCGATGTGATCCTGATCTCTGACAGTGCCATGATCAGCATGGAAAATCCTTCTCTTGATATCGGTGTTCGCGGATTATCTTATATCGAAGTGGAAGTAACAGGCGCCAACCGCGATTTGCACAGTGGAACTTATGGAGGTGCCGTTGCCAATCCTATTACCATTCTCAGTAAAATGATCGCTTCCTTACACGATGAAAATAATCACGTGACCATTCCCGGTTTTTATGATGATGTTGTGGAGGCAACAAAAGAAGAACGGGCATTAATGGCCAGGGCACCATACAATGAAGAAGAGTACAAAAAAGATTTAGGTGTAAAAGAGTTGTGGGGCGAAAAAGGGTTTACCACCAATGAAAGAACAGGTATTCGCCCAACACTTGAAGTAAATGGAATTTGGGGCGGATACACCGGCGAGGGCGCCAAAACCGTTTTACCATCAAAAGCCACGGCAAAAATCTCTGCGCGGCTGGTACCCAACCAAAATTCAAGAAAGATCACAGATATGTTGCTGGAGCATTTTAAAAAAATTGCCCCGCCTTCTGTTACCGTTCATGCTTTTGAACACCATGGTGGTGAAGCGTACATGACACCAATTGACAGCAAAGGTTACCAGGCTGCCGCAAAAGCCGTTCAAACCACATTTGGTAAAACTCCAATTCCCGTCCGCGGCGGAGGGAGCATTCCTATTTGTTCCATTCTTGAAAAAGAATTAGGGATCAAAATTGTGTTCATGGGTTTTGGTTTGGATAATGACAACCTTCATTCACCAAACGAAAAATTTAACCTGGAGAATTACTTTAAAGGAATTGAGACCATTCCTTACTTCCACAAATTTTTTGCGCAGAGCTAGAAAATTAAAATCAAGAACGAAAAGTCAAAAGCTGAAAAGCTTTTGACTTTTTTATTTCAGATCAGCAAAAAAGATGAACAGGAGTTTTCATGGCATATCTTTCTTCTAAAAAAAATAATTTTGACCCAATGGCTGAAAAGGATAAACTGCGAATTGATAAATACCTGTGGTCAATACGTTTGTTTAAAACAAGAACAATGGCTGCAGCCGCATGCGACACAGGCAAAGTACGACAGAACGGCACTTCGGTAAAAGCTTCAAAAAATGTAGCTGTCGGCGATGAGTACGAAGTAAAAACCGAAGCAAAAAAATGGATCATAAAAGTTACTGGTCTACTTCATAATCGGGTTGCCTATTCAGAAGCCATCAAATATTATATCGATCTTACTCCACAGGAAGAAGTGGAACGAATGAATTTCCAGGCAGCTTCTTTCCATACCGGCAAACGTAAAAGCAAAATTGGACGGCCCACAAAAAAACAAAGAAGAGAACTGGATGATTTTTTTGGTGAAGAGGATTAATCAGGACAAATGTTTCCGGATATTTCTTTTAATCTCGTCGCTGCAATGATCAATAAAAAGTTCGGTAATCGCTTCCATTTGCGACATATCGAGAGGCTTGGTTACAAAACCTGCATCATATTTTCTGGCAAACTCCTGATCTAAAGTCGAAGACGAAGTACTGAATAAAACTACCGGTACCGATGACAGGTGCGATAATTCTTTGATCCTTTTCAATACATCCCTTCCATTTAGCACAGGCATATTTATATCCAGGATGATCAGGCAGGGCGTTGGTGTTAGCAGATTCAGGGATTTCAAATAGGATAACGCCTGCACTCCATCTTTTGCCGTTACTACCTCTACATTATTGGTAAACCGTGCAAAAGCATCTTTAACCAATTCCAGGTCATCGGTGTCATCGTCAGCGTAAAAAACAATGTTTTTGGGTGTTGCAGGTGTTAACATAGTGGCTTACAAATTTATTGTAAAGCCCGTCATGTTACCAAATATTCTATTGGTATTTGATCAAGATAAGGATCAAGTATGGCAGTGGAATCCGAGTAAATTATTTTTTGA
>Ga0157373_10004759_pt1 | contig 10219 bp, 12 predicted proteins | sample C65metaG_FD_113460 | JGI IMG/M metagenome (GOLD analysis project Ga0157373, IMG submission 113460) | Corn rhizosphere microbial communities from Kellogg Biological Station, Michigan, USA - C6-5 metaG | ecosystem: Host-associated > Plants > Roots > Rhizosphere > Soil | place: USA: Michigan...
CTGTGTCTCTGTGGTTGTTTTTACGAACAATTCATTAACCACAGAGACACAGAGACACAGAGAAGAAGTCTGATAGGAGACTTTTCGTGCAAAGCTAGTCTAAGACGACCTTCGTCTTAAATCTTTTTGTGTGCTTTTTGTGCCTTTTGTGGCTACTTCTGCTGTTTCAAACTTGCAAGCCGATCCCGGAATTGCGGTAGGTCAACACTGTTCGGATCTGCTTTCTCCAACTGCGCAATCGCATCCTCCGCGGCTTTCGCGTCACCTTTTCCCAGAGTCACTGCTGCCAACCCGGAAAGCACCATCACGTCGTCCGATCGCATCTTGATCGCGGCTCGATACCACTTCTCCGCAGTATCGTAGTTACGCGCGTCCAGGTTCACCATTCCGAGTAACGTAACCGTTCGATAATCAGTTGGGCGAAGTTGATTGGCTTTGAGCAGGAAGTCGATGGCCTCGTTGTACCGTCCGATTTGATAATAGAGATCGGCCGCTTCGATCTGCGCGTCGAAATTCTTCGGTTCGTCTCGGGCTTTTTGGATCGACGCGGTGACACGCTCGCGAATGGCCGCCGGATCGGGTGTACCCGAACCCTGCGCGCTTCCGATCGGCGGATGATCCGCGGGCATCGTTGACCCAGTCGCCGTGGCCTGCTGCATCGCAGTTCGCTGGCTCATCGAACTGGCAAGCATAAAGCCCACGATGAACCCCAAAAGAATTCCGATAATCGCAAAAAGAATATTTTCTCTCGTCATGATTTATTTTTGGCCGGCCAGCGTCTTCGCTTCGTCGATGCGCTCTTGAATAGTTTGAGCTACTTCGGAGCCGGGTGGAACCTGCTTCAACACACGTTGCCAGTAGTCGATGGCTTTCTTGTAATCTTTCGCCTGGAAGGCGGCGCTGCCGGCAAGTTGAAGCGCCTTTGCGTTTTTTGGATCGACTTTCAAAGCCTGTTGGATCAACTCCATTGGCCGGCCTTCGAGACTCCTGCCGTTCGCCATCGCAGTCGCAAACGCATACTCGGCCCAGAGATTCGCGTCATTGGGCGTCAGCTCCGTCGCCTTCGCATACGCACCGGCTGATTCGGCGAACTTTTCCATCGAGCTATACGAGCGCGCGAGCATCGTCCAACCCTGCGCGTCCGAGGGGTTTGATTTCAAACGCTCCGCCAGCGCAGCGACATTAGCTTCGATTTGAGCCTGCGTGCGTTCGCCGGAAGCAGAACTTTCAGACGGTGTTCCGACAACTTCGCCAGTGATACTCTTCGGATTGCCAACGAACGAATAAAAGACGATTGCGGCGATTGGAATTGCGATTCCCAACGCGTACGCAATGCTTCGCGCACTTGCCGAAGTCACCGGATTTTTTTGTCCTGACGACTTCGTGTCTTCGAGCAAACGTCGCTCGATCTCGTCGCGGTCTGACTCATACTGCTCCTGGCTGACGATGCCGTTTCGCAAGTCTGATTCGAGCTCGGAAAGCTGATCGCGATAGACAGCGATGTTCGCCTGTCGACGCGCGTCTTCAGTTTGGCGATCTCCTTCCGCCGAGTGTTGCAACGCGGGTGGCAGGACAAAGAGCAGCGCGATCAGAATAAAAGCCGCACAGATCACCCAGAAGAGAATCAAGCCGTCTCCTTTCCGGAGGCGAGCAACTCCTCTGCGCGGCGCCGATCGTCGTCGCTGAGTGGTTGTTCTGTTATCGAATCGCGTCGTTGTTTAATGTAGTAGAAGAGAATCGCCAGCCCGCCAAGCAACACGACAAATGGTCCAAACCAGAGCAAGTAGTTCATCGCGGTGACGCGTGGTTTATACAGGATGAAATCGCCGTAGCGTTGTGTTAGAAACGCCTTGATCTCCTCGTCACTCTTGCCGGCGCGGATCTGTGCGCGTATCTCGTTGCGCAAGTCTACGGCGAGGCCTGCGGGCGACTCCGCCAGGGTTTGATTCCGGCACTGCAGACAACGAAGCTCGTGCGAGATTTTCGCGAGCCGCTGCTCGACCACCGGATCGTCACTCGGCCGGTCTACCTCCTGCACCTGCGCGATTGCAGTTGAAGCAAGCAAGCAAAGCAACAGTAGTGGAAGCAAACGTAAAAAAGCCATTTGGTTAATCACTGACGATTTAGTTCCTGGACCACGGGGAGAATTTTCGATGACCAAACGTCGGGCGTCACCGGGCCGACGTGCTTGAGTCGAATCGTGCCGCTTTTATCGATGATGTAGGATTCAGGCGCTCCGTAGACTCCATAATCGATCGCAACACGTCCCTCGAGATCGACAGCGCTCAAAACATACGGATCACCTAATTCGCCAAGCCATCCGAGCGCGTCCTCGCGGTTATCTTTGTAGTTGAAACCATAAATCGGAACAGCTCCCGACTTCTGATACTCAAATAAGTACGGATGTTCGTCGCGGCACGCGATGCACCACGACGCCCAGACGTTCAGCATCCAAACCTTGCCGCGCATGTCTTCGGCGGAGAATGTCTTCGAAGGATCTTTGAGTTGGGGGAGGCGGAATGTCGGTGCTGGTTTGTTGATTAGCGCCGACGGGAGTTCGTTTGGATCGCGGCGCAAACCAAACGCCAGGAAGAGGACCAGCAGCAGAAATACACCTAATGGAATCGAATAACGAAGCATATTTTTGACAGGATTTCAGGATTCGACCGGATTCACATGATTAAATCCTGAAAATCCTGAAAATCATGTAAATCCTGTGAAACTAACTTTCCGTCTGCACGGAAGCGGCAACCGTTTTTGGCAGTTCTGAGGCCTTCACTGTTTCGCGGGCCTCGCGCTCTTTGCGTGCAGCCAGCGCGTATCGTCGATCGCTGAGCGCGATGCCGCCGCCGAGGGCCATCAACAAGGCTCCGCCCCAGATCCAGCCGACGAATGGCTTGTAGTAGACGCGCACGCTCCACGCGCCTGCGCCGGTAGACTCACCGAGCGAAATGTACAGGTGGCGAAAAATGCCGCTGTCGATCGCGGTCTCGGTCATCACATTGCCGCTGGCGTTGTAATTACGTTTCTCCGGGTACATCCGCTCGATTTCCTGACCGTTGCGACTGACGATCACTTCCGCGCGCGCAGCCACGTAGTTTGGACCATTAATGTTCGTCGTCCCGTTGAACTTGAACTCGTAACCACCTGCGCTCACAGTGTCGCCGCGCTTCATGTGCACGTCCTGCTCCAACTGGTAGCCCGTGACCATCGTCACGCCGACGACGAACACTGCCACGCCGAGATGCGCGACGTGCATCCCGTAGTAACTACGACTCTGCGTGCGGAGTTTCTGAAACGTGGTGAGTTGGCCGGATGTGACTCTCACGCGTTCCCAAATATTTACGATCACTGTCGTCACGATCCAGATTGCCAACATCAAACCCAAACTCACGAGCCACTTCCACTGACCGAACAGGAACGGCAGCGTCAGCGCGCTCAGCACGCTCACGACGAAGGCCCAGCGCAGTCTCGACACCAGATCCGGAACACTCGCTTTCTTCCAGCGCGCCAGTGGTCCAATGCCCATCAGGAACATCGCGGGCGCCATCAGCGGCACGAACACGAGGTTGAAATAAGGCGGGCCAACGGACATCGTGCCCATGCCGAGCGATTCGACAATCAATGGATAAAGAGTGCCAAGCAGCACCGAGCCGGCGGCGACGGTCAGAAGCACGTTGTTCGACAGCAGCAGCGATTCGCGTGAGACGACTTCAAATTTGCCACCGAGCCCAACCTGCCTCGCGCGCCACGCATACAGAAACAACGAACCGCCGATAACGATCACCAGAAACACCAGGATGAAAACGCCGCGCTTCGGATCCGAGGCAAATGCGTGAACCGACGTGAGCACACCCGATCGAACGAGGAACGTCCCGAGCAGGCTCAACGAAAACGCCGCGATCGCGAGCAGCACTGGCCAACTCTTGAAACCGCCGCGCTTTTCAGTGACAGCCAGGGAATGTATCAGCGCAGTGCCGACGAGCCACGGCATGAACGAAGCGTTTTCAACCGGATCCCAGAACCACCAGCCGCCCCAGCCGAGCTCGTAGTAAGCCCAGAAACTTCCCAACGCGATACCGCATGTCAGGAACATCCATGCGACTGTCGTCCACGGCCTGGACCATCGCGCCCAGGTTGCATCGAGGCGCCCGCCAATGAGTGCGGCAATCGCGAAAGCGAATGCGACTGAGAAACCGACGTAGCCCATGTAAAGCATTGGCGGATGGGCCACCATGCCGGGGTCCTGAAGCAGTGGATTCAAATCACGGCCGTCAGGCGGAACAGGGAACAGGCGCGTGAAAGGATTCGAAGTAAGCAGCATGAACAGCAGGAATCCCACGCTGATGATTCCCATCACGCTGAGCACGCGCGCCACCATCTCTTCAGGCAAGTGACGGCTGAAGAGCGAAACGGCGGCAGTCCAAAGTGAAAGCATCAACGCCCACAGGAGCAGCGAGCCTTCATGCGAGCCCCACGATGCGGCAAGCCGGTAATGCAAAGGCAGTTGTGAGTTTGAATTCGTGGCGACGTTGAGAACTGAGAAGTCGTTAGTGATAAATGAATACGCGAGACAACCGAACGCGATCGTGACGAAGATGAATTGCGCCTGACCCGCGGGAGCGGCGAGCGCGATCCACGCACGATTGCCGCGCGACGCTCCAATAAGCGGAAAGCTGGCCTGAGTCAGAGCAAGCAGCAGCGCGATGATTAATGCGAACTGACCTATTTCTGGAATCATTAGTTAGAAATCCAGTTGCCACAAAAGGCAACATAAAGCACAAGTGTTTTACTGGTTGTGCCTTTGGGCTAATTGTCTACTATGGTTTTCGAGGCTTCTCTCGCATGCTTGGCTTTATCGATGGCTTTACCTGCTTCGGGTGGCATGTAGTTCTCATCGTGTTTCGCGAGCACCTGCTCTGCCTGGAAGACACCGTCAGCGCCAATCTTGCCCTGCGCCACGCAGCCGCGTCCTTCTTTAAACAGGTCGGGAAGAATTCCTTTGTAGACCACAGGAATACTCGCCGCCGTGTCAGTCACGACAAACCGGACTGTCAAACCATCGCGTTGCAGTGTGCCCTCCTGGACCAGGCCGCCAATGCGAAACGTTCGATCGACGGGCGCCTCTTTCGCCGCCACTTGAGTTGGACTGAAAAAGAAGACGAGATTATTCCGAAATGCGCTGGCAACTAAAAACGCGGCGAGCGCGAGCCCGGCGAGTCCGACCACAATAAAAGCGACCCGTTTATGACGTCGTTTCATTAGCACTCCCTCTTAAAACGGAAGCAGGAACGGAATTAGATGATTGCTGTTGCGCAAGCGCTTTCTTGCGCTGTTTCAAACTTATAACTTCCCAAACAATGACGACAAGTGAAAACAGATACGATCCCCAGACGTAGAAACCATAGCCGCCCATCGATAGATCTGGCCAGTTCATATCCCCACCTCCGCCAATCGAGAAGCGTTCTGCTCTCTTTCTAGAATAATGCATCGCAAGCGAATCAGCACAACGGCCACTGAGTACAGCCAGCACGCAGCAAGGATGATCAGCATCGCCGCCAGCATATCCGCCACGATCGTCGGTTTGCCGAGGATCCGTATCGTCGCACCCTGATGAAGGGTGTTCCACCACTGAACTGAGAAGTAAATAATCGGAACGTTGATCACTCCCACCAGCGCCAGCACGGCGCCCGCGCGATCGGCGCGACGGGGATCGTCGATTGCAGCTTGCAGAGAAATGAATCCGATGTAAAGGAACAGGAGAATCAGTGTGGACGTCATGCGCGCGTCCCACGCCCAGTAGGTGCCCCAAGTTGGCTTACCCCACAACGCGCCGGTCACGAGTGAGATCAGCGTGAACATCGTTCCCGTAGGCGCAATTGCGGAAGCCATCATGGAAGATAGACGCGCGTTAAATGCCCAACCGATCCCGGCATAAATCGCCATCAGAACGTAGAGAAACATACCCATCCACGCTGCCGGCACGTGAATGAAGATTATGCGGTAGGCGTCGCCTTGCTGCGCGTCAGTCGGGGCGATGAAGAATCCCCAGTAGAGACCAAGCGCAAACAAGATCGCCGAGGGAATTGCGAACCACGGAATGATCTTCCCGGCGAGCGGGTAGAACATTGAAGGGGATGCGTATTTGTAGAGGTTCATGATCTTTGGACTTCGGTCTTTGGTTTTTGGTCTTTGGACTTTGGTTTTTGGCCTTTCGTTTGTACCCGGGGCCAAAGACCCAAGGTCAAAGACCCAAGGCCAAAGACTAAAGACCAATTACTCCAACGAAATTCTCAACGCCGCGGCGGTGGCCCATGGAGAAAAGAGCAGCGAGACGACCGCAAATGCTCCGAGCAAATACAGATTCGCGGCCGGGCTCATCCCCATGATGCTCGCGTCAACCGCTCCCGCTCCAAAGATCAACGCCGGAATGTAAAGCGGCAGCACGAGTATCGAAATCAAAACTCCGCCGCCACGCAAGCCGAGCGTCAACGCCGCTCCAATCGAACCGATCAAACTCAAAACCGGTGTGCCCAGCAACAGACTCGCGACCAGTATCCACAGCGTTTCGCGTCGCAGATCGAACTGCAATCCAACGAGCGGCGCAATCAAGACCAGTGGCACCTCGGCGACGATCCAGTGCGCCAATGTTTTTCCCAGCACGACGAGATACAACGGTTGCGGCGTCAGTAACAACTGTTCGAGCGTGCCGTCCTGGTAGTCGTTGGAAAACAACCTGCCGAGCGAAAGCATCGACGCCAGTAGCGCGGCGACCCAAACAACGCCCGGCGCGATCTGTCGCAGCAACTGCATCTCTGGTCCAATCCCGAGCGGAAAGAGACTGACGACGATCACGAAGAAGAAAACCGTCGAGAGCATGTCAGCGCGACGACGCCACGCCAGCATCAGATCGCGCCAAACGATCCAGCGCAACATCGATAAGCTCGAAGGTGCGTTCACGTCGTCAGTTCGAGTCGTGCGGTCTGGGGCGCCGACAATTCTAGTTCCTGATGTGTTGCCACAATGGCGATGCCGCCCGCGGCCAGGTGGTTTTCAATCAAAGATCTAACAAGCGCAACGGCGCCTTTGTCCAATGAGGTCATCACCTCATCCAGCAGCCAGAGCTTCGTATTGCAGACGAGCAGACGCGCGAGTGCCACTCGTCTTCGCTGACCTTCTGACAACAGTCGTGCCGGAAGTAGATGGCGGCCGGCAAGACCCATTTGCTCGAGCACGGTGCGCGCGCGTTCTCTGCTCAGTTCAATACCGTTCAGCGCGTTCGAGATTCGCAGATTTTCAACGGCGCTGAGCTCGTCCTTAACGCCATGACGATGCCCGAGGTAGGTGACTGAAGTGAAATATTCCTCAGCTAATGTGCGAATATTCGCACCATTCCACTTGACCTCACCTTCGGCCGGCGCGAGCAGTCCGCATAAGATCCGAAGCAAACTGGTTTTGCCGCTGCCGTTTGGTCCAGTTAGCTGGACAAAGGTTCCGCGAGAGACGGCAAAGTCGAGACCGCTGAAAAGCCTGCGATCTCCACGCACGCATCCGAGCTTACTGAGCTCAAGTATTGTCGATTGTCCTCCGGCGCCATTGTATTGGGAAACGTATTCAGCCACAAAAGGCACGTGGAATTATTTGGGCTGAACGGGCCCCTTCGCTTTCTGCCACTCGTTCCAGCCGCCTTGAAGGACTTTCACGTTCGTGAAGCCACTGGATTGAAGAATCTGTGCCGCTGAAATGCTTGACTCATCTTTCGGACAAGCGCAGTAGGTGACGATCTCTCGATCTTTCGCAATATCCTTGAGCGGCGCGTACCCGAGCCGAGATCTAAGTCTTCGCAGTTTAAGATGAAACGCGCCTTGTATCGTCGACTTACTGGCCGCATACCCTTCGGAGCTGCGCACGTCGATCAGCGTGAGTGGCTGATTGGCGGCCATCTTCGCCTTGAGTTCTTCGGCAGTGATGAAGACGACTTCCGGCGCTTTTTGAGGGGCAGCGGCGTGTGCCCGTTGCGTCCGCGGCTGGTGGACCATCCCTGACGGAGCTTCGGGCTTAAACGACTTCGGGTCGTACCATGAATACGTCGCGCGGGCGTAGTAGAGATAACCGTTCGTGCCGTTAACCGTTTCTTTGATCAAATCGCCTTGAGGCCGCGGTAACTTACGACCACTGTTTGTCTTCGCAAAGTTGGCCGGACTCTCGACGTTCAAATTGCTTCCCACGACATTCTTCAACAGGAACGTCTGAGTGGCCTCCGGATCGCGCCAATCATTCGTTCCGTAACCATGAATCACTGCCAGCAGTGGTTCGTCCTTTTCAACTTTAAGCCGCTGTGTCGAAGGCTTATTGCTCCGCGGTTCCCTGACGAGCCACGGTGGCAACTCCTGGTTCATCGCCTCGAGCTTCGCGGGCTTGATGATGATGGCGATGTCCTGTGACGCATCACCGTTGAAGTCGCCGGCGAGAAAACTCGGTTCGGATTTCGTATCGACAACTGCAGCGTCCTTGAACACTCGTTTCACTGCATCCTGCACGTCGGCCAACTTGGGTGCTTGAGCGATGTCGACTCGCACCGGTGTTGATTGCGGTGTTGGCTGGTAGTTCGGTGGTGCTTCTACTGCTTGTTTGGGAGTGTTGCTGCAAGCCGCGATGAAAAGGAGACCTAGTAAACAGGGAACCGTTCGCCTCATGATCTTTGTGACCTCTTGTTGTGAATGTATGAACGACGCCGAAGCTCGCCGAATGGGTGTTTCCGGCGAGCTTCGGGATAGTGCCGTCAATTCGGCTGCCTGGAGAAGATCAGAGAGACAGCACGAATGCTATGAGATCGTTCCTCTGCGCCGCAGTCAGTGCATTGAAGTTGTTTCTGGCTGTGGTCGCCTGGCCGGCGTGCAGTTGGATCGAATCAAATATGGTGACGTTCAGGCCCTCATGCATGAGCCTGTTGCGGCCGCGAATTCCCCATAATGGCGGAGTGCGCAACATGTTCGCCGTTCCTTGTCCCGCGTTCTGAACAATACCATCTCCAGTACCGATGTTGTGTAGTGCAAAATCGCTGAATGGATGAATGATCTTGTTGCCGAGCGCTGTCGGAACGAGGAACGCGCCGCCGTTGATTGAGGTTCCGGGCGCCGCGGTTGTGAAAGTTCGCGTGTGACAAACGTTGCAACCGACGGCGTTGAATAATGAATCGCCGCGTGTGGCAGCCGCCGGAATGGGATTCTGTCGACCAGGAGCGCGTGTTGCTGCCATGAAGTCGGCAAAAGCAAGCACGTCGTTTCCATCATCTTCAGGATCTGCAACCGGATCGAACGGTGAGGGGAACGTGACCCCGATAACGCCTTCAGCAGTGCTGGCTGGATTCTCATGTGTTCCGGCGTCTGCTGCGTTTGAACTTCTGCCGCCGAAGCCGTCGAACTTATTGGTGATTCCCATCTCGTTCAGATAGGCATCGCCTGAGAATGACACCAGGCTCGCATGTTGAGCTTTCCAGCCGAACCGGCCAATGCGCAGCGTATTATTCGCTTCCACGACGGGAACGCTGGTGAGAGTTCCACGTTGTGCTGCCGGCTGAGCAGCGACGTTGTTCTGTAGAGTTGCGTTCGCAATACACTCAACGAAACCATCGCCAAGGGTACTGAGCGTGACGCGGAATGCTTTAACGGTTTCAGCCGTGGAGATGTGTTCCACGATGTCGGAATCCGTCGCGCGAGCATGGATAAGTTGGCCGCCCGGAGCATCGACGAATGCGCCGTTCACAAGGTGACCAGCTCTAAATTCCATCTGTTGACCGAAAGCTCCGACGTCGACCGACTGGTGACATTCGACACATCCGACGTCGTTGTAAGTTGGCCCAAGGCCATCTTCGATGGTTTCACGCTCGGAGAAAATGAACTTGTTTTCTTCAAATGTACCATTGCCGCGAGCGGTTGGCGGTTCAGGTTCAGCTACGCATTCGTCAACGGGTGTGCCTTTAACGCCGAAACCGTTGAAGAGGTCATCAGTCTTGGCGTCATTGTCGGTGGTGAGTGCTTCGGTTGCACCCTGACCTTCGACGCTTTGAGGCGAGCTCAAAGGTAAGACGAGTGCCACCGCAAACAAGATCAGAGTCAGGATAGGCAGAACTTTCCTCATTTTTACCTCCTAGGAGCTAATGGACGGGTTGCGAAGCAGAACTGGCAGTATTGCCCGTCGGCAAACTGCGAGGCTCTGC
>Ga0157373_10004763_pt1 | contig 10213 bp, 7 predicted proteins | sample C65metaG_FD_113460 | JGI IMG/M metagenome (GOLD analysis project Ga0157373, IMG submission 113460) | Corn rhizosphere microbial communities from Kellogg Biological Station, Michigan, USA - C6-5 metaG | ecosystem: Host-associated > Plants > Roots > Rhizosphere > Soil | place: USA: Michigan...
CATGAACCCGATCCGCACGACGTTCGCTTTGCAAATGACCCTGGGCCTGGCCTGCAGCTACGCGCTGCCCGCCCTGGCCACCGAGAACGGAGTCGACAACATCGGCCCCGGCACCGACGGCTTTTTCGTGTTGCCGCTGGAGGTCGACAGCCTTCCGGACAACATGGTCGCGTTCAACCTCTACTACAACCATTACAAAGCCCGGACATTCAACATCAGCTCGCTGGGCGGCAAGGTGCCGAGGGTCGAAATCGAGTCCACTGCGGTGATCCCGCGCATCGACTACCTGAGTCCGTTGCGGTTCGCCGGCGGGCGACTGGGGATCTATGTTGCCCAGCCCTGGATCAAGCAGGAAGTCGCGCTGTTCGGCATGAGCGATACCCGCGAAGGCATGGGCGATACCACCATTTCCCCCATCGTGCTCTGGGACATGGGCAAGAACCTGACCCTGGCCGCCGCCGTGGAGATCACCGTGCCCACCGGCGAATACAGTTCCGATCGACTGGCCAACACCAGCAACAATTTCTACACCTACAAACCGCTGTTTTCCTTCACCTGGCTGCCCACGGAAAACACCGAGGTGTCGATGAAAACCACCTACAGCTTCAACCAGAAGAACAAGGACACCGACTACCGCTCGGGGCAGATTTTTCATTTCGATTATTCCGCCAGCTACCGACTGACCGACAACCTGAGGGTGGGGCTCAACGGCTACTACCTAAAGCAGATCACCGATGACAAACAGTTCGGCCACACCGTGCAATTCGCCGGTCAGGATGTGGACGATGGCGTGCGCGGCCAGGTCTTCGCCATCGGCCCGGCGCTGCACCTGACCTTCCTCAAATACGCCAGCGCCGAGATCCGCTGGGCCAAGGAATTCGACGTGGAGAACCGCCCCGAAGGCGAGATGCTCTGGGCTAAATTGAGTATTCCGTTTGAGCTATAAGCGCCTCCTTCACTGCACCTGTGGCGAGGGGATTTATCCCCGCTGGGCTGCACAGCAGCCCTAAAACCAGGCAACCCGGTGTGTCAGGCAGATTGAGACTACAGTGATGATGGGGCTGCTTCGCAGCCCAGCGGGGATAAATCCCCTCGCCACAGGTAATCCTTTTCTCATAGATTTGTGTTTGGCAGACCTTGATCACTCATAGACCGGCCACGTCTCGACAATCCGCCCCCCGCGCACCGCCAGCAGATCACCGAACTGCAACAGCACCGACTCGACCTGGGTCGGCCTCAGGAACACCTGGTCTTCCACCGTCAACCCCACAGCCTCGGAGCCGTTGGCCATCTCCTGGTTGGAACTGCGACCATAAAGACTGTTGCTCTTCAGGCCGGGAGGGGATTCGAAATCGGCCATCCAGTTGCCACCGTAGAGAAAGAACGTCTCGCGCTGGTTCACGTCCCACCAGGAAATAATCCGCGACTTGTCGTCCAGCGCCGGAATGTTCACCGCGCCGGTGCGCTTGAGCACCGGGGTCGCAATGTAGGCCGCCGGCACATGCTCGCTCAAGGAGGGTAGGTCGTAATGACTGGGTTTGAGCATGGCCGTGCCCACCGACACTTCGCTACTGAGCCGTTCCTGTTCATGCAGGCGATAGCTGGGGCTGCCCGCGGTGTTGAGGGTCAGGCCCGGATGCCACAGGTCGGGGTAGCGCAACCGGACGAAATCCACCCGCGCGGTGTAGATCGCCATGACCCGCGCCAGCAGTGTTTCAGGGCTTGCCAACAGCTCGGGCACGCCCATGCCCACGAACGGGTCATAGCCCATGAATCCGGCGAACTCCAGTTGCGCCGGATGGGCACGAATCAGCTTGAGCATCGCGTCCAGGCTCGCGTCATCGGCCACCCCGCCCCGGTGCAGGCCGACGTCCAGTTCGATGTTGACCCGCATGCGCGTGCCCAACCCTTGGGCCAGGGCCTGGTATTGCTGGACGCGCTCGGGGGTATCCAGCAGCCACTGCAACTGGCGGGACGGGGCGAACGGGCCTTTGTGAAGCTGATAGAACAGCTCGGCGGAACGCACCGGCAGCGGCTTGCCCAGCAGGATATCGGCATCGGGAAACTGCAGCGCATCGTGGTTGAGGAACGGCTGGTGAAACGACATCAACCGCCGGGTCTCGGCCCGCTCGCCGATGTACTTCAGCAATTGAGGCGAAGGCAGGGACTTCTCCACCAGCCGCAACTGCTTGCCCGCGCGCCGGACCGAAGCCTTCACCACATCGATATTGTGATCGAGGCGATCCAGGTCGATCAGCATCACCGGACGCATGGGGCCATGGGCCTTGAGCTCACGGTTCAACTGACGGAAATAATCACTGTACGGTCCGCCCCGGTCATCCGGCCGCAGCCAGGCCCCGACGCCGGCCAGCAGCACCCCGGCACCCAACGTCCCCTTCAGCAAACCACGACGATTGAAAGCCATCAGCTCACCCCCAGGATCGTTGAAAGATGCCCGTTGAGGAACTTCCCAGCGGGATCCAGGGCCTGGCGCACCTGGATGAATTCGTTCCAGCGCGGGTACAGCGCCTGGAGCGCCCTGGCGTTCAGGGAATGCAATTTCCCCCAGTGCGGCCGGCCCTGGTACTTCCAGAAGATCGGCTCGATGGCAGCGAAGAAATTGTGATGATCCATCTGGTAATGCTGGTGGACGGAGATCGAACAACTGTCCCGTCCTTCGAACATGCTCAAGGGGATGTCGTCGGCCTTCACGTAGCGGTATTCGATGGGAAACCAGGTGCGCAGGTCCTTGTCGCGGATCAGCGCGAGGATCTCCCGCAGGCACGCCGGTCCATGCTCGGCCGGCACCGAATATTCCATTTCGTTGAAACGCACCGTGCGGGCATTGGCGTAGATGTCATGGGAATCACCGACCCGGTCGTCAAAGTCGGCCACCAGTCTCAGGCTGTTGAGCAACGATCGACGGATCGCCGGGAAGTCGCTGCCGTACTTGTCGAGTTTCTCGATCAGGGTGACGAATTCGTTGCCACCCTCCTCCTCGGGGCTGATGGGCGGCGTGGCCGGATCGGTGGTTTCGTTCAAAGTGATCGACAACGCATAGTCGGAATGGGTGACCACCTGCATTTCCCAGTGCTGGTTGTCCCGGGTATTGGCGTCCACGTCTTCCAGCAACTCTTCGGTTTTCGCCACCCATTGGCGCTCGCGCAACCGATAGGCGGCGCGGTTCTGCAAGCGCACGCGGGTCACCAACCCCAGCGCTCCGAGCGACACACGCCCCACCTTGAACACCTCGGGATGGCGCTTGGCATCGCAATCGAACACCTCGCCGCTGGCGCTCACCAGTTGCAGACCGACGACCTGGGACGCATACGAGCCGAAGGCCTTGCCGGTGCCGTGGGTCGAGGTGGCGATGGCACCGGCCAGGGTCTGATAATCCACGTCGGCCATGTTCGGCAACGCCTGGCCGATGGCCTTGAGCGCCGGGCCCATGCGGGACATGGGCGTGCCGCCGCCGAACTCGGCTTGCAAGCTGGCCGCGTCATACTCCAGCAGGCCGCTGAAAAAACTCAGGGACAGCAAGGTTCCATCGGTGGGCACCAGGGCACTGAAGGAATGACCGGAACCCACCGGACGGATCCGCCCTTCGGCGCGGATCACCACTTGCACCAGTTCATCGAGGTCCTTGGGTGCCAGCCGCGCGGCCGGCAGGCAACTCTGTGCACCGGACCAGTTGCGCCATGGGATCAATCGCGGCGCGCGCATCAAATCGGCCAGGGTGCACTGGCTGCCGAGTGCCGTGAATGCGGCAACCACACCGGCCCGCTGCAGCCATTGGCGTCGTGAGTAGTCCATCGTCATGCCCCTGCTATTGGAATTGTTGGCCGGACATGAAGGCGATCAACGCCATGAACTGCTCTTCGGAACAGTGCATGCACATGCCCATCGGCGGCATGCCGTTGTAGCCGTTGATCGCGTGGTCCAGCAGGGTGTCGGCGCCCTGGGCCAACCGCGGCGCCCAGGCATTGACGTCGCCGGTCAGGTGCGCCCCGGCGCCGGGGTTGGCATGGCAGAGCTTGCAACTGCTGTCATAGACCTGGGCCAGCGCCGCATCGGCGGGCATGGCGTTGACGGTCGCGGGCGCAGGCGGCTTGGCCTCTTCGCCGCATCCGGCGAGCAGCGCGCCAAGCAGCGTGAGGGTCGCGGTTTGAAGCAGGACAGAAGGAAAAGTTGCCGACATAAAGCCCCTCTCGGCGGCGCATGGGTGCGCCTTTCTTGTTGTGGGTCTGGCAGTTCCCACGTTAAGGCACGCCGGCGTGTCGGCTTGAGGTCATTGGGGGCCAGAAAAGGGGGCTTGGGCGGCCAGGGCTGATATCTGTCCATGAGGACCTGTGGCGAGGGGATTTATCCCCTCGCCACAAAAATCCCTTTGCCAGAGAAATTCCTTTGCCACAGAAATGCTTTGCACAGAGCCATGCCCACCCTATTCAGAATCAGGGCAGCAATGTCCCCTGCTCCCGCTCGCACAACTGCACCACGTAATCCCACAACACCCGCAGCCGCACGGACTTGTGCAGTTCGCGCCGGGTGCTGATCCAGTAGCTGCGGCGCAGGGTTTCGTCGGGCAGCAAGGGCACCAGCGCCGGGTCGTTGCTGGCCATGTAGCAGGGCAGCACGGCGATCCCGAGGCCCGAGCGTGCGGCCTGTTGCTGGGCGATGACGCTGGTGCTGTGGAACACCACCCGCGGGTTGCGGCAAAAGCTGTTGAGGAACATCAGCTCCTGGCTGAACAGCAGGGCATCGACGTAACCGATCCAGGCATGACGGGCCAGGTCCTCGCGACTGCGCAGCGGCGGCGAACGGTCCAGGTAAGCCTGGCTGGCGTACAGCGCCAGGCTGTAGTCGGTGAGCTTGCGGGTCACCAGCAGGTCGGCCGCCGGGCGTTCGAGGTGAATGCTGATTTCCGCCTCGCGGTTGAGGATGCTGACGAATCGCGGCACCGCCACCAGCTCCACCTCCAGCCCCGGATAGCGCTGGAACAAGCCGTCCATGCGACTGGCCAGGAACATGATGCCCAACCCCTCGGTCACGCCCAGGCGAATCTTGCCCAGGGGCGCGCTGGACTGGGTAATGTCCTCCTGGGCCAGCAGCGCCACGTTCTCCATGGCCTCGGCGTGCTTGAGCAGCGTCTCGCCAGCCGGGGTCAGTTCATAGCCCTGGGCATGCTGGACAAACAGCGCGGTCCCCAGGCTTTTCTCGATGGCTTCGATGTGCCGGGCCACGGTGGCATGGGTGGTGTTCAGCCGCCGCGCTGCGGTCAGCAGGCGGCCGCTGCGTTGCAGCTCGAGAAAATACCGCAGGTCATTCCAGTCGAACATGAACGTTCCTTGCCATCGCTGTTTATAAACGCACAGCCGTTGCGCAAAAACTAACATTCTTTTAACGAAAACTAACAACTAGGATGGGTCAGACAAAAACAAAAAACGAGGTCGCGGATGCAACCTGTCGTCGATGAATACGATTACGTGATCGTGGGCGCCGGCCCTGCCGGATGCCTGCTGGCCAATCGGCTTTCGGCCAATCCCCAACATCGGGTACTGCTGCTTGAGGCTGGCGGACGCGACAATTATCCATGGATTCACATCCCGGTCGGCTACCTGTTCTGCATCGGCAATCCACGTACCGATTGGTGCTTCAAGACCGAAGCGCAATCCGGCCTGCAAGGGCGTGCCTTGAGCTATCCGCGGGGCAAGGTACTGGGCGGCTGCTCCTCCATCAACGGCATGATCTACATGCGCGGCCAGGCTGCGGACTACGACGGCTGGTCCGCCGAGGGCAATGCCGGCTGGGCCTGGAACGACGTGCTGCCGCTGTTCCGGCAAAGCGAAAACCACTTCGCCGGGGATTCCGAACTGCATGGCGCCAGCGGCGAATGGCGGGTCGAACGCCAGCGCCTGTCATGGCCGATCCTCGATGCCTTCCGCAACGCCGCCGAACAGAGCGGCATTGCCAATGTCGACGACTTCAACGGTGGCGACAATGAAGGCTGCGGCTACTTCCAGGTCAATCAGAAAGCCGGCGTGCGTTGGAACGCGGCCAATGCTTTCTTGAAACCGGTTCGGCAGCGCGCCAACCTCACCGTCCTCACCGAAGTCGAAGTCGACCGCGTGCTGCTGCGCGATGACCGGGCCCACGCCGTCAGCGCCCGTTGGCAAGGCAAAGGCATGACCTTCAAGGCGCGCAAGGAGATCGTCCTGTGCGCCGGCGCCATCGGCTCACCGGGGATCCTGCAGCGCTCCGGGATCGGTCCGCGCAACCTGCTACAGCGCTTGGGGATCGGCGTGGTGCATGAACTGCCGGGAGTGGGCGGCAACCTGCAGGATCACTTGCAACTGCGGCTCATCTACCAATTGGAAAATGCGCGAACCCTGAACCAGATCGCCGGCACGCTGTGGGGCAAGATGGGCATGGGCCTGCGCTACCTTTATGACCGCAGCGGCCCCCTGTCCATGGCGCCCAGCCAGCTCGGCGCGTTTGCCCGCTCAGGACCGGAGCAGACCTCGGCCAACCTCGAATACCACGTGCAGCCATTGTCCCTGGAACGCTTCGGCGAGCCCCTGCACAGCTTCCCGGCGTTCACCGCGTCAGTCTGTGACCTGCGTCCGCAAAGCCGTGGCCGGGTAGACATCCGCTCGGCCGACCCGCACGAGGCGCCGCTGATCCAGCCCAATTACCTGAGCCATCCCGAAGACCTGCGGGTCGCTGCCGACGCCATCCGCCTGACCCGACGCATCGTCGCCGCGCCCGCCTTGCAAGCCTTCAAGCCAAAGGAATACCTGCCGGGCCCAGGCCTGCAGAGCGAAGAAGAACTGCATCAGGCCGCCGCCCGCATCGGCACGACGATTTTTCATCCGGTGGGCACCTGCCGCATGGGCCAGGACGGTGACGCGGGGGTGGACGCGCAACTACGGGGCCACGGCATCAAGGGCCTGCGCATCGCCGACGCCTCGATCATGCCGCGCATCACCTCGGGCAATACCTGCTCGCCGACGCTGATGATCGCAGAGAAGGCGGCGCGGATGATGCTTGAGCCGAACGCTACGAACAACATCGTTGCAAAGGAGCCTGCCACAGCCTGAAAAACAACCAAATCCCTTGTGGGAGCGAGCCTGCTCGCGATAGCGGTATGCCTGTTAGCGAATAGGTTGACTGACACACCGCCATCGCGAGCAGGCTCGCTCCCACAGGGAACAGCAGTCACCCGAGGAATGCGTCAAAGCAGGAGATGCCAATCCGGCATCGACAGTGGAACAACAAAAACAATCACTGTGAGGGATACCGCTATGTCCGAGCATGTTCAACCCCTGGAAGCCACGCACAGCGTCGGCACCAACCGGGATATCCAGAAAGTCATCTTCGCCTCGTCCCTGGGGACGGTGTTCGAGTGGTACGACTTTTTTCTCTATGGCGCCCTGGCGGCGGTGATCAGCAAACAGTTCTTCGCCGGTGTCAACGACACCACGGCATTCATCTTCGCACTGATGGCGTTCGCCGCCGGCTTCGTCGTGCGGCCATTCGGTGCACTGGTGTTCGGACGGCTGGGAGACATGATCGGGCGCAAATACACGTTTCTGGCGACCATCATCCTCATGGGCCTGGCGACGTTCTGCGTCGGCCTGCTGCCCAACTACGCCAGCATCGGCATCGCCGCGCCGATCATCCTGGTCGCGCTGCGCATGCTCCAGGGCCTGGCCCTGGGCGGTGAATATGGCGGCGCAGCAACCTACGTCGCCGAACACGCCCCCATCGGCAAGCGCGGCTTCCACACCAGCTGGATCCAGTCCACCGCTACCCTCGGGCTGCTGCTCTCGCTGTTGGTGATACTGGGCTGCCGCTACTTCACGGGGGATCAGTTCGAAGTCTGGGGCTGGCGCATTCCGTTCCTGCTGTCGATTCTGCTGTTGGGCATCTCCACCTGGATCCGCATGAGCCTGCACGAATCACCGGCCTTCGTGAAAATGAAAGAAGAAGGCAAGTGCTGCAAGGCGCCGATCCGCGAATCGTTCGGTCAATGGGAAAACCTCAAGGTCGTGCTGATCGCGCTGTTCAGCATCAATGCCGGGCAAGCAGTGACCTTCTACGCCGCGCAATTCTATGTGCTGTTTTTCCTCACCCAGTTCCTGAAGATGGACCCGGCCCTGGCCAACAGCCTGCTGATCGTCAGTGTGGTGATCGGCGCGCCGTTCTTCGTCTTCTTTGGCTGGCTCTCGGATAAAGTCGGGCGCAAGCCGGTGCTGATGATCGGCCTGCTGCTGGCGACGGCGTTGTACTTCCCGATCTTCAAGACCCTGGCCCACTACGCCAACCCGGCCATCGACCTGGCAAGCCGCCAGGCACCGATCAGCGTGGTCGCCGACCCGGCCACCTGCACCTTCCAGTTCGACCCGGTGGGCAAGGCGCGTTTCGATAGCCCTTGCGACAAGGTCAAGACGTTCCTGGTCAAGCAAGGCCTGCCCTACAGCAGCGTCGCGGCACCGGCGGGCAGCACGGTACAGGTCAACGTCGGTGACGTGAAGATCGACGGATACGACGAAGCCGCCCTGCGCGGCGCGGTGACCCTGGCGGGTTACCCGCAGAAGGCCGATGCCCAGCAGATCAACCGACCGATGATCGTCGCCTTGATCGTCGCGCTGATCATCATCTCGGCGATGTGCTACGGCCCGCTGGCGGCGCTGATGGTCGAACTGTTTCCGACCCGCATCCGCTACACCTCCATGTCCCTGCCCTACCACATCGGCAACGGCTGGTTCGGCGGGTTCCTGCCCACCGTGTCGTTCGCCCTGGTGGTCTATACCGGGGATATTTTCTACGGGCTGTGGTACCCCGTGGTGATCACCGGGGTGAGCCTGCTGGTGGGCATGCTCTGCCTGCGGGAAACCAGGCATGTGGACCTGGACAAGAACTGAGAAACAGCAGCGTCACTCCTGTTTGTAGGAGCATAGCTTGCTCGCGATTACGGTAAGTCGGCCAACCACAATGTTGACGGGTCTACCGCTATCGCAAGCAAGCTATGCTCCCACGGGGGCTCAACTGACTGGCATCAGGCTCCCACAGATACTCATCTGTATCCGTCAATGGAGCTGGTGATCCTTCACCGTGCTCTCCACCAGGTCCAGCATCTGCCCAAGCGCCCACGGCTTGGCAATGAATGCGGCGTGGTGCTTGATCCCGGCGCTTTCCGGCGTTTCAAAGCCGGACATGATCAGCAACGGTATCTGTGGCCAGCGATCTCCGGTCAGGTTTGCCAGGTCCGCACCGTCCAACGTGCCCGGCATGGTGATATCGGTCAGCAACAGGTCGACAAAATCAGCGCTCTGCTCGAGGAATGTCAGCGCCGAATCGGCGCTTTCCCGAGGCTCAACGACAAAGCCTTCGTCCTCCAGGATTTCGCACAGGAATTCCAGTATCGTCGGGTCATCCTCAACAACGAGAATCAGACGCGTGGTGGCCTGTCCGTCGCCCTTCGGCATCGAATTCATACAGTGACTCTCCTTGATCCCGCCAATGGTTTACGCGGTTTCAGCCGCTCTGAAAGTTATGAGCGACGCCCTCGCGAGAAATTCATTCCAAGTACAAACCACCCGCCGAACGTCATCCCAGACGCTCCATGCAACGTTTTATCTGTATATCCATACAGATAAAGCTTGCTCCCGGGCCGATCCCTGACCATGCTATCGCCCCATGAAACCAGCTCAGGAAAAGGGCGTTATGCGGTTGTACCTGTGTGAGAAACCGTCCCAGGCCAAGGACATCGCCGCCGTGCTCGGCGCCACGCGGCGCGGCGACGGCTGTTGGTTGGGCGCGAACGTCACGGTGACCTGGTGCATCGGCCACCTGCTGGAAACCGCCCCGCCCGACGCCTACGATGCCCGCTACAAGCGCTGGATACTGGCGGACCTGCCCATCGTGCCGGCGCAATGGAAAATGACCGTCAAGCCAAAAACCGCCGGCCAGTACAAGGCGGTCAAGCGCCTGCTTGGGGAAGCGAAGGAACTGGTGATCGCCACCGACGCCGACCGCGAAGGCGAAATGATCGCCCGGGAACTGGTGGAGCACTGCCGCTATCGCGGGCCGATCCAGCGGCTATGGCTGTCGGCCCTCGATGAAACCTCGATCCGCAAGGCCCTGGCGGCCCTCAAGCCGGGAGCCGAAACCTTCAACCTGTATCACTCGGCCTTGGGTCGCTCTCGGGCCG
>Ga0157373_10004764_pt1 | contig 10211 bp, 7 predicted proteins | sample C65metaG_FD_113460 | JGI IMG/M metagenome (GOLD analysis project Ga0157373, IMG submission 113460) | Corn rhizosphere microbial communities from Kellogg Biological Station, Michigan, USA - C6-5 metaG | ecosystem: Host-associated > Plants > Roots > Rhizosphere > Soil | place: USA: Michigan...
ACCCGCCTGTTCGTTCGCGTTGCCTCGCTCTGTTTCATTCCTCTGTTTTCCCTGTTCGCCAACCCCGCCCACGCCGGTGCCGAAAGGCAGTTGGTGGAAGCCATCAACGGCTACCGCGCTCATCCCGATCGCTGCCTGGGGCGCGCGGGTCGAGCGTTATCGCCGCTGTCCCTGAAGTCGAACCTGGCCTTGCCGATCGGCTATGGCGGCGGTTTGCGCGATCGATTGAAGGCGTCCGGCTATCAGGCGGTGACCGTGCGCACGATTCGCGTGGTCGGTGCGCAGGATGCCGATGAGGCCTTCGACATGCTCCAGAGCGATTACTGCGGGGCGTTGCTCGATACCCAATATGCCGACATTGGCGTCAGTCGCGCCCGGAGTGAATGGCAAGTGGTGCTGGCGCGACCCGTGCTGGACAGTCGCGTGGGTGATTCCCGAGCCGTCAGCAAAGCGTTGCTGGCACAGGTCAATGCGGCACGCTCCACGCCGCGACTTTGCGGTCGTCAGCGCTTCGCCGCCGCACGGCCATTGGCCTGGAACGCAGCCCTGGGCGCAGCGGCGCAAGGGCACAGCAAGGCGATGGCCTACGGCAACTACTTCGCCCACAAGGACCCCGACGGTGACATGCCCGCGGACCGGGCCAGAGCCGCAGGTTTCCGTGGCCGGCAGATCGGCGAGAACATCGCCGCCGGCCAGGGTTCACCGAGCAAGGCAATGTCCGGCTGGCTGGCCAGCCCGGGGCATTGCGCCAACTTGATGAACCCGATGTTTACCCAGATGGGCGCAGCCTATGCGGCGGACGCGCGTAGCGATGAAGGCGTTTACTGGACGATGTTGTTTGGCGCGCCTTGAATGATTGAGCGGCGCCTTATTCAGGGCGCCGCACCGCCCTCACCTTTCCACTGCCACCACCGCCGCAGAAAAACTGATCGCCGCCATCCGATTCAAGTCCCGACACTCCGACGCCGGCCGGCAACTTCACGCTCTCCAGCACCTCGCCGGTGGTCGAATCGATATGGCGTAACTCACTCTCGTCTTCTTCCCAGGTGCCATGCCACAACTGACCGTCGACCCAGGTCACCCCGGTGACAAAACGATTGGATTCAAGGGTGCGCAGAATCGCGCCGGTCTCGGGATCGATCTGATGAATCTTGCGATCCCGATACTCGCCGACCCACAGCGTCCCTTCCGCCCACGTCAGCCCTGAGTCACTGCCGCCAGGCGCCGGAATAGTTGCGAGTACACGGCCGGTCTGCGGGTCAATTTTCTGGATGCGATCCTCGGCGATCTGGAACAGGTGCTGGCCGTCGAAGGCGGTGCCGGCATGGGCGGCGACGTCGATTGAACGCAGTGTCTTGCCACTCGCCGGGTCCAGGGCGTTGAGTTTGTCGCCGGTGGCAAACCACACATGCTGGCCGTCCCAGGTGACGCCATGCACCTTGTCGACACCGGCAAAGGGTCCATATTCACGAACGATTTTGGCTGCTGACTGTTTCATGTTGGCATTCCTCGTTACGGGTGGGTGACGTTCATCCTAGTCACCCGGCAGTGGCACCGGGAGTAACAAGGTCGTCGCGAAACCCGGCACCGGCGGGGTCATCCAGCGACGTGCCCGACCACGACCGAACGACTGCACCTTGCCCGCGCGGGCCAGTTCGTCGAGCGCCCGTTGTACCGTTCGCTGGCTGGCGCCAAGGGCCAGTGCCAGGGCCGAGCTCGACCACGACTCACCGTCGACGAGGAAAGCGAACACCGACCCGTGCTTCTCTTCGACGTGTTGCGCCAGCACCACCACGTCAGAGGCAACGAGCGACACCAGCGCAAAACCACGTTGGGTTGCAGTGATGCCGGCCAAGGGTTTCAGCGCCGCGCGCAGTCGCCCGACTTCGACTCTCAATCGTGCGCGAAGGGACTCATCGGCGTGCTTCAAACGGAAGGCCCGGGCAATCAGCGTTTCCCTCGACACGTCGGCCGGCCACGCTTCGGCCAGTGCCCGTGCGAGGGCGAACAAGACCGGGCGTGTGGCGAGGGAGACCGACATGCCGGCGCCACGCACCACGTAGCGACAGGCGTCCATGACCAGCGACGTGGATGCAAGCAACGCTTCAACCTCCTCCAGCAACAGAGGCCGTTCTTCGCCATGGGCAATCAAACGCGCGACGGGCGTGTTCAGGACAAGGACAGCGTTTTCCACCTCGGCCGTCAGCGCAGGAATATCGGCATCGCGCGCAGCGTGCTCGGCCCTTGTGAGTGCAGACCGCGCCTTGTTCGTCTCGAGTCGTCGCATCGCGATCCCCGCCACGACCAGTTCGTGGGCGGCGCGCAATGCCGGCGGCAATGGCGCGGGGTCAAGCTCGGCGAGCAGCACGTCGGCCTCTTCGAGATGCCCGATCAGCAGCAAACGCCGAATCTGCAGATACCGCGCATGAGCGGCGTTCACTCGATCGCCGTGTGCCTCAAGCGTCAACCGCGCCGACTCGAGAGCCTTCACCGGCCAGCCCAACTCCCGGGAGGCCAGCGCGATCTCGGCCTCGGCAACCACACAGCGCGCACGAGCCAAGGCCTCCTTCGGCCCGAAGGCCCGCGCCGCCCTCTGCACCAGCGCCTTGGCTCGCACCAGATCGCCGAGTTGCGCCATCGCAATCCCGCGCAACGCCAGCGCCGGCGCATCGTCGCGCAACGCGACCCGGTTCAGCGCGCCGAGCGGATCACCCGCTGCCAGCGCCTGCGCTGCGGCTGTGATCAGCGAGTCCATCGCAATCCCGCCACCGTTGTCACTCCCACTGTCGGATGTTCGCTGTTGAGTCTATCTCACGATGCACCATCACGAGGGCGTGACTCTAAGGCTGCAAGTGCCTGCCCTGCCGCTGGGAATTCCTTGAGCGGGTATCGGTTTTCTTATCGGGTGATTTAAAACGGTTGCTCAGCCGCAGGAACGGCGCGTTTTTGCTTGCACAGCAAAACCACACACTCGCTGACGAAGGCGCCGACCACCGCCAACGCCATGTCTTTCTGTGAATCCCAGGGATCGTTCTGCGCACCGACGAAGGCACGCGAGGTGTCGTCGCCCAGGTAGGCGCCACCGATCCATTCCACCATTTCGTAAATGGCCGACGTCGACAGAATGATGTTCAACGCCATAAACACCAGCCAGAAACCCCGCAACGGCGTCAGGCGCAGCAACACTTCTCGAATGGGATAAACCATCAACAGCCCGTAGCTCAGATGGACCAGCCGATCAAAATGATTGCGCTGCAACCCCAGCGCTTTATCGAGGCTGACCCCGGTCAAGGCTGAACACCATTGGTCGTACGGCACCTTGGCGTAGGTGTAGTGAGAACCCAGTTCGTGAACGCACAGGAAAACGAATATCAGGCTGATGGAAACCGCCGACAGGCGAAACCGGCCAGAAACCGCCACCAGTGTGCCCACCAGGAACAGCACCAAGAGGTTTTCCAGTGCCCAATCCACTCGGCTGCGGGGTGAATAACCCGACACCACGACGATCAACACAAACAGCATCAGCAGCGTCAGGTCGTATCGCTGGTGTGCCTTGGGCTGCATGGTTTGAGTTCCTCAATCGGAGAATGACGACGGCTCCTGAGTCCTTCTACATGGATCAACGCATCGCGAGTCTGGTTCAGGCACACCGACAAAAGGCTGCCCTCACAACGTCATCGTCCAGCCGCCGCGAAGAGGCCCGAGCAAACAGCACAAAACCCGGCCTGAAAAATACTCAGAGCCCCCCATGGCTCCCAGTCTTTCTCAAATGTATAAGGGCTACACGACGCCCGTCCGGCGCCAACCGCTCCTCAACCCCATACGGCACAAACCCGAGCTGCGGATACAACAGCAGCCCCGCCGTATTCTCGTTGAAGCACGACAGCTGCACCTCCCGTGCCCGATGACGTTCAAACGCCAACCCTACCATCGTCTGCACCAAAAACTTTGCGATCCCTTTCCCCCGAGCCTTGGGCGACACGATCACATTGCCGATCGCGCAAACGCCATCGCGCTCAAACCTGTAAAAGTTAGCAAAGCCCATCACAGAACCGTCCGCCTCAACCACCGTTGAGTCGGAACGTTGAGCAATCGAAGCCTTCAGTTGATCCTCCGTCAGCGGGTACTGCGCCTTCGGGAACATAAAAAACAGCTCTTGGGGATTTTGAGGAAAATCGCAAATCGTCAGGACATCTTCTGCGCTGACGGGGCGGTGGGTGAGGTGCATGGTTTGGATCCATCCAAGTGTCGGGATGACAGATTACTTTTTGCAGGGAATGGATAGAAGTTTCCTTTTCAGGTTCACCACGGCTTAGGTCTGGCTTTTGCGACCAACGGCGGAAATGCTCGGCAAGTCCCGGTGTGCCGAAGTAAAAACCGTCTAATCCGGCCGTCTCAGCCTCTCAATAAATCTTGGATCATCGACAACGCAGCACGCTACAAACAACTGCTTACAAAGTAGAAACTCATTAAACCCGATCCTGTACTAGCGAGTGTTAGCTTGGACGCCTGATCGGGCCATGAGATGCCAAAACCTTAATGATGCGCATCAAACTTCCCAACGTTCCTGCCCTCGGTGCATACCTTGCACTTTCTTGCCTTTTTGCGGCTGCATGGTTCGTCAATCCTGCCAATACGCACTCTTCCTTTGCCCTGATAAGTCCAGTGATGGCAGTGGCCGGCAAAGTGGCCAAGCCTATTTATACCAGCCGCTTCGCCTCATCCGGGCTGGTGGATTTCGTGCATTCCTCGGCGGTGACCGCCTTGCCCGACGGCAGCCTGATGACGGTCTGGTTCGCCGGCTCCCGCGAAGGCGCAGCCGATGTGCAGGTGCGTTCCGCCCGTTTCGACCCGAAAACCGGCGAGTGGGGGGCTGAAAAGGTATTGGCGACGCGGGATTCGACCCAACAGGGCACGCGAAAATACATTCGCAAGCTGGGCAACCCGGTGGTTGCCCTCGCGCCGGATAATCGCGTGTGGCTGTTCTACGTGTCCGTGTCCATGGGTGGCTGGGCCGGCAGCGCGGTCAATGTGATGGTGTCAGATGACTTCGGTGAAAGCTGGTCCGCCCCGCGCCAGCTGATCACCTCACCCTTTCTGAACATCAGCACGCTGGTTCGGTCGGCACCGGTGTTTCATGCCGACGGCTCCATCGGCTTGCCGGTCTACCACGAGTTTCTGGGCAAGTTTGCCGAGTACCTCTACTTGAGCGCAGACGGCAATGTGATCGACAAATTCCGCATCAGCCACGGCAATAATTCATTGCAACCCACGGTGGTTCCGCTGGACGGCCAGCGCGGCATCGCCTTGCTGCGCTATGCCGGCGATACCCACCACCGTGTGCTGGCGACCCGTACCGAAGACGCCGGTCAAACCTGGAGTGAGCCCTATCCGCTCGATCCCTCGAACCCGAACTCATCGTTGGCGGCCGTCGCAACGCCCGAACATGGGTTGCTGGTGGCGCTCAACGACCTGCAAGAGGGGCGCTTCAAACTGAGTCTTTATGGGACCGACGCAAAAATGGACGACTGGCGTTCGTTGCGCGACCTCGACAAGTCACCTGATCCCGAAGGCGCTCCGTTTTCTCCCGAGGCCTACAAGGAAATCATCGGTAGAGAGTTTCGCGGTTCCAGCGGCGCGCTTCGCCAACCGCTGGAGGCACAGTTCCTGGACAACCTCGACAACCGTGTCTGTAAAAGCCAAGGGTGTGAATTTGAATATGAATACCCGTACTTCATCCGCAGTCCCGACGGTATGTATCACTTGGTTTATTCCTGGAACAACACCTTCATCAAGCACGTCTCCTTCAACGATGCCTGGCTCAACGAGCGTCGCAAATGATCAGCCTGTGGCAAGCCCATGTCAGCTTCGCAATGATCATCTTCCTGGTGCTGCCTTCTTTCGGCTTGCCCAGGACCTGGCGGATCGCACTGTTGGCCGCCTTGCTGGCAGTCAGCTTCATACCGCTGGACGGGTTATCGCTGGCCGCCTATTTGCGCAGCTACATTGATGACCTGGCGATCACCTCCATGGTGTTCATGGCGTGGGGCTGCTTGCGTCGGCTGGACATCCTGCCACCTGCGCGGGGTAAAACCGGCGTTTTGATCCTCTTCGCCGCGATGGCCCTGGTGCTGTATCCGGCCACCCTGGGCATGAGTGATCTGGACCCCTATCGGTTTGGCTACAGCCCGCGCCCCCTGCTGATTTTCCTCGCCGTGCTGACCCTGGGCCTGTTTTACCTGCGCAACGGCCTGGCCGTCGTGATGCTGGCCAGCGCGACCCTGGCCTTCATTGCCGGGATCAAACCTTCGCAAAACTATTGGGATTACCTGGTTGATCCGCTGCTGGGTCTGTATTGCTGCGCGGCACTGCTGATGCTTGCCGTGCGCTGGACGTATCGACTGGCAACCCAGCGCCGCGGTGCAGCGTCCGGTTCCGTTTGAGATTTAACGACTTTATTAACAGGGGAACAGGGATGGGTTGGCTGCACTCGAGACGTTTACATTACTGGCTGGGCGCGACAGCGATTACGTTTGCGCTGTTTGCTGCGCTTCGGGTCCTGTTCTTTTTCGGCTATTCGGGTTTCGACGCCAGAGCGCTGTTCGACCAACATGCCGTCATGGAAACCCTGGGGATCGGCTTTCGTTTCGATTTGCGCCTGGCCATCCTGGCGATGTTGCCGTTGGCGTTGCTGGCCTGGATTCCTCGCTGGAACCTGATCGGCAGCCGTCTGCTTCGCCGGATCGCCCGCGTGTATCTGGTCGCGGTACTGAGCGTCCTGCTGCTGATTTACATCATCGATTTTGGTCATTACGCCTACTTGGGCGTGAGGATCAACGCCACCGTACTGCGCTTCATCGAGGATGCGCAAATATCCCGTGACATGGTCTGGCAGACCTATCCGGTGATCTGGATTTCACTGGGTTGGCTGGCAACGGTCGCCTTGGTGACACTGGCCTTGGTGCGTCTGGAACGCGTGACGCTGGACCGCCCTCGCAAAGCCATTCGCCGGCTCTCCGCGACGTTGGGTGGTGCGTTGATGGTCGTAGTGGTGCTGCTGGGCATTTTAGGTCGTGTCGAAAACATGAACCTTGAAAACCCGGTCCCGTTGCGCTGGAGCGATGCGTTCTTCTCGGGCAATAACCAGATCGCTGCGTTGGGCCTGAACCCGGTGTTGTTCCTCTACGACACGGTCAAAGTCGGCCAGTCGCGCTATGACGAAGCGCAGGTGCGCGAACACTACGCGGTGATGACCAACTACCTGGGCGTGGACAAGCCCGACCCGCAAACCCTTGATTTCGTCCGTCACCAGGGGCCACAACCCTACAAAGTACCGGGCTCGCGGCCGCCGAACGTGATGTTCGTCATGCTCGAATCGCTGGGCACCAGCGCCGTCGGGGCCTACGGCAACCCGATCAATCCGACGCCGAATATCGATCGCCTGGCCACGCAGAGCTGGTTCTTCGAGCACTTCTATGTGCCGGTGACGGGGACCGCAAAAACCGTCTGGGCCAGCATCAGCGGAGTGCCCGACGTCACCCGTCAGGAAACCGCGACGCGTAATCCGTTGATCACCAAACAAAACACACTGATCAATGCGTTCACCGGTTACGAGAAGATCTACACCATCGGCGGCAACTCCGGCTGGGCCAACATGAATGCCTTGATCCGGCAAAGCATCGACGGTGTTCGCTTGTTCGAAGAGCGGGACTGGAAGTCCCCGGTGGTGGATGTCTGGGGGATTTCCGATCTGGACCTGTTCAAGGAAACCGACCAGATCCTGCAAGCACTGCCCAAGGACAAACCGTTCTTCGCCTATGTGCAGACGGCCGGGAATCACCGCCCCTTCACGATTCCCAAGACCAATGATGGATTCGAGGTCAAGCACCCTACCCTGGCCGAAGTTCAGGCGGCAGGATCGCGCAGTGTCGAGCAGTACAACGCCGTGCGTTTACTGGACTTCAACATCGGACGCTTGATGGAAATCGCCAAAGCAGGCGGCTGGTACGACAACACCATTTTCGTGCTGTTTGGCGACCACAACACCCGTATCGCGCAGATCCCGTTCCTGGCCCCGGCCTACGAGCAACTGGGTCTGGAAAGCAACGCGGTGCCGATGATCATCCACGCGCCGGGCTTGCTCGGGACGCGCAAGGTCAAGGAAGCCGTCGGCCTGGTGGACTTGCTGCCCACTGTGGCGGGCATGGCCGGCCTTGAGTTTCGCAACAGCGGCATGGGCCGAGACATTCAGCAGCCCGCGCCCGAGGGTGAGCGCGTAGTACCGCTGGTACTGCGTGAGGGAACATTCCCGCTGATTGCTGGCGTGACTCAACACTACATGGTGCAGATGGAGCACGACGGCAGCTCGCCAAGTCTCCATGACCTGGCCTCACCGACGCCGCTGGACAACGTCGCCGAGCAAAACCCTGAAGAGTTCAAACGCCTGTCGCAACTGACCCGCGCCATGCACGAAACCTCAAGGTTGATGCTGTACCAGAACGTGCGCAAGTAACGGCGTTCCCGCGTCTATGCTTCAAATAGACGCGGGGCCTACCCCTGATCTCCGTAAAAGACTCTGCCTATCACGACCCAATACTCCCCCTATTAGCTGACTTCCCAACTGGGGTCTAACCTTATTCGAGCGCCGGCACCATAAGCCGGCCGGTCAAGAGCTGATAAGGAGATAGGAATGGGTCAGAAACCTGACTAAACCTGCCGTAGGCCACCGTGCAGGCAACTCGATTGCCGCTGTTCAGAATTCCCGTGTGATCAAAACAATCAGTTGATCAAACTGCTGGCCCTGCAGCCTGTGTCATTGGTTTCGCCCGTTGCTGTTTAACGCCCACGCTGGGCCGGATAGCCGGATGAATACGACCAAAGGTAGCTCACACATGGCAAACGAATCGAAATGCCCGTTCATTAGCGCCGCTGGCGGTGGCACGACAAACCGCGACTGGTGGCCGAACCAACTGAATCTGAAGATCCTCCATCAGCACTCGTCCCTGTCCGACCCCATGGACAAGGACTTCAACTACGCCGAAGCCTTCAAAAGCCTGGACTTTGAAGCGGTCAAAAGAGACCTGACTGCGTTGATGACCGACTCCCAGGACTGGTGGCCGGCGGACTTCGGTCACTACGGGCCACTCTTCATTCGCATGGCCTGGCACGCCGCCGGTACGTACCGCACCGGTGACGGTCGTGGTGGCGCCGGTTCCGGTCAGCAACGTTTCGCGCCGCTCAACAGTTGGCCGGACAACGTCAGCCTCGACAAGGCACGCCGGCTGCTCTGGCCGGTCAAGCAAAAGTACGGTCGTAAAATTTCCTGGGCGGATCTGATCGTCCTCACCGGCAACGTCGCGCTGGAGTCCATGGGCTTCAAGACCTTCGGCTTTTCCGGTGGTCGTCCGGACGTTTGGGAACCGGATGAGGACGTCTACTGGGGCTCGGAAAACAAGTGGCTGGGCGGTGACACCCGCTACGGCAAAAAAAACGAGCCCATGCAAGAGCCCGGCGAAGGCCCACTCGTCGCTGAGCCAGGGGAAAATGAGGAGAGCCGCACCGACCAGGGGCGCTTCCTGGAGAACCCGCTCGCCGCCGTGCAAATGGGCCTGATCTACGTGAACCCGGAAGGCCCGGAAGGCAACCCCGATCCGGTCGCTGCCGGGAAGGACATCCGCGAAACCTTCGCGCGCATGGCAATGAATGACGAAGAAACCGTGGCACTGATCGCTGGCGGCCACGCATTCGGCAAGACCCACGGCGCCGGACCTGCCGACAATGTCGGCGCCGAGCCCGAAGCCGCGGGCCTGGAAATGCAGGGCCTGGGCTGGAAAAGCACTTTCGGCACTGGCAAAGGGGGCGACACGATCACCAGCGGCCTGGAAGTGACCTGGACCACCACGCCCACAAAATGGAGCAACAACTACCTGGAGAACCTGTTCGGCTTCGAGTGGGAACTGAGTAAAAGCCCGGCCGGGGCGAACCAGTGGATACCGAAAAACAACGCCGGCGCCGGCATCATTCCGGATGCTCACGACCCGTCCAAGCGTCGCAATCCGACCATGCTGACCACCGACCTGTCGCTGCGATTCGACCCGATCTACGAACCGATTTCGCGACGTTTCCTGGCCAATCCAGACCAGTTGGCTGACGCGTTCGCCCGCGCCTGGTTCAAGCTGATCCACCGCGACATGGGTCCCCTCTCCCGCTAC
>Ga0157373_10004766_pt1 | contig 10208 bp, 9 predicted proteins | sample C65metaG_FD_113460 | JGI IMG/M metagenome (GOLD analysis project Ga0157373, IMG submission 113460) | Corn rhizosphere microbial communities from Kellogg Biological Station, Michigan, USA - C6-5 metaG | ecosystem: Host-associated > Plants > Roots > Rhizosphere > Soil | place: USA: Michigan...
CGATACCGTGAAGTACGAGGGCGATTACGTGGCCGTGCCGGTGAACATCCACCGCGTCAACTGGCTGTGGATCAACCCGGAAGTCTTCAAGAAAGCCGGCATCACGAAAAACCCGACCACCCTCGAAGAATTCTATGCCGCTGGCGACAAGCTGAAGGCCGCGGGCTTCATTCCGCTCGCCCACGGTGGCTAGCCTTGGCAGGACAGCACCGTGTTCGAAGCCGTGGTGCTGTCGGTCATGGGGGCCGATGGCTACAAGAAAGCCCTGGTCGATCTGGACAACGGTGCGCTGACCGGACCTGAAATGGTCAAGGCGCTGACCGAGCTGAAGAAAGTCGCGACCTATATGGATGCGGACGGCAAGGGCCAGGACTGGAACCTCGAGGCGGCCAAGGTCATCAACGGCAAGGCCGGCATGCAGATCATGGGTGACTGGGCCAAGAGCGAGTGGACCGCGGCCAAGAAAGTCGCCGGCAAGGATTACGAATGCGTAGCCTTCCCGGGTACCGACAAGGCCTTCACCTACAACATCGACTCCCTGGCGGTGTTCAAGCAGAAAGACAAGGGCACTTCTGCCGGTCAGCAGGACATTGCCAAGGTCGTGCTGGGTGAAAACTTCCAGAAGGTCTTCAGCATCAACAAAGGTTCGATCCCGGTTCGTAATTACATGTTGAAAGACATGGGCAAGTACGGTTTCGACTCCTGTGCCCAGACCGCTGCCAAGGACTTCCTGGCCGACGCCACGACCGGCGGCTTGCAGCCAAGCATGGCGCACAACATGGCGACCACGCTGGCAGTACAAGGCGCGTTCTTTGACGTAGTGACCAACTACATCAACGACCCGAGTGCCAACCCGGCCGACACGGCCAAGAAACTCGGCGCGGCGGTCAAGTCCGCCAAGTAATCGGGCAGCAACGCTGTCCCTGTGGGAGCGGGCCTGTGGGAGCCAAGCTTGCTCGCGATGACGATAACGCGGTCTGTCGAAAGACCGAGGCGCTTTCATCGCGAGCAAGCTCGGCTCCCACACAAGCGGCTCCCACAAGGGATGTCACTGTAGTTTTCACGTATTGGATTTCCCCATGAGCTCTGTTGCTGTGTTCAGCAAAGCCTCGCCGTTCGATGCACTGCAGCGCTGGCTTCCAAAACTGGTGCTGGCGCCCAGCATGTTCATCGTCCTGGTAGGCTTTTATGGCTACATCCTGTGGACGTTTCTTCTCTCGTTCACCAACTCGACTTTCCTCCCCACCTACAAATGGGTCGGCCTGGCGCAATACGCCCGGCTGTTCGATAACGACCGCTGGTGGGTCGCGAGCAAGAACCTCGCGGTGTTCGGTGGCATGTTCATTGGCATCACCCTGGTGATCGGCGTGCTGCTGGCCGTCTTCCTTGACCAGCGTATCCGTCGCGAAGGTTTCATCCGCACCATCTACCTGTACCCGATGGCGCTCTCCATGATCGTGACCGGTACCGCCTGGAAGTGGCTGCTCAACCCAGGCATGGGCCTGGACAAGCTGCTGCGTGACTGGGGCTGGGAAGGCTTTCGCCTGGACTGGCTGATCGACCCGGATCGCGTGGTGTATTGCCTGGTGATCGCCGCCGTGTGGCAAGCCTCGGGCTTCATCATGGCGATGTTCCTGGCCGGCCTGCGGGGTGTCGATCAATCGATCATCCGCGCCGCGCAGATCGATGGCGCGAGCATGCCCAGCATCTACTGGAAAGTGGTCCTGCCGAGCCTGCGTCCGGTGTTCTTCAGCGCCGTGATGATCCTGGCGCACATCGCGATCAAGAGTTTCGACCTGGTGGCGGCCATGACGGCCGGTGGCCCGGGCTATTCGTCCGACCTGCCCGCCATGTTCATGTATTCCTTCACCTTCAGCCGCGGCCAGATGGGCATGGGCTCGGCCAGTGCGATCCTGATGCTCGGTGCGATCCTCGCGATCATCGTGCCTTACCTGTATTCCGAGCTGAGGACCAAGCGTCATGACTAGTCTCGCCACCAAACCTGGCATCAGCCTGAGTCGCATCGCGATCTACACGGTACTGATCCTCGCCGTACTGCTTTACCTGGTTCCGCTGGTGGTCATGCTGTTGACCAGCTTCAAGACCCCGGAAGACATCAGCACCGGTAACCTGTTGAGCTGGCCGACTGTGGTCAGCGGCATCGGTTGGGTCAAGGCCTGGGCGACGGTCAACGGTTACTTCTGGAACTCGATCAAGATCACCGTGCCGGCGGTGCTGATTTCCACCGCCATCGGTGCACTGAACGGCTACGTCCTGTCGATGTGGCGCTTTCGCGGTTCGCAGTTGTTCTTCGGGCTGCTGCTGTTCGGTTGCTTCCTGCCGTTCCAGACCGTACTGCTGCCGGCTTCGTTCACCCTCGGCAAGATGGGCCTGGCCAGCACCACCACCGGCCTGGTGTTCGTGCACGTGGTGTATGGCCTGGCGTTTACCACGCTGTTCTTCCGCAACTACTACGTCAGCATTCCTGACGCGTTGGTGAAGGCGGCGCGCCTGGACGGTGCGGGTTTCTTCACCATCTTCCGCATGATCATCCTGCCGATGTCGACGCCGATCATCATGGTCTGCCTCATCTGGCAGTTCACGCAGATCTGGAACGACTTCCTGTTCGGCGTGGTGTTCTCCAGCGGCGATTCGCAACCCATCACGGTGGCGCTGAACAACCTGGTCAACACCAGCACCGGGGCCAAGGAATATAACGTTGATATGGCGGCGGCGATGATCGCCGGGCTGCCGACCCTGCTGGTCTATGTGGTCGCAGGCAAGTATTTCGTGCGCGGGCTGACGGCCGGCGCGGTCAAGGGGTAATCATGGCAACGCTCGAACTTCGCAATGTAAACAAGACGTACGGCGTCGGCCTGCCCGACACCCTGAAGAACATCGAACTGTCGATCAAGGACGGTGAGTTCCTGATCCTGGTCGGGCCTTCGGGCTGCGGCAAGTCGACCCTCATGAACTGCATCGCCGGCCTGGAAACCATCACTGGCGGCGCGATCATGATCGGCGACCAGGACGTCAGCGGCATGAGCCCCAAGGATCGCGACATTGCCATGGTGTTCCAGTCCTATGCGCTGTACCCGACCATGAGCGTGCGCGAGAACATCGAATTCGGCCTGAAGATCCGCAAGATGCCGCAATCGGCCATCGACGAGGAAGTGGCCCGGGTTGCCAAGCTGTTGCAGATCGAACACCTGCTCAATCGCAAGCCCGGCCAGCTCTCCGGTGGCCAGCAGCAGCGCGTGGCCATGGGCCGTGCCCTGGCGCGGCGGCCAAAGATCTACCTGTTCGACGAACCGCTGTCCAACCTCGACGCCAAGCTGCGGGTCGAGATGCGCACCGAAATGAAACTGATGCACCAGCGCCTGAAGACCACCACGGTCTATGTAACCCACGACCAGATCGAGGCCATGACCCTGGGCGACAAAGTGGCGGTGATGAAGGACGGGATCATCCAGCAGTTCGGCACCCCGAAAGAAATCTACACCAACCCGGCCAACCTGTTCGTGGCGAGCTTCATCGGTTCGCCGCCGATGAACTTCATTCCCCTGCGCCTGCAACGCAAGGACGGTCGCCTGGTGGCGCTGCTCGACAGCGGCCAGGCCCGTTGCGAGTTGCCGTTGGGCATGCAGGACGCCGGTCTGGAAGATCGCGAAGTGATTCTTGGCATGCGTCCGGAACAGATTGTACTGGCCGGCAGCGAGCCGAACGGTTTGCCAACCATTCGTGCCGAAGTCCAGGTCACCGAGCCCACCGGCCCGGACACCCTGGTATTTGTCAGTCTAAATGACACCAAGGTTTGCTGCCGCCTGGCTCCGGACGTGGCGCCACAGGCCGGTGAAACAATGACGCTTCAGTGTGACCCGCAAAAAGTATTACTATTTGATGCCCAGACCGGAGAGCGCCTGGGTATGGCTGGTCAGACGCAAGCCGAGGGGCGGGCGCCGAACGTGGCGCAGTTCAAAGGCCGGTAAAGAGCAAATGTGGGAGCGAGCCTGTGGGAGCAAAGCTTGCTCGCGAAGAACGATAACGCGGTCATCCAGAGACCGAGGCGTCTTCATCGCGAGCAAGCTCAGCTCCCACCCAGGCTCGCTCCCACAAAAAGAAGTATGCGGTGGGTGGGGGACCGTCCAGCGCAATCGTTGTAAACCGCGTTAGAAAAAATAAAAACAGTAAATAACAATAAAGACGAGGAATGTAGGGATGAAGAAGAAAAACAATGCCCAGCTTATCTGCCAGTTATCAGCCGTTGCGGCGATGATGCTGGCCGGTAGCGCACATGCTGCCGACGCGTTCAGCGCCGACTCGCAGTGGATGACGGGTGACTGGGGTGGTGAGCGGACCAAGCTGATCGAGCAGGGTATCGACATCAAGGCTGACTATGTCGGTGAAGTGGGTGGCAACCTGCACGGTGGCTACAACAACGACAAGACTGCGCGTTACGCCGACCAGTTCGGTCTGGGCGTGGCACTGGACCTGCAGAAACTGTGGGGCTGGGATAACACCCAGGCCAAGATCCAACTGACCAACCGTAACGGCGAAAACATTTCCAACGACCGCGTCGGCGACCCGCGTGCCGGCACCTTGAGTTCCTCCCAGGAAGTCTACGGCCGTGGCCACATGGTCCGTCTGACCCAACTGTGGATCAAGCACCAGTTCCTCGACGGCAAGCTGGACGTCAAGGCCGGTTACTTCGGCGAAGGCGAAGACTTCAATACCTTCCCTTGCGAATTCCAGAACCTGGCATTCTGCGGCTCCCAAGTGGGTAACTGGGCCACCGGTATCTGGTACAACTGGCCAGTCATGCAGGCTGCGCTGCGCGTGAAGTACAACATCACGCCTGAGTTCTATGCGCAGATCGGTGCCTACAACCAGAACCCTTCGCAGCTGGAACATGGCAACGGCTTCAAGCTCAGCGGCAGTGGTACCAAGGGCACCGTGATCCCGGTCGAGCTGGTCTGGTCGCCGAAGGTCAACAGCCTGCCGGGTGAATACCGTGTCGGTTACTACAAGAGCACGGCCGATGCCAATGACGTCCGTGAAGACGACAATGGCGATGACGCCGCAACCACCCGCAATGCCTACCGCAGTCACAACAGCAAGCACGGCTACTGGTTCGTGGCGCAGCAACAACTCACCACCCACAACGGTGATGCGTCCCGCGGCCTGAACATCGCAGCCAACGCTACCTTCCACGACAAGGACACCAACGTCGTCGACAACTACCAGTCGTTGATGTTCGTGTACAAGGGGCCGTTCGATGCGCGTCCTAAAGATGACATCGGCATCGGCTTCTCCCGTATCCATGTCAACGATGACGTGAAGAAAAACGCCGAGCTGACCAACGCTGCCAACGGTGTGACCGATTACAACGACCCGCTGTTCGCGCCGTTGCGTGAAACTGAGTACAACTACGAGCTCAACTACGGTGTCCACGTGACCAACTGGCTGACCGTACGTCCCAACCTGCAATACATCACCCATCCAGGTGGCGTGGATGAAGTGGACAACGCGCTGGTGGCCGGCCTGAAAATTCAGTCGGTGTTCTAACGTTGTTGCGATAAGCTCCTCTCTATGTGCGCATATTTGCGGACAGCCAAGGCTGTCCGCTTTTTTTTGGGGAGTTCCCGCGCCGAGAGGTCATCTGTGGGAGCAAGGCTTGCCCGCGATGAAGCTGAATGCGGTTTGCCCGAGAGCCGAGGCGCCTGTGTCGCGAGCAAGCTTTGCTTCCACCGCATGCTCCCTCGCCATAAAAAACGCGCTGTACCCGTTGAGAGTTCAATGATTTCCAGGACCGCGGCCCATGCATGAGCATCCACTGCAACGCTTTTTCAGATCCTTGCGCGAGCGCCCGGTGTTTGCGTGGGAGCGCTATCGGCAGCGCGATGTGCTGGTGATCGATCATCCACTGTGCCAAGCGGTGTTCAGTCGCCAGGGCGCGCAGTTGTTGCACTTCCAGCCCCGTGGGCAGAAACCCTGGTTGTGGTGCGCGGCGAAATGGCCCCAGGTCGGGGCGATACGGGGTGGGGTGCCGGTGTGCTGGCCATGGTATGGCCGCCATCCAAGCGAAAACGCCTGGCCGTCCCATGGCTGGGCGCGGCTGATCGACTGGAAACTGCTGGATAGTCGCAGCGATGACGACGGTGTGCATCTGCACTGGCAATTGCAACTGTGCGATTGGCAGGTGGACCTGCATGCGGATCTTGGCGAGCGCATGGAACTGCGCTTGAGCACCGAGCACCAAGACAGCCTGCCGTGCCAGTTGAGCCAGGCTTTGCATGCCTATTGGCGTATTGGTGACGTCGGTGAGGTAGCGCTGTCTGGGCTGGAAGGCGCACAGGGTTACGACCATCTGAACCGTGCGGTTTGCCAGCAGGAAGGCGAGTTGCGGGTCGAAGGTGGCTGTCAGCGGGTGTTCCAGCACGAAGGGGAGTTGCAGCTCAAGGACCATGCCTGGCAGCGAGCGTTGTGCATCGATACCGGCAACAGCGCCGACACGGTGGTATGGCATCCCGGTACCCGGCCGTTGCTGGGAGTGAGCTGGGATGAGGTCAGCGAGTTCGTCTGCGTCGAAGCGGCGAGCGGCGGCACCGATAGCCTGTGCCTGGCACCGGGGGAGCGGGCACACCTGAGTCTGCAGGCGCGGGTGGGGGCATAGTTCTGGATACAGGGTGCGGCGACTGGCCCTATCGTCGGATCGCCGTCATCGCGAGCAGGCTCGCTCCCACAGTGGGTTTGTGTTGCGCGGTCCATTGTGGGAGCGAGCCCGCTCGCGATGACGGCCTGTCAGGCAACGAAGCCCTTGAGCTCGATCAATTGAACTCATCCCCCACCGGATACCGGCTGGCATTCAGGCTTTCCTTGATCTTGCGCAGGTGCGGCTGGAAGTCCACGCCCCGGCCCAGGGTCATGCCGGTGGCGAGCACATCCAGCACCGTGAGCTGGATGATCCGCGAGGTCATCGGCATGTAGATGTCGGTGTCTTCGGGGAGCGGAATATTCAGGCTCAGGGTACTGGCCTTGGCCAGGGGGGAGGTTTCAGCGGTGAGGCCCAGTACCGAGGCGCCGTTTTCCCGGGCGATGCGGGCCACTTCCACCAATTCGCGGGTGCGGCCGGTGTAGGAAATGATCACGAACAGCTCACCGGTATGGGCCACCGACGCGATCATGCGCTGCATCAGCACGTCGGCATGGGCGGTCACTGCCAGATTGAAGCGGAAAAACTTGTGCTGGGCGTCCAACGCCACCGGGGCCGAGGCGCCGAGGCCGAAGAAGTGGATCTGGCGGGCCTGGATCAGCAGGTCCACGGCACGGCTGATCAAATTTGGATCAAGTGCCTGGCAGGCACTGTCCAACGAAGCAATGGCGCTGCCAAAGATTTTCTGGGTGTAGGCTTCCGGGTTGTCGTCGGCCTCTACTGCTCGGCTGACGTAAGCGGCGCCGCTGGCCAGACTCTGAGCCAGTTGCAGCTCGAGTTCCGGGTAGCCGCTGACGCCGAACGAACGGCAGAAGCGGTTGACCGTGGGCTCGCTGACCGACGCGGCCTGGGCGAGGGCGGCGATGCTGAAACGGGTGGCCTGCTGTGGGTTGAGCAGGATCACCTCGGCCACCTTGCGTTCTGCCTTGTTCAGGTCTTCAAGGCGACTCTGGATCTGCTCCAGTAAATTTCGCACGCGGTCCATAGAGGATTCCTAGAAAGACGGGTCTTTGATACGACCCTTTGCGGTGGCCTATCCTACTGATGGCTCCTACGGACCACCACTCGGAATCGGTATTTTCGGAAAATGTTGTGGTTATTACTACATTTTTTCTTTAGTGATGACTTGAAAAAATGTATTTGTAGCTTAACTTGATAAAAGAACAAACATCATGCCTTCGATAACGGTTGAACCGTGCACCTTTGCCTTGTTCGGCGCGCTGGGCGATCTGGCCCTGCGCAAGCTGTTTCCTGCCCTGTATCAACTCGATGGCGCCGGCCTGTTGCACGAGGATACGCGAATTATCGCGCTGGCCCGTGAACCCGGCAGCGAGCAGCAGCACCTGGCGTTCATCGCCACTGAACTGCGCCGCTATGTGGGCGACAAGGACCTGAACGAAAGCGTGGTCGAGCGCTTCATGGCGCGGCTGACTTACCTGCATGTGGATTTCCTCAAGGCCGACGATTATGTCGCCCTGGCCGAACAGGTCGGTGCGGCCCAGCAGGTCATTGCCTATTTCGCTACGCCAGCGGCGGTGTACGGATCGATCTGCGAGAACCTGGCGAAGGTCGGCTTGAGCGAAAACACCCGTGTCGTGTTGGAGAAACCCATTGGCTCGGACCTGGAATCCTCGCGCAAGGTCAACGACGCCGTGGCGCAGTTCTTCCCGGAGAACCGCACCTATCGTATCGACCACTACCTGGGTAAAGAGACGGTCCAGAACCTGATCGCGCTGCGGTTCGCCAACAGCCTGTTCGAAACCCAGTGGAACCAGCATTACATTTCCCACGTGGAAATCACCGTGGCCGAGAAGGTCGGCATCGAAGGCCGCTGGGGCTATTTCGACAAGGCCGGACAGCTGCGGGACATGATCCAGAACCACCTGTTGCAGCTGCTGTGCCTGATCGCCATGGACCCGCCGGCCGAACTGTCCGCCGACAGCATCCGTGACGAGAAGGTCAAGGTGCTCAAGGCATTGGCGCCGATCAGCCCCGAAGGCCTGACCACCCAAGTGGTGCGCGGCCAGTACATCGCCGGCCACAGCGAGGGCAAGGCGGTGCCGGGCTACCTGGAAGAGCCCATCTCCAATACCCAGACCGACACCGAAACCTTCGTCGCCCTGCGCGCCGACATTCGCAACTGGCGTTGGGCCGGGGTTCCGTTCTACCTGCGCACCGGCAAACGCATGCCGCAGAAGCTGTCGCAGATCGTCATTCACTTCAAGGAACCGTCCCACTACATCTTCGCTCCCGAGCAGCGCTTGCAGATCAGCAACAAACTGATCATCCGCCTGCAACCGGACGAAGGGATTTCCCTGCGGGTGATGACCAAGGAGCAAGGCCTGGACAAGGGCATGCAATTGCGCAGCGGTCCTTTGCAACTCAACTTTTCCGACACCTGGCGTAGCGCGCGGATTCCCGATGCCTACGAGCGGTTGTTGCTGGAAGTCATGAACGGCAATCAGAACCTGTTTGTCCGTAAAGATGAAATCGAAGCCGCGTGGACGTGGTGTGACCAGTTGATCGCCGGATGGAAAAAGTCCGGTGATGCGCCCAAGCCGTACGCGGCCGGGTCCTGGGGGCCGATGAGCTCCATCGCACTGATCACGCGGGATGGGAGGTCATGGTATGGCGATATCTGAAGTGAAACTGCCCCAGGGCGTCAGTGCCCAGGCATTCAAGAGCCCGGTGCTATTGGCTGAAGGCCTGGCATTGAACGTGGCCGAGCAACTGCGCGAGGCGATCGGCGCGCGTGGCACGGCGGTTCTGGTGGTGTCCGGCGGTCGCAGTCCGGTGGCATTTTTCCAGAGCCTGGCCAAGCAGGCGCTGGATTGGTCGAAGGTGGTGGTGAGCCTGGCGGACGAGCGCTGGGTACCGGTTGAACATGCCGACAGCAATGCCGGTCTGCTCAAGCGTTACCTGTTGCAAGGCGCGGCGGCCAAGGCCCAGTTCCTGAGCCTCTACAGCGCCAGTGCCAATCTTGAGGCCGCCGCCGAGCAGGCGGATCGCCTGCTGGCCGAGCTGCCGCCCATCGATGTGCTGGTATTGGGCATGGGCGATGACGGGCACACCGCCTCGTTGTTCCCCGACAGCCCGAACCTGGCCGCAGCCTTGGACCCCCAGGGGACTCGTCGTTGCTGGCCAATGCTGGCGCCAACCGTGCCGCACCAGCGCCTGACCATGAGCCGCGCCTTGTTGGCCTCGGCGAAACACAAAGTGCTGTCGATTTCCGGTCAATCGAAATTGACCACCCTGAACGCTGCGGTGGCCGGTGACAACGTCGCCGAAATGCCGATCCGTGCGTTTTTGCAACCTACGTTAGAGATTTACTGGTGCCCATGAACCAAGGATCAGCCGCTATGACAAACCTACCCCCGACCGTTTCCATGGCGGACAAAGTTACCCTGATCGATGACCTGTGCGCCAAGGCGCGGATCCTGCCGGTCATCACCATCGCCCGCGAACAGGACATCCTGCCGCTGGCTGATGCCCTGGC
>Ga0157373_10004767_pt1 | contig 10206 bp, 8 predicted proteins | sample C65metaG_FD_113460 | JGI IMG/M metagenome (GOLD analysis project Ga0157373, IMG submission 113460) | Corn rhizosphere microbial communities from Kellogg Biological Station, Michigan, USA - C6-5 metaG | ecosystem: Host-associated > Plants > Roots > Rhizosphere > Soil | place: USA: Michigan...
CGCGTTCCTCGGGGTCGCAGCGCTGCAACTGCTCAAGGATGACGTCGAGAAAGGTCAGAAAGTGATCAACGCCATCGACACCCTGCAAGCCTGGGTGATGCGCCTGGTGCGTCTGGTGATGAAACTGACCCCATACGGCGTGCTGGCGCTGATGACCAAAGTGGTCGCCGGTTCCAACCTGCAAGACATCATCAAACTCGGCAGTTTTGTCGTGGTGTCGTACCTCGGTCTGGGCCTGATGTTCGTCGTGCACGGTTTGCTGGTTTCGGCGGCGGGTATCAACCCGCTGCGCTTCTTCCGCAAGATCTGGCCGGTGCTGACGTTCGCGTTCACCAGCCGTTCCAGCGCCGCGAGCATTCCGCTGAGCATTGAAGCGCAGACCCGTCGTCTGGGCATTCCACAATCGGTGGCGAGTTTTGCTGCTTCGTTCGGTGCGACCATCGGCCAGAACGGTTGCGCGGGTCTGTACCCGGCGATGTTGGCGGTGATGGTTGCGCCAACCGTAGGCATCAATCCGCTGGATCCACTGTGGATCGCGACGCTGGTGGCGATTGTGACCTTGAGTTCGGCGGGTGTTGCCGGTGTGGGTGGCGGCGCGACGTTCGCGGCGCTGATCGTGCTGCCGGCGATGGGCTTGCCGGTGTCACTGGTGGCGTTGCTGATTTCGGTTGAGCCGCTGATCGACATGGGCCGCACGGCGTTGAACGTGAGTGGCTCGATTACCGCTGGGGCGATTACCAGTCAGGTGATGCAGCAGACTGATAAAGAATTGCTGGATGCGGATGAGCATGCGGAGCTGGCTCAGGCTTAAGCTCATCTTTGCCTGATCTGGCCTCTTCGCGAGCAGGCTCGCTCCCACATAGGAATGCGTTTCCCCTGTGGGAGCGAGCTTGCTCCGGGCGGCGTTCCGACGAAGCTCTTAGGCTTTCTCCCAAACCTCAAAGCTGTACGCAGGTTTGTCGCCCTCAGCCGGATTCGGCACATTCGAGACCAGTTTCCACTGCTCCAAATCAAACTCTGGAAACCACGCATCCCCTTCAGGGCTCAACGCCACGCGAGTCAGATACAGACGATCCGCCTGCGCCAGCCCTTGCGCGTACAACTGCGCGCCGCCAATCAGCATCAGCTCATCGACGCCCTGCTCCTTCGCCCATTCCTCGGCGCGAACCACGGCTGCTTCCAGCGACGGATAAACTTCCGCACCTTCGAGCACCAGATTGGCCTGACGGCTGACCACGATGTTCAAGCGCCCCGGCAATGGCCGGCCGAGCGAATCCCAGGTCTTGCGACCCATGATGATCGGCTTGCCCAAGGTGGTGGCCTTGAAGTATTTGAAGTCCCCCGGCAGGTGCCAGGGCATGCTGTTGTCGACGCCGATCACGCGGTTTTCACCGAGGGCTGCGATCAGGCTGAGAGGGAGTGATTTAGTCATGCCGGCGAGGATACCAGAGCCGTGCTTACCCCGATAAGCGCCACAGCGGTTATGCTCAGCGCTCATTTAAGCGACGGGACGCCGCGTGACTGAACTGACTCCACTGCAAAACCTCTGGCTGACCGAGACCGTGCGCCTGCGCGAAGAACACGCAGGCCCCTTGGAAGATCTGGAAGCCAACCGACTGGCGCGCACGGCCGGCGGTGATCTGCCGAGCCGCATTCAGCGCCGGGCTTTATGGCTGGCCGAGCGTGACGGGCTGACGGCAGCCCTCAAACACTGGCTGCAAGGCGCGCGTCTGGCGCTGGTGCTGATGGCGCTACTGGCCTGCGTCACTGGCGCAGGCATGGCATTTTCTGCGCTCGGCGACGGCACACGAGCGGTCAATATTTTCTGGGCGCTGGGCACCTTGCTCGGGGTCAATCTGATCCTCCTGCTGAGCTGGGCGCTGGGCCTGCTTTTCGCTGGCGAACACGGAGCAGCGCTCGGCCGCCTGTGGCTGTGGCTCAGCGAAAAATTTGCCCGGGACGCCAAGGCCGCGCAATTACCCCCCGCATTACTGGTCTTGCTGCAACGCCACAAACTCAATCGCTGGGCGATTGGCACGCTGGTCAATGGCCTGTGGCTGCTGATCATGTTCAGCGCGCTAAGCATGCTGATATTGATGATGGCCACTCGGCAATATGACTTCATCTGGGAAAGCACGCTGCTGGGCGCCGACTTCTTCGCGGCACTGACTGATGCGTTGACGGTGATTCCCCATGCGCTGGGCTGGAGTGCGCCGAGCGTGGACATGATTCGCGTGACGCTGGACACCGATTACAACCGCGTCCTGGTTCGCCAGATGTGGGCGATATGGCTGGTCGGCGCGGTGCTGATCTATGGCGTGCTACCCCGTCTGCTGCTGATGCTGTTCTGCCGTTGGCGCTGGAAGCGTGGTCGGGATCGCTTGCGTCTGGAGCTGAACCTGCCCGGCTACGCGCAACTGCGCGAACGTCTGATGCCAACCAGCGAACGCCTCGGCGTCAACGATCCGGAGCCTGCGCAACTGCACCGCGTCGAAAGCAGCGTCGGCGGACTCGCCAGCGAAGGTGCCTTATTGGTCGCCATCGAACTCGATGAACAACGCCCATGGCCACCCGCACTGCCGAAAAACGTCAGCAACGCCGGTATCCTCGACAGTCGCGAATCGCGCCATAAACTCCTCGAACAACTCAGCCGCTTCCCGCCGGCACGTCTGGCGATTGCCTGCGACCCACGGCGCTCGCCGGATCGCGGCAGCCTCGCCTTGATCGCTGAACTGGCGCGCAGCGCGGGCGAGACTCGCGTGTGGCTGCTGCAAGCGCCACCGGGCGAAGCACTGGATGCCGAGCGCCTCGGCGACTGGCACACCGCGCTGCAACAGCTGGATCTGCAGTTTGCCGATTGCGCACCGTTGAACTGGCTGGAGAGTGGCCATGACTGATGCCTGGAAAGCGCCGCTGAAACTCGCGGTGGTCGGCCACACCAACGTCGGCAAAACCTCGCTGCTACGCACGCTGACCCGCGATGTCGGCTTCGGCGAAGTCTCCCATCGCCCGAGCACCACGCGGCATGTCGAAGGCGCGCGGTTGTCGGTGGACGGCGAACCGTTACTCGACCTCTACGACACGCCTGGCCTGGAAGATGCGATCGCTCTGCTGGATTTTCTCGAACGACTGGAGCGGCCCGGCGAACGCCTCGATGGCCCGGCGCGGCTGGCGCGGTTTCTCGACGGCAGCGAAGCGCGCCAGCGTTTCGAGCAGGAGGCGAAAGTGCTACGGCAACTGCTCGCCTCCGACGCCGGTTTGTATGTGATCGACGCCCGCGAACCGGTGTTGGCCAAATATCGCGATGAGCTGGAAGTACTCGCCAGTTGCGGCAAACCGCTGCTGCCGGTACTGAATTTTGTCAGCAGCGCCAACCATCGCGAGCCAGATTGGCGTGAAGCGCTGGCGCGGCTTGGGCTGCATGCGCTGGTGCGTTTCGACAGCGTGGCGCCGCCGGAGGATGGCGAGCGGCGGCTGTACGAAAGTCTCGCGTTGTTGCTGGAGAATGCTCGGCCACAATTGGAGCGGTTGATTGCCGATCAACAGGCTCAGCGCCTCGCGCGTCAGCAAAGTGCGGCGCGATTGATTGCTGAATTGTTGATCGACTGTGCGGCTTGCCGACGCAGTGTGGTCAGCGAAGCGGAGCAGGAACAGCAAGCGATCAGCGAGCTGCGCAAGGCTGTGCGTCAGCGTGAGCAGAAGTGTGTTGAGGCGTTGCTCAAGCTGTATGCGTTCCGCCCGCAAGATGCGGCGGCGAGTGATTTGCCGCTGCTGGATGGACGTTGGGGCGATGATTTGTTCAACCCTGAGACCTTAAAGCAACTCGGCGTGCGCGTGGGTGGCGGCATTGCTGCCGGTGCGGCGGCGGGGGCTGGTGTGGATTTGCTGGTTGGCGGGATTACCCTCGGCGCTGCGGCGTTGGCTGGGGCGATTGCCGGTGGTGCGCTGCAGACGGCGCGTAGTTATGGCAGTCGCTTGCTGGGCAAGATCAAAGGGCAGCGTGAGCTGACGGTGGATGACGGGGTGTTGCGGCTGCTGGCGTTGCGTCAGCGGCAGTTGGTGTTGGCGCTGGATCAGCGTGGGCATGCGGCGATGGATGCGGTTCAGGTGGCGACACCGCAGGACAAGACCTGGCGCGAGGGCAAGTTGCCGGAGGCATTGAGCAAGGCGCGGGCGCATCCGCAGTGGTCGTCGCTCAATCCGCAGGCGAAATTGAATCAAGCGGAACGGCAGGAGCAGATTGAGGCGTTGGTTGATCGGGTGCTTGAGCTTTAGATCGCTACCCCCTCACCCCAGCCCTCTCCCCCAAGGGGTAGAGGGGGAAGGGAGCAGATCTCCAGCCTTTTCAAAACCTGAGTTCGGCTGGATATTTCAGGTCGATGTATCACCTGAGAACAACTCCGTAGGCGCCCTCTCCCTCCGGGCGAGGGCTGGGCGGGCGGCGATCCGATGAGGGTGACAATCACTCGGCCGACAACAAAACCTCAGCCTTGCGCTTGAGAACCGCCAAATCAATAACCGGCACCGCCATCTCCTTGGCCAGCTCATCCCACTGGCGCATCCGCAGACTGACCGCACACAACGGATCCCGCGCAAACGCATCCGCCTCAGCCTCGGTCATCACCCCGCCCTGATACGCCAGCGTCCGCCGACTCGCCTCACTTAACCGTTCGTAATACCCCGGCTCACGCAACGTCAGATACCGCTTGGCCTGTACGTGATATTCCACCAGCCGCGCCATCCGCTCACTGAAACCGGCCTCACGCAAATAATCCGCACCCAGCCGTTCATGGCTGACCACACCATACCCGCCCATGTTCTCCGCGCCCTCGGCACACAAATGGCCGATGTCATGGAAGAACGCCGCCAGCACCACTTCATCATCGAAGCCTTCGGCCATCGCCAGCTCAGCGGCCTGGGACATGTGCTCGATCTGCGACACCGGCTCGCCGATGTAATCGCTAGTGCCAAAGCGCTCATACAAGCCGAACACCCGGGCGACGACTTGCTCGTGACCTGTCATCAATCTTCCTCCAGCAACTGCGCGATATTGCGCTCAGCCAACGCCGGGCCGACGCTCATGCCGACGCCGGTGTGCATCAGCGCCACACTTAGCCCCGCTGCCGGGCGCAGGAACGAGAACGGCCCCGGCCCCCGGGAACCATAGACGCCCTGCCAGCGCTCGACCACTTGCACCTTGCAGCCCAGCGTCTGCTCGGCCAGTTCGAGCATCCAGTCATCCACCTGCTCGGCGTTGAACGGTGAAGGGTCGCTGCCGTAATGGTGCGAGTCGCCGATGATCAGTTCGCCGTACGGCGTCGGGCTGATCAACAGGTGGATGCCGTTGTCGTGCAGGTGCGGTTGCTCACGGAGGATTTGCGCCTGCACCGCCGCCGCTTCCGGCAGATCGGCGAAGGCGCCGTAATGCACGCAGCTGAGGCCGGTGAGCAAGGCGTGTTGCAGATTCAGTTCGGTCTGCGGTTTGGCGCGGAGCATTTGCAGGCGGCAGATTTGCGGGTCGAGTGCGGCAATCGGCTCGGCCAGCAAAGTCTGATAATCGTGGCCCGAGCAGACGATAATCTGCTTCGCCGTAAAGCTGCCGACAGTGCTGTGCAGACGCCCCGGTTCGACGTCGCGCACCAGCGTGGAGAAATGAAACGCCACACCAAGGTCGCGGCGCAGATAATCGATCAGTGCCGGAATCGCTTCGCGCGAATACAGCTGTTGATCGTCCATACCGTGCAACGCGGCGCGGTGGTGGCTGAACTGACCGTGATACAGATCGCGCAAGGCAGCGCCGCGCAGCAACTGGATGTTGTAACCGTGTTCCACGGCGCGACCGTTGCAGAAGGCTTCGAGCAGGTGTTCTTCGGCTTCGGTGCGGGCGAACAGATAGGAACCGTTGCGCTTGATTTGCAAACCGGCGAGCTGCGCCCAGCCACCCCAGATCTCACGGCTGGCCTTGGCCAGTTCGAGCATGGTGCCCGGAGGCTGGCCAGTGACCAGCGCCTGACCGAAGTTGCGCACCGAAGCGCCGAGGGGGGTGGCGGTGCGTTCGAAAACGGCGACCTTGAGGCCGCGTTTGGCGGCGGCGTAGGCGTGGGACAGGCCAAGGATGCCGGCGCCGACGATCAGCAAGTCTTGTTGTTGTGTCATGAAGCTACCTCAATGATCGTTCCCACGCTCTGCGTGGGAATGCAGCCAAGGACGCTCTGCGTCCATAGTGACGCGGAGCGTCACGGGATTCATTCCCACGCGGAGCGTGGGAACGATCGGCAACGGTTACTTGGCGGCGACTTTCTCGGACTTGCCGTCATAGCGCTTGCGCCACTCGGTGAGGATCTCGTCGCGGTTCTTCGAGGCCCAGGCAAAGTCGTTCTTGATCAGGCGTTGCTCATAATCCGCCGGCAATTCGGTCTGCGGCTTGGCGATCCCTGGCTGCGCGAGGACAGCGAAGTTCTCCTTGTACAGATCCATCGCCTTAGCACTCGCTGAGAAGTCAGCCAGTTTCTTCGCGGCCTCTTCATGCGGCGTACCTTTGATCACCGCCGTCGCTTCGATCTCCCAACCCAGGCCTTCCTTCGGCAGGATGATGTCCAGCGGCGCGCCCTGACGCTTGAGCTGTACCGCCGGGTATTCAAAGGAAATACCAATCGGGAATTCGCCCGCCGCTGCCAGTTTGCAAGGCTTGGAACCGGAGTGAACGTACTGGCCGATGTTCTGGTGCAGACCGTCCATATAGGCCCAGCCCTGCTTCTCGCCGAAGGTTTGCAGCCAGGCGCTGACGTCGAGGAAACCGGTGCCGGACGACGCCGGATTCGGCATGACGATCTTGCCCTTGTACTCAGGTTTGGTCAGGTCCTGCCAGCTCACGGGCTTGGTCAGGCCCTGCTTCTCGGCCTCGACGGTGTTGAAGCAAATAGTCGCGGCCCAGACGTCCATGCCGACCCACGCTGGCGGGTTCGCGGCGTCGCGGTAGTTCGCGCCGATCTTGCCGAGGTCCTTTGGTGCGTAGCTCTGCAACATGCCTTGCTGATCGAGGATCGCCAGACTGGAAGCCGCGAGGCCCCACACCGCGTCAGCCTGCGGACGAGCCTTCTCGGCGAGCAGTTTGGCAGTGATGATCCCGGTGGAATCGCGCACCCACTTGATCTCGACGTCCGGGTTGGCCTTTTCGAAGGCTTCTTTGTAGGACTTCAATTGCTCGGCCTCGAGGGCGGTGTACACCGTCAACTCGGTTGTTGCCGCGAAGGCATTCAGGCTGAAAGTAGCGAGCACAGCAGCGGCCAGGGCCATAGGCTTGAACATGATCGTTTTCCTGTAATGAGTTGAACGGGGTTGGAATCAGTGACCGGGCGCGGTTTGCCGCCAGGCTTGAGAACGGCGCAGCAAGCCGCGCGAAGCCCACGCCAGCAGCAAGGACACGCCCGCCGAGGTGAACAGAATCAGGGTCGACATCGCCGCCGCGCCGCCGACGTTGCCGGCGTCATCCATGTTCAGCACCGCGACCGCCGCAAGGATGGTGTCGGGGCTGTAGAGGAAGATCGCAGCAGAAACCGTGGTCATCGCCGAGACGAACAGGTAGCGCACGATGTCGAGCAGCGCCGGCAGGCAGATCGGCACAGTGACACGCAGGTAGTGGCGGTACAGCGGCGCTTTGAGCGACAGCGCGGCGGCTTCGAACTCGGCATCGAGTTGGCGCAGCGCGGTGGTCGCGGTCATTTGTGCCGTGGTCAGGTAGTGCGCAATCGTGCAGACGATCAGCAGCGTCATCGTCCCGTAGAGCACATGCAGCGGGTTACCCGTGAGGTTGAAGAAGAAGACGTAACCCAGACCGAGCACCAGCCCCGGCACCGCCATCGGCACAAAACTGAGCATGCGCAGGGCCAGATTGAGGCCGCGTTGGCTGCGGGTTTTCTCCATGAGGTAAGCGCCGGTGAAAATCAGCACGCTGCCGATCAACGCCGTGCCCAACGCCATCTTCAGACTGTTGCTGTAGGCCAGCCAGCCACCGCCAGCAGTTTCGTTGAACTGGTAATGATTGAGTGACAGCGACAGGTTGTACGGCCAGAACTTCACCAGCGAGGAAAACACCGCCATGCCGAACACCAGAATCAACGCGGCGCTGATCAGCACAACAATCGCCAGATAGCAGCCATCGCGCAGTTTCGACGGTGCCGGTTTGAACACCTGTGCACGCCCGCTCATGGAATCGCCGTGTCGCCGACGCAACCACGCATCGACGCCGAAGCTGAACAGCGCCGGCAGCAACAGCACCATGCCGATCAACGCGCCGCGACCGAACTGCTGTTGGCCGACCACGGCTTTGTAGGCTTCCAGCGCCAGCACTTGATAGTCGCCACCGACCACCACCGGCACACCGAAATCGGTGATGGTCAGGGTGAACACCAGACAGAACGCGGCAAACACCGCTTGGCGAGTGGCCGGCCAGGTGATGCTGCGGAAAGCCTTGGCGGGACTGGCGCCCATGCTCGACGCAGCATCAAACAGACGCGCATCGGCCAGCGACAGCGCCGAGAGCAAAATCATCAATGCATGCGGGAAGGTGTAAATCACCTCACCCAGCACAATTCCCCAGAACCCGTAGATGTTGTCCGAGAGCAGGCCGCGCAACATGCCCTGGTTGCCGAACAGATAGACCAGTGCAATGCCTGGCAGCATCGACGGCGCCATCAACGGCAGCAGGGAAATTCCGCGCCAGATGCCCTTCGCCGGAATCATTGTGCGTTGCAGCGCGTAGGCAAACAGGTAGGCCAGCGGTACGACGATGGCCGCGACGCTGAGGGAAACTTTCAGGCTGTTGCCGAGCAGCCAGTGGAAATTCTCGCTGCTCACCAGCTCCTTCGCCGCGAGCCAGCCACCGCCCTGCCCGGCTTCACTGCTGAAGCCGCGCCAGAAGATCGCCAGCAACGGCAGCAACACCGCGACGCCAAGCAACAGCAGCAAGAGAAGCTTGCCGCCGACGACAAAAATGCGGTCGCCAATCTCGGCTTTCGAAGACTGTCGCACCTGCTTGTGCGGTAGCGGCAGCGCGAGGTTGCTGTTCATCAGGCAAACACCTGCAGGCTGCGCGGCGGCAAGGCGACCATGATCTGCTGGGCGCCGAGACGCGGCATGGCTTCCGGCGCGAGTTCGGCGAGCAGTGCGTGGCCCGGCAACTGATCGAGTTCGAAGCTCATGCGGCAGCGGTTGCCGAGGAAGGTGATCTCGCGGACTTTGGCCGGGAACAGGTTTTCTTCGTGCACCGGCGGATTGACGTTGATCGCTTCCGGGCGGCAGAACAACCGGCCCGAGGCGCGCTGGATGCTGCCGTCGCTGAGGCGCAGGTTCATTCCGCCGACCTGCGCGTGAGTGTCGCTGCTGCGCTGGAACGGCAGCCAGTTGCCCTGACCAACGAACTCGGCCACGAACGGTGTGGCCGGGCGGTTGTAGATTTCCTGCGGGGTGGCGTATTGCTCGACGCGGCCGTTGTTCATCACGGCGATGCGGTCGGCCATCAGCATGGCTTCGTCCTGATTGTGCGTGACCATCAGCGTGGTGATGCCGAGGTTGCGTTGCAGCTGGCGCAGTTCGGTGCACAGATGCTCGCGGACGCGGGCGTCGAGGGCGGACATCGGTTCATCGAGCAACAGCAGCGATGGTGCTGGTGCCAAGGCCCGAGCAAGAGCAACGCGCTGTTGCTGGCCGCCGGACAATTGGCCGGGGAATTTTTTCTCGCTGCCAGTGAGGCCGACCAGTTCGAGCATCTGCCCGACGCGACGGCGTACTTCATCACGACCGCTGCCAGCGAGGCCGTAGGCAATGTTCGCTTCGACGGTCAGATTGGGGAACAGCGCGTAGGACTGGAACAGAATCCCGTAGTCGCGGGCTTGTGGGGCAAGGTGCGAAACGTCGCGGTCGCCGAGGTACAGCTCGCCACTGTCCTGCTTTTCCAGACCGGCGATGCAGCGCAGCAACGTGGTCTTGCCGCAGCCCGACGGGCCGAGCAGGCACACCAGCTCACCGGCGGCGACGTCGAGGGAGACGTTATCCAGCGCAGTGAACGCGCCGAAGCGTTTCTGTACGCCGCGCACTTTCATCGGCGCACCGGGGTTGGTCAGGGCAGTTGCGATGGCAGGATTCATGGACAGACCTCATCAAGCAGATGGGGCCAATCCTAGAGTTGTAATGCGTCCGTCATGTGGC
>Ga0157373_10004768_pt1 | contig 10205 bp, 10 predicted proteins | sample C65metaG_FD_113460 | JGI IMG/M metagenome (GOLD analysis project Ga0157373, IMG submission 113460) | Corn rhizosphere microbial communities from Kellogg Biological Station, Michigan, USA - C6-5 metaG | ecosystem: Host-associated > Plants > Roots > Rhizosphere > Soil | place: USA: Michigan...
CCCAGCGAGATCATCGCCGGCATAAAGAAGCTGGTGCCCAAGAGCTTGTCAAATAGCATCATGACCGCGCTGACAAACAACGCCGGGAACGCCAGCAAGGCCATGATCGATGCCATGAAGATTCCCCATACCGAGAGCGGCATGCGGTTGAGCGACATGCCTGGTGCCCGCATCTTGAGGATCGTCGTGATCAGCACGATGGCTTCGAGCAGCGAGGAAAGCTCGGTGAACGTGATCATCTGCGCCCAGATGTCGGTGCCCTTGCCGGCGGCGTAGTCGGGGCCCGCAAGCGGAACATAGCTGAACCAGCCCGCGCGCGGGCCGGCGCCGAGCACGAAGGCGACGTACAGCGTGAGTCCGCCGAACAGGAACACCCAGTAGGCATAGGCGTTCATGCGCGGAAAGGCGATGCTGCGCGCGCCGACCATCAATGGGATCAGATAAATCGCCACGGCCTGCATGACCGGGACGCCGAAGAGAAACATCATCGTCGTGCCGTGCATCGTGAACAGCGTGTCGTACAGGTCGGGGCCGACGAGGTGCAGGCCCGGCCGTGCCAACTGCAGGCGCATCGTGAGCGCGAGCATGCCTGCCAGCGCAAAAAATGCGAACGTCGTGACGACGAAGCGGCGCGCGATGGTCTTGTGGTTGACCGCGGCGAGCATCCCGACGATGCCCGGCGGGTCGTCCCATGTGCGGGCGAGCAGGCGCCGCGTGGTATCAGTGGCGGTCGGGCCGTCGACTCGATGTTCGTCGCGGCTGCTCGAGAACTCGGGGCCGGTGTGCGCCATCGTCATTTGAGCGTGGTGAGCCAGGCGACGAGCGCCTGAATGTCGGCGGCCGGCAACGCGCTCGCGGGCATGGTCGCGCCGGGCTTGGCTGTCTGCGGATTACGGATCCATGCGGCGAGGTTGGCCGGAGTGTTTTCGAGCGCGCCCGCGGCCAGCGTGCGGCGGCTCATCAGATGCGTGAGGTCGGGCGCGAGCATGCCGAGCGCATGCGTGCCACGTACGGTATGGCAGTTCGCGCATGCCGACGCCTCGAAGAGCGCCCGGCCGCGCGCGGCCAGTGCGTTGTCCGGCGGCGCGGCCGGCAGGCGTTGCGCGGCTGCCCAGGCGGCATAGCGCTCGGGCGGGTCGGCCATGACAGTCATGGCCATCAGCGCATGTTCGGTGCCGCAGAACTCCGCGCATTGGCCGCGGTAAGCGCCGGGCCGGTCCGCGCGGAATTCGATCGTCGAATCGATGCCCGGCAACAAGTCCTTCTTGCCATGGAGATTCGGCACCCAGAAACTATGAATGACATCGCCGGCCGCGAGCGACACGATCACGGGCCGGCCTACGGGTACGTGCAGTTCGTTGGCGACGGCGAAACCGGGTGCGCCGTCTTCGGGTGCGTAGTTTGCCTGCCACCACCACTGCCACCCGGTAACCTGGATGTGCAGGGCGTGGGCCGCCGGCAGTTTCGAAAGCGCCCGATCCGTCAGTGCGTCGGCCACTGTCAGCCCGACGAGCAGCACGACGGAAACGGTGGTTGCCGCGATGACGGCCCGTCGCGGGCCGCGCTCCGGGCGGGTATTGGCCGACAGATCGGGTGCGGCCGGCGTATCGGCGCGGCGCCGCGCTAGCCCCACGAGTACGGCCAGAAGCACTGCGGCGAAGACCGCGCCTGTCACGATGAGCGTGAAGTGCCAGAGGCGCGCGATATGGGCCGCTTGCACTCCTGCAGGCGCGAGCGCATCGTGCTGTGGAGTGGCTTGCGCGAGGGCGGGGAATCCACCGGCGGCGAACATGACAGACCTTCCGAACATGACAGACCGTCCGACGTGCGGTGTAGGACCGCAGCGGTTGGCATGCGAAGTGCGGGGTCGTTTCATGCGGCGGCGACGATGGGTGGGACGTCAGCCGAAGAGCACGTTCTGTTCCCGCAGGAATTCGATCGGACGCATGAACACTCAAGAGACCGCGCGATGAACGAGGTGCCCATGTCAGATCGTCGGCGAGGCTTGAGCGCTCGTACGGCCAGGCAGCTTCGCGAAGTGCTCGAAGGCCGGCGCCGCGGCGCGCGCATGCTACTGCCGTTCGCCGGGCCGGCCGTAGTCGTTTCGGTCGCTTACATGGACCCCGGGAATATTGCAACGAATCTGCAGGCAGGCGCGGGATACGGATATGCGTTGCTGTGGGTCGTGCTGTTTGCGAATGTCGTCGCGATGCTGTTCCAGTCGATTTCGGCGCGCGTCGGGGTGGTGACGGGCGAGAGCCTGGCCCGCGTTTGTGCACGCGCTGCGCCCAAGCCGGTGACATTGGCGATGTGGGTCGTCGCCGAGATCGCGGCGATGGCCACCGACTTGGCGGAGTTTCTCGGGGCAGCTATCGGTTTTTCGCTGCTTGCGCATCTGCCGCTCATCGTCGGCATGGGCGTCACGGCTGTGCTGACCTGGGGGCTACTGCTGATGCAGGGGCGCGGTTTTCGTCCGCTCGAGCTGGCGATCGGCGCGCTGGTGGGCGTCATTGTGATCGCCTATCTCGCGCAATTGCTGTTCGTGCCACTCGAGTGGAGCGCAGTTGCGCGCGGAACGTTCGTGCCGACGGTCGCCGATCGCGAGGCGCTCTTCGTGGCTGTGGGCATCGTGGGCGCCACGGTGATGCCGCATGCACTGTTTCTTCATTCGGGACTGACGGGCGAGCGCGTCGCGCCGCTCACCGATGGCGAACGGCGCACGCTGCTGCGCTATTCCAACGCGGAAGTCGTCATCGCACTCGGCGTGGCGGGGCTCGTCAACATGACGATGGTGGCCATGGCCGCGGGTGCGTTTCACCATGGATTCCCGCAGATGGCACAGATCGACGTCGCCTATCGGACGCTGATACCGCTCTTCGGTTCGATGGCAGGTGGACTGTTTCTGACGGCCTTGATGGCATCGGGCATATCGAGTTCGGTCGTCGGCACGATGGCGGGGCAGATGATCATGCGGGATTTTCTGGGCTTTACCGTGCCGCTCTGGTTGCGCCGGCTCGTCACGATGCTCCCGGGATTCATCGTCGTCGGAATGGGCGTGGATGCCACGCGTGCGCTCGTGCTGAGCCAGGTCGTACTGAGCATCGCCGTGCCCGTACCCATGATTGCGTTGTTGGCGGTTGCCTGTCGGCGACGGGTCATGGGCGGCTATCGACTGGGGCCGCTCGCAATGTCGCTCGCCATCGTGTTTGCCGCGGCGGTGCTGCTGATGAACGGAGTGCTGGTCGCGCGTATTGCCGGGTAGCGGAGATCGCGCCCGGTCGGTGGCAACTGCGTGAGGTCTTCGATGAGGCGAAGTCGACGGAACTCGCCGGGTCAATTCGCAAGGTCGCCTGTCCAACCGATTATCGTGAGACGCGCCGCTTCCTGTTATCAAATCGTCGCGGGTTGACGCCCAGAGACATCCCCCGTCCGCCTTTGGCGTCGCCGGCCCCTTTTCTTCACCGCCCGCAATACCAAAATTTGGTATATGATGGGACTCGTTGGAGCGGAGGTCACTTCATGGCACGGAACACGTCCATTTCCCTCGGCGACCATTTCGCCGATTTCGTCGACGCACAGGTTGACTCGGGCCGCTATGGTTCAGCGAGCGACGTCGTGCGCGCCGGGCTGCGTCTGCTTGAATCGCATGAAACGCAGGTGCGGGCACTGCAGGAAGCGCTGAAAGCTGGCGAGGCCTCCGGCGCGCCCACGCCGTTCGACAGCGAGGCGTTTCTGGAGCGGATGCGGGTGACGCATGGTGGGTAGGGGGCTGCAGCTCCGGCTGACCCCGCTCGCCGAATCCGACCTCGAGGATGTCTGGCGCTATACCTTCGCGCACTGGTCGATCGACCAGGCCGACCGGTATCACCGGGATCTCGTGGCGACGATGGATGCGCTGGCTCGAGGCGATAAGATCGGACGCGTTTGCCCCGTGCGCGATGGCGATCGGCAGTACGCGGTCGGGTCCCACATCGTGTTTTATCGCGAAACGGAAACGACGCTCGACGTGATACGGGTATTGCACCAACGCATGGATGTGGACCGTCACCTGTAGGCGGTGAATGAGGCCCAGCCACATCGAAAGGGGACCGCCGCGGCCGCTGGCTTAGCGTCGGCCAGAATCCGTCGGATCTGCGCCAAATGCTGCTCCGCGAGCATGCAGTCTTGCGCCGCGCGAATCGGCCGACGTGGTGCCGGCGGCCAAATTCCGAGATAGCGGCACAGTGCGGACACAAACACCGGTCGACCTGTGTGCGCCAAATGCCGCGCCGCTTGAGCCACGCGCACGTTGCCCGCATGGGCCATTAGCCAAGCTAGCGCTTGCCGGTCGTCGTCATTCGCAATTCGGATCAGCCGTTCCATACAGGGCCTCTACTGTATAAATGAACAAGTACATATATACAGTACTTTGCCGAGAAGGGCAAATCTGTCGGTCGTTGCATGCGACGGAAAATCGGCGACTGCGCCGAGAGGTCAGGCGCCTAACTGAAGGCCCACGACGCACTGAACGTTGACGCTCTGCTTGTTTGGCGGCGGGCTATGAGGCCCCGTTGTACTCGGTTCAGATGGGTCGTCGATGTTGTGGCGGGGCTGCCCGGTACGGACCACTCCCACCGCAGCGCTCCGACGATCCATCGCCCAATCTGCGGCGCTCGACTCATGCCGCTTGTCACAGCAGCGTACGCGCCGCGGGATAACCGATCGCATACGAAGGCGGATACCCGATCGCATAACCGGCATGCCCAAAGTAACCCTGCGGCTGAACGTAATGGCCCGCGTAAGGCGCGGTATGCGCGCCGTAGCCAGCGTAGTAGCTGCCCGACGGCGGCGCGTGATAAACGACGGGGTTGAACAAGCCGCTGCGCAGTCCGCTCAAGAACCCGCTCGTCAAACCCGGCAACCCGAAGCGCACCGTATGTCGACGGCCGAAATAATGAAAGCCGACGTGTGCATGGACGCGGCCGTACGCGTCCTCTCCATGACCGTATGAAAAGCCGATCGGCCGATGCGCGCCCACCACGTGCGTGCGATATCCGGGCACGCTCCAATGCGGCGAATAAACCGGGTAACCGTGCGCGGGTGCGGGCGCCGCGGCTGCCGCATGAGTGCCATGAGTCCCATGAGCGCCCGGCGTCGATTGGTTCGCGTTCTGCGCAGCGGGCTTCGGCTTGTCGGCACCCGGCTTGAGCGTCGGCCGCGGCGGATTCGTGCCCGATGCCGACGCGGGCTCGCTTTCCGCCGGCCGAGAAGGTTCTCGCGCGACAAGCAGGCTTGCCGCTGCTTCCGATCGCTCTCTCGCGGTCACCGGCAGCGTACGTTGCCGTTCGAGCGCTACGCGCGAAAAATCGGCCAGCCGGCTCATGGATTGCGTGCGTCGCAGCGACCCATTGCCGTCAGCGGGACGCTCGCCGCCGGCGCTCGCGCGTTGCGTGAGCGCCCCCAGCACGGCGTCGCCGCGGCTCAACCCCGGGCGTGCCGCGCCGGCGGAGAGCCCGCCGGGGGCTTTGCCATCTTTCGTCGACGCGGGGTGGTGATCGCCGAGCTGTGCAGCGGACGATCCGATCCGTAGGGGCATGGTTCACTCCTGCCGCCCGCGCCGATCATTGGCCGGCACGGCCGTGGATTAACGTTGATCTGCACAGCAGAGTAGTCCCTCCTCATGAGGTTTCTTGCATCGAGCGGCGAGGGCTAGCGCCACTGAGCGAAACGTTCTGGATTGATCGGGACATCGAGCGCGGCAGAGCTGGCAACAGGGGCGCAATGCGGAGGTGAGCTTTTACGGGAGCACCTGCTTCCACGTCGCTTGCGCTGACAAGGGTGAGCTTTTACGGGATTCGTAATTCGGCATCCGCCAATCCGACGTCCGTCACGAAAATCGGAAACGTGCGAAGATCGTGGGTTTCGACGTCGCGTGTGCGCGTCGTGGCGACCCTGACCGGGGCAAGTCGGCCCCGGCATCCCTGAGTTGAGGAGAGATTGACGATGGAGATCACCGGACACATGCTGATCGGCGCAGAGGCAGTGCGCGGCACGGCTGGCACGCTGCGCGCGTTCGACCCCGCGCGCAACGCGGAAATCGAGCCGGCGTTCGGCGCGGGCGATGCGAACGACGTCGATCGTGCCTGCCGGCTCGCGCGTGAGGCATTCGACCCGTTTCGCCAGGCCCCGCTCGAGCAGCGCGCCCGGTTCCTGGAGGCGATCGCCGAGCAGATCACCGCGTTGGGCGATGCGCTGATCGAGCGCGCGCATATCGAATCCGCCTTGCCGAAGGCGCGGCTCGAAGGCGAACGCGGTCGCACTGTCGGCCAGTTGAAACTGTTCGCCGCGCTCGTGCGCGATGGCCGCTGGCTGGGCGCCACGCTCGACTCGGCACAACCCGAGCGCAAGCCGCTGCCGCGCTCCGACTTGCGGTTGCAGAAGATTCCAGTGGGACCGGTGGCCGTCTTCGGTGCGAGCAACTTCCCGCTGGCGTTCTCGGTGGCGGGTGGCGACACCGCGTCGGCTTTCGCCGCGGGTTGTCCCGTCGTCGTCAAGGCGCACCCGGCGCATCTGGGCACTTCCGAACTCGTCGGCCGCGCCATCGCGCAGGCGGTCAAGGAGTGCGGCTTGCCGGCCGGCGTCTTCTCGCTCGTGATCGGTGCGGGTAATGCGGTCGGCGAAGCGCTTGTCGCGCACCCCGCCATCAAGGCCGTTGGCTTCACCGGTTCGCGCGGCGGAGGTATCGCACTGATGAAGATCGCGGCGCAGCGCCGCGAGCCGATTCCGGTCTACGCCGAAATGAGCAGTATCAATCCGACGTTCGTAATGCCAGGCGTGCTCGCGTCGCGTGCAGCGGAAACGGCGAACGGTTTCGTCGAATCGCTGACGCTCGGCGTGGGTCAGTTCTGTACGAACCCCGGTCTCGTCGTCGTACTCGAAGGGCCGAATACGCAAGCGTTCATCGACGCGGCCGTGAAAGCGCTCGAAAAGAAGGGTGCACAGACGATGCTGACGGCCGGAATCGCGTCGGCGTATCGCGACGGCGTGACGCGCCGCAGTGGGGTCGAAGGCGTGAAGCGCGTTGCTGTCGGCGCGGCCAGCGATGCGCCGAATTCGGCACTGCCGGCGCTGTTCGCGACGACGCAATCGCAGTTCCTGCAACAACCGCCGCTCGAAGATGAAATCTTCGGTCCGACGTCGCTGATCGTGACTTGTCGTGACATCGACGAAATGGTCGAGCTCGCGGAACATCTCGAAGGCCAACTGACGGCCACGCTGCACCTCGAGCGCGACGATAACGAGCTTGCGCGCAAACTGCTGCCGGTTCTCGAACGCAAGGCCGGCCGCATTCTCGCGAACGGCTATCCGACAGGTGTGGAGGTCTCGCACGCGATGGTCCACGGCGGTCCGTTCCCGGCGACATCGGATCCACGTTCGACTTCTGTCGGCACGCTTGCGATCGATCGTTTCCTGCGTCCGGTTTGCTATCAGGATCTGCCGCCCGCATTGTTGCCGCAAGCAGTACAGGATGAGAATCCGCTCGGGCTCTGGCGCCTGCGGGACGGCACGTTCGAGCGTCGTTGAACTGCGGATGCGCATAGCAGGCAGCCGGCCCGATCACGGGGCCGGCTGCCTGCGTGAGCCGGTGTGAACGGCGATCGGCTCAGCCGCCGACGCGATAAACGCGCCCGGTCTGAGCGCCTTCGACACTGCGGCTGTAGGCAATCGCCACGCGCTTCGCGCTGACGGTTTCGAAGCCTCTGAAGTACGCTCCGTATGCCTCCACCGATTCGTCGAGCAGAGTCGGGCTGACGATATTGATCCGGATGCCGCGCGGCAACTCGATTGCCGCGCCGCGCACGAAGCCCTCTAGCGCGAGATTCGCGGTGGTGGCGTTGACGCCGCCTCGGATCGGTTCGTCGGAGAGAATGCCGCTCGTCAACGTAAACGAGCCGCCGTCGTTGACGTGATGCTGAGCCGCCAATACGACGTTGACTTGTCCCATCAGTTTGTTGCGCAGACCGATCCAGAACTGATCGGCCGTCATGTCGGCGAGCGGGCCGAAATGCACTTCTCCCATCGTCGTCACGACGGCATCGACGCGGCCGATGTCATGAAAGAGCCGCTCGACGCTGTGCAGATCGGTTGCGTCCACGTGGTGGTCGCCGCGCGTCGCACCGACTTCGACGATCTCGTGACGTTGTTTCAGTTCCGCACAGACAGCCCGGCCAATGGTGCCGGACGCGCCGATCACAACGATCTTCATGTCGATCTCCTTGGAAAGATACGGCCGAATCACGCCACGTTGCAGCGTTCGCGCATCGGCAGCGCGAGCAGTATCGCAGCTGCGAGCCGGCATAGCATGCCCAGACCGGTAACGAGCGATGCGGCTGGCAAGATCTGCCACTCCCCTGGCAACATCGGCGTAACAAAGATTGCCGAGAGAAACCCAAGCGTTACGGTGAGCCAGCGAGCCCAGCGATGACGGAGTGCAACGAATAGATAAAGCGCACCGAGCAGCACGCGCGCCAGCACGGCGGCGAGCAGCGGCGGTACGCCGCCCGCGGCATTCTCCGGGGCGGGAAGTACGAGAAACTCCAGCAGAACCTCGATCCACGCGAGCGCGTAGCCAAGCGCAAGGCAAGCGAGCGCCGCCTTCAAGCGCCTGACCGAGGCCGAATCGAGCGGATGCCGATTGGCACGCAGTGCGCGCGGTGCGCGCCGCGGCGGCCTGCCGGGAAAGGGGTGGCTCGCAATCATGGTCTGCTCGCTGGAGGACGGCGTGAGCGGTGCTGCGCGGCAAGCGCGCCGGTGCCGGATGCGCTCGCGCCAGCGTGTGTGTTTTGTCCATCGTAGCTTAGCGGCGCCGAACTTCAAGCAAGGCGTGAGCATGGCGGCATGTAGGGAGGTCAGTCTTGGCGCCGGCGATCGAGAGCAAGGCTCGTTCCGGGGCTCGGCTCGTGCAGTCGCTTGAATGCTGTCGCTGCATGTCGCTGTCATCCCCCGCACTGGACCGATTTATTTCCGATAGAAGAGGCGTTTTCGAGAGAGTATGATTCCTATCCTGCGAGCGGACGGCCAGGCGAAAAGCGTGGTTGCCCGCTTGCTTCGCCGCCGCGCTGTAGACCTACGCGCCCGGCGGGCGAGCAGTATGTAGCAGTACATAAAAAGGGTATCGGAGGCAGGCGAGTCATGCATTCTGACGCTGCATTCACGCATCGCGGATATTTGCTGAACTGCGCTCCCGCGCGGACCGGGGATGGCGCATACCAGCCATATGTCGTGATTTCACGGTCGAGCGACGGGGAGCTCGTGGCCAATCGTTTTTTTCCGGCCGAACTGCGCTTTTGCGACGAAGCCGCGGCGATCGCGCATGCGCGCGATTGGGCCGTGCGATGGATCGATGCCAGCAGCTTGACCGTTTGACGGTGCATCGCGGGTGGCACGGCCGCTGGCGGCGTTCTTGCAAAACGCGGTAATCTCTGCGGAAGTGTCACTACCCGGCCGCATCGCAAGCGGCGTTCCTTCATATCATGTCCACTCCGTCCTCCCGTCATTGGGGACTCGAGCAGATCGTCGCCGAGCTTCGTGCTTCGCGCGAAGAGCTGCATCGCACGCGTCATCCTCGCGGCATTCGCGAACTGCCTTCGCGCGAGGCGATCGTCGGCATCGTCAACGGTCTGCGCGCGGCGATGTTCCCCACGCATTACGGCGCGCCCGACCTCACTGACGAAACGGTCGACTACTACGTCGGCCATACGCTGGAAACCACGTTGCGTTTGCTATGCGAGCAGGTACGGCGGGCGTTGCGGTTCTTGCCCGAGCATGCGCAGACTTCGGAGTTGGAGTTGGTCGAGCGCGCGTTCGAGATCACGCGTGTGCTTGGCACGGAGTTGCCGCGCATTCGCGCGCTGCTCGTCAGCGATATTCAAGCCGCGTTCGCGGGGGACCCCGCCGCGCAGCATATTACGGAAATCCTGCTTTGCTACCCGGGCGTGCTGGCCGTCATGCATCATCGGCTCGCGCACGCGCTGCATCGGCTCGGTGTGCCGCTGCTTGCGCGTTTCATCAACGAGATCGCGCACTCGGCGACCGGCATCGATATTCACCCCGGCGCGCAGATCGGCGCGAGCTTTTTCATCGATCACGGCACGGGCGTCGTGATTGGGGAAACCGCTGTGATCGGAGAGCGCGTGCGGCTTTATCAGGCTGTGACACTAGGTGCG
>Ga0157373_10004769_pt1 | contig 10204 bp, 20 predicted proteins | sample C65metaG_FD_113460 | JGI IMG/M metagenome (GOLD analysis project Ga0157373, IMG submission 113460) | Corn rhizosphere microbial communities from Kellogg Biological Station, Michigan, USA - C6-5 metaG | ecosystem: Host-associated > Plants > Roots > Rhizosphere > Soil | place: USA: Michigan...
ATCTTGGGCAGGTCACCCATCTCCTTGAACGCATCCACGATTTGCTCGACCGGCGGATACGCGGCGCTGAACTCGGCCAGCGTGTAGACCGGGCCGGAGCCGTCGAAGGTGACCAGGAACGGCTCAGCGTACTTGGTGTTCGAGGTGCCCGGCACCCGGAGGAGCTTGTTCACGGCCCAGCCGTTGTCCAGCCCTGTCTTGGCCTTGTCGTGGGTGTTCGACACGCTGTGTGCCAGCGGCTCGATGAGGGAGGGGTCATGGCAGTCGGTGATCCGCCAGTAGATGTGGGTCTTGCCGTCCGATGTCTCCGCGATGCCCGAGGGCGGTAGCAGGGCGTCCGCGACGTTGAAGGTGTCGGCGTCCGCGTGGACCACCTGGATGGACCGGGCGAGGCTCTTGCGCGCGCCTGCGGTGCCTTTGAACAGGCACGGTGAGGTGTAGACATCCTCGCCCGTGAGTTTGCCGGTCAGCTTCAGCAGCTGCTCGCGCTGCTCCGGCCAGCTGAAGAACCGCTGCTGCGAAGGGGCGCCGTTGCCGTCCAGCCGGGCGATGACGGCCCTGCCCTGCAGGCCCTCCCAAAGGAAGTCAACGTACTGCTCCTGCACGCTCATACGGTGCCCCCGTTTGTGTAACGCATTTCCACGGCTCCTTCGGTAAAAAAGCCCCTCCCGAGAGAGGGGCCAGTTGGTGTTGCTAAGTGCCCGTGGACCGGCTCGAACGGTCAGCAATGCCTGGCTTGGCACGGGCGGTACTGCTAGAGCTTGAACTTGCTTCCGGCTGCCTTGGCCTTGCCGGCGGCGGCGGACGGTGCCTTGCCGGCCACGGCTGCGGAAGCGGCAACCGAGGTGGCCACGGAGGCCAGGGAGCGGTAGCCCCGAATGACTTCCTTGAACTCGACCGGGGTCTTGTCAACCCACTTGCCCTCGGAGTTCTGCTCCTGCTTCTTCTTGTGGCCCACGGTGACCTGCAGTTCCTCGCCCAGCCAGTCATCGGTGTCGATGTCGGACAGGTCTTCGGCGGCGACACCGAGGGCCTTGGCGATGGCGAGGAGGTCATACGGCGGGGTGGGCTCGCCGGTCTTCTGGCTGACGCCCTCGAAGGCGTTCACGTCTGCGAACAGCCGGCGGTTGCCCTGCTTGCTGCCGTCCGCTGCCGTCTCGCCGTCAGCGATGCGGAACTGGAACTTCAGGCGAAGCTTTCCGGCGTTGGCTCCCTCCTTCACCTTGTCTTCCGTGATGGAGAAGACGGTGACGGTGTAGGGGCCTGCGGGAACCGGCTCAAACTGGCGTCCGGCGCCGTCGAGGGTTTCCTGGTCTACGTTGAGGCTGAGTCGTGCCATGGTGTGGTGTCCTTACTGGATGCGTTGGTTGCTATTTTTTGTTGGGTGCTTACGAGAGTAGTAAGCGATACGGAACAGCTTATCACTGCTCCGAGCGTGCGAGATAGGGGTAAATGTCAGCGAATGTCGGGTCTCCCATCTGGAAGGGCAGCTCGCCGGAACGGTCGGAGGCGTCGATTTTGCCGTCTCCCTTGGTCTGCAGAACGTGGACCGGCTGGCCGGATTCGTCCTTGCCCACGGCGAGGTAGAGCACCAGGTCGATGGGCTTCAGGGCCTCCTCGATGGTCTTCTTGCCGAGGAAGAACGGGCTCATGAGCACCTTGCCGGAGTCCTCATCCTTCAGCTTCTCGGCGTGGGTGGTGAAGATGACGTTGACGTACTTGGAGCGGTGCAGCATCTTGACCGTGGTGATGGAGTTGTCCGCGATGAAGGCCCAGAGCCCGTAGCCCACCTCGTTGGTGTGCTCCTTCATGTGTTCCTGCAGCTCGGAGAGCGTGTCCACGATGATGGTCTTGTACTTGGTGGGGTTGTCGGCCACCGCGCCGATCACGGCGGCTCCGGTGTTCCAGTCCTCGACGTACACCACGTCGAGGTTGGGGTCATCGCTGTACTCCTTGTCGAGGACACTGGAGCCGTCTTCGACCGCCAGGAACAGGACCGGGGACAGCTCGGGAACCTTGGCACACGAGGCTGCGAGGGTGGACTTGCCGACGCCCTTCTTGCCGTAGATCACGGCGCTGAACTTCTCGGACATCGGGCGGGGCCGCTCGACCTTGACGCCGATGCTGCCGAGGTCGAACAGCTCCGGGGCCGGCGCCGGCTTCTTCTTGACCACGGCTTTGGCCTTGGGCTTCAGGCCCTTGCCCTTCTCCTCGATTTCAGCTGCTTCGGCCAGCGCCGCCAGCTGGGCGTCGGCGTCCGCCAGCTCGACTGCTTCCTGATCTTCGATGGTGATGGTCATGTGTCTCTCCTTAGTTGAGGTGTTCGTTGTAAGCGGTGAGGTCTCCACGGCCAACCGTGGAGCAGGTGTAGCACTCGATGTTGCCCTTTTCATCGGTGTCGCTGGGCAGTTCATCGAGCTGGCCGGCCTGGACGTACTCCCAGATCATTGAGGTGCGGGCCAGCGCCCGCTCCACCAGCTCGGGCTGGTAAGGCTCCACCCAGTGGATGACATCTCGGATGTCGTTGCTGTGGCGGGGGAGGAAGATGATCCGGCACCGCTCGACGTGGTGACCCTGCTTGATGAGGCCGGCGGCGTACAGCTGCTGCTGGTAGCGGTACTGGGTGCTCGGCCCCCACTTGGCGGCTTCCTCCAGGTTTCCCTGAAGCAGGAACTTACGGCGCTTGGCCAGTGCGAGGGTGAGCTTGTCGTAGCTCCACTTCCCGGGAAACTTGTAGTCACCCGTCTCCCCGAATGTCGGGGTGAAGATGTCCAGGTGACCATTGATGTTGCCGTAGTTGGGGATGTTGATGGTGTGGACCTTGTGCTCGCGCAGGGTCTCCAGCGGCTCTCCGGTGAACGGGTGCCGGAGCACCAGATTCTGTTCCAACCAGTAGTGCGCCATGGTCCCGATCCAGGCCGCATAGCCAAAGCCACCGTCCCGGCTGGGCATGTCCACGAGCTTGGCTGCCATGGTGTAGCCGACGCAGTAGGCGCAGCCGCCGATTTCCGATGGCCCGATCTTGACCTGCTTGTCGCGCTCGGACTGACGGGTGAAGCCCTCGGTGAAGGCTGCGGTAACCTGCTCCTCGGTGAAGGTCTCCAAGGTGGCCAGCGTGCTGCCCTCGGCAAGGATGGCCTCGGCCTCCATGACCATGAGTTCTGATTCATCGCTCATGCTGCTGGCCTCATTCCTGGTGTGTTGGTGTAGGGGTCATCCAGTCGTTGCTGGATCAGGTTGCGCTCTGCCGGCGTGGTGCCGGCGAGGATGGCGTGCTGGTCGTGGGTTTCCAAGGCGAAGTCCATGCAGTCCGCAATCAGCGGGCACTTCCGGCACACAGCCTTGGCTTGCCTGATCTGGAAGGTGTGCTCGGCTCCCCAGCCGAGGGGGAAGAACAGCTCGGGGTCACCGACCAACACGCAGTCCGGCGGCTCATCTGCGATCTTCTGGAGGAACGCCTTGGCCTTGCTCATGCCGGGATGCCGGCTTCCAGGGGCCTCTGGGCTTCCGCCTTCAGGTCGATGACCTTGGTGCGCAGCAGGAGCGCGAACTGGTCCACTTCGGCCTTGGTTTTGAGTGACCAAGACTGGGCCAGCATCCCGTCACGGCTCCAGTGGAGCTCGACTTTCACCTTGTGTGCCTTGTTGAAGGCGGCAGCCTCGTGGCCGAAAGTGGTTTCGATGCCGAACTGGACACTGGGCTCGATGGCCTTGGCTTCCTCGACCAGAGGGTTGAGGGTGTTGTAGGTGTAGTGGGCCAGCCAGAACAAATCCTGCGCGGCGGTCACGGCTTCACCATGGCCAGGAGCAGTTCGCCGTTGGCGATGCGGAAGGCCGAGGAGAGGTGCAGCTTCTCGAACTTGGTGCCCTTGAACAGCGAAACCACCTTGACGTAGTGGTCGGCGGTCCAGTCGTAGGGCTCCAAGGCGTTGACCTCGGCCACAACCTCGGGGTTGTCCTCCGCGACGGTGGCTGCCTCGTTCTGGGCCTCGACTCCGATCTGGGCCAGCTTCATCTCGAAGCCCTGTGCGTGGGCAACGTACTGCTCCACCTCCTCGGGGCTGAGGGTGTCGATTGCGGCCTTCGCCTCGGGCTGGCCCAGCTTGTCGGCCCGGAAGATGCTCCAAGCCTTGTCGGCGGAAACGGTCATGGTGTGCTCCTGATTTACTGGTGTGTGGATAAAAAGTAGGTACTGAGTAAGCGGCCGGCAGACTACTTGCCGGCGTCCACCTTCAGCTCCAGGGAGAAGCCCTGATCGGCCTGCATCATCTCGTAGACGGTGGGGGCAACGTTGGCCTTGACCAGCGCGGAGGAGATGGCGCTGTACTTGGCCACTTCCTCGGGGGTCAGCAGCTCCTCGGCCAGCTTGGCGTCGAAGCGGCGGACGCGCTTGATGATGGTGCGGACCACGCCCACGGCCTTGGTGTCGCTGTCGAGCTTGCCGGCTTCTTCGAGCGCCTTCTTCAGGGCCGCTTTGGTCGAGGTCTGCTTGGCAACGGCGTCCTTGGCGGCGATGTCGGCCTCCAAGGCTTCCTCGGCCAACCTCTCCAGCTCGGCATCATCGGACGGGGTGCCCCACACGTACTCGGGGCTGTGGTGCTCGGGAAGGCGGCGCTGGCTGTCCGTGAGGCCGCGTTCCAAGTTGTAGATGCGCAGTTCTTCCAGCGAGAGCTCGTCGCAGTTCTGGTTGAGGATCGGGTTGAACTTCTTGCCGGACGGCATGGTCACCTCGCCGGTCTTCTTGTCGAAGCCGTACTCCGGGATCGGGACGTGGACTGTGGAACGGGTGCCGGTGTTGAGGGTGAGGGTCATGATGTGCTCCTTGCTCGGTGTGTGGTGTTTATCTGTGAACTGCTACAAGACCAACCTATAGACCCTCGGCCACAAGTGTCAAGACTTTTTTGGCTTCTTCTTGAACTGGCCGTTGTAGTTGGACCGCGCCACCGCGCACGGCAGGCATTCCTTCTCCCCCTTGCGCCTGTGGCGCTTGGCAGCTGCGTTGGTTCCACAGGGCTGCAGCCTCCTGCCGCTGCCGGGGTTGCCCCGCTTGGCCTCGCGCCGGTAGTGGTTGCTCGACTCGCGGCAGGCGGGGCAGACTTCCTCCCCGCGCCTCTCGTGTGCCACCCTGCCCGATGACCCGTACCGGCCATTGCAGCCGAGCGGACGGGCCATGGGGTCATGCGAGAGCAGCCAGTTTTTGTGTGGATTCTTGGGCCGTGCCATTGATCTGTTCCTTCAGTGTTTCGATGTACTCCAGCAGCCAGGGTACTTCCACGGTGGCCATCTGGATGCCCACTTGCACTTGCCCTGCCGGGAAGCTGTAGTCCTTGGCCGTGGCCATCAGGCCCTCGATCCTTGCTATGCGCTGACTGGCTTCCCAGTGCGCAGACGCCATTGTCTGCTTGCCCATGGCTAGAACTTCCGCCCGTGCTTGTGCTCGCGGGTGGCGTTGTACTGGGCCTTCTCGATGATATGCGCGCCCAGGTCGATGCCAGTGAGGTAGGCCAGATCAGCAATGCGGATCATGGCGTCTGCCAGCTCGATCCCGAAGCCCTCGGGCTTCCGCAGCGGCTTGCCGTCCTCGTTGTGAATCTGCTCGGGGTACGGGGCTCCGATCCTGCTGGTGTAGTAGACCTCGGTGGCCTCGTGGCCGGAGCGGATTTCGCCCAGCGCCTCGGAGACCTCCTCGTGGATCAGGGCCAGCTTCTCCGTGATGGCAAGACTTTCCTGGCGCCGGTAGTCGGCCTGGTTGTGGAAGTCATCACCGTCGGGCCAGTCCTCGTGGAAGCCGTGGTCCCGGCTGTTGGTCCCTGCGGCCCAGACAAGGGCGCTGATGCCGTCCTGCAGAGTGCGTTCCTGGTTAGTCTTCATGCTGCTTCTCCTAGTTCGATACTGATGGGGTTGAAACTTGCGTCCAGCTGGGCCTGGTCGGCTTCGAGCTTGCCCAGCTGCTTGGTCTCGATGGTGTTGGGGGCGAGGAACAGGTAGCGCTGGACTGGCCGCGTCTGCCCGGGCCGCGAGAGCCGGCCCTTGGCCTGCGTGTTGAGCAGGCGGTTGTCCTCCAGAGACACCCAGAACTCGATCCGGCACACGAGCTGGAGCCCGTCTGTCCCCTCGCCTACGGTGGCGATGCTGGAGACCATGATGTCGAACTCGGCGCCGAAGTTCTCCAGCTTCCACTCGCGCTCATCCTTGGGCATCCCGCCGACAAACTGCCGCGCCCGGAAGCCCTTGGCCTGCAGCCTCAGTGTCAGCATCGTGGCGAACTTCCGGCTGTGGGTGAAGATCAGGACCGGCTCGGACTTCTCGGCGTAGAGGTCATTCAGCACCTCGATGATGTGGTCCGCCTTCGATGACTTGGCGGTCTCCTCGAAGTACACGATGTCACCCCAGACCTTCTCCCACAGGCCTGTCTCCTTGTCCTGCTTGCGCAGCCAGCCCTGCTTGATGGAGGGCACGGCCAGCGCAATCTCGCGGAGCCGGATGCGCTCGACCGCCGGCAGGTCCGCCACGAGGGCGTCATCCCCGAGCCACACGATGGCTTCCTGCTCGAAGCGGTCATAGACCTTGCGCTGGTACGGCGTCAGCTCGCACTCGATTTCGTGGATGATCGGCTCCTCCTGGAAGGGGGAGGGGAAGTACGACTTGGACGGCAGCGAGGCCCAGACCGAGCCCGGCACCCGCTCGCCTTCGACCTTCTTGCCGGAGTGCTTGTCCAGGCTGGCGGTCATGTAGGCCGTGACCCAGTTCCAGAAGGAGTCGTTCTTGCCGGTGACCTCGTTGTTGTTGTGCCAGAGCCAGCGGACGGTGGCCCACGCGCCTTGGATGTGGTTGCCCCACGGGGTGGCGGACAGTGCCAGCTTGTACTCGGCCTTCACGGTGGTCATGACCGAGGCGTGCGTGCCGGCCCGGCGGTTCTGCTGCCGGTGGACCTCATCGGTGATGACGAAATCCAGCGGCATGTTGGACCAGTCGAACATCCTGAAGCGTTCCCAGCCGATCAGGTAGACACCCGGGGTGCGGGAGGCCAGGGTCTCGAAGTTCAGCTTGCCCTGCTTGCTGGAGTCGATCACCAGTGGCACCACGGCGCCGCGTGACTGCCGGAGGAAGGTGGTCTTCCAGCCCTTGAAGGTGTTGATGGGCGCCACCACCAGGGTGAACTTGGCCTTCGAGCGCAGCACGGACTCGACGCCCACGAGCGTCTTGCCGGAGCCAACCTCGCCCCGGCAGAGGTGGCTCTTGCTCTCCAGCATGTCAACGATGGCCTCCTCCTGCTCAGGCCTCGGTATCATCGGTGGCTTCAGCATCACGTCCTGCCTGCTTTCATGATCTGGTAGCCCAGCTGGGCTCCTTCCTTGACGGTCCAGCCACACCCGGGGAAGTGCCTGCGCAGGGTCTTGGGGTGAATCTTGTGAGTCCGGTAAATTTCGATCTGGGACCAGCCATCTGCGAGGCACTGCTGCGCGAGGGCCAGTCTCTCAGGGGTCAGGGTTGCCACTATGCCGCCTCCTCCAGGGTTCCTTCGACCCACTGGGCCTCGAAGTCGTTCATGCTGAGCCGAGGATTGTGTGCCCAGAACTCGGTCAGCTCCTCGCTGGCGTAGCGGTAGGCCCGGATGGCGGGGCCGGTGAACAGGTCATAGCCGTCGATGTGCTTGGCCTTGCCTTCCTGGTTCACGAGCACACCTCCCGTGGCTTCGAGGGCCTTGTTGTAGGAGGCCTCGACGTAACGCTCGAACTCGGAGTGCATCTCTGCCCACTGCTGGGAGGCCCGCTCGAAGATGGCGCTCATGCTGCTAGGTAGGGCTCGTGCAAGCGCGCCGGCATCTGGTCGATGGTCTTCAGCGGCTCGGGCTTGGGCTTCTTCACCGGGTGGTGGACCACGATGTTGCCGGTGATTTCGATGCGTGTCTCGCTCATGGCCACAGGTGCGGTGCGCGAGAGGGGGTGAGGATCGAGAGGGCGCCGAGGGCAATGCCCTTGACGTTCTCCCAGGCGCCGCGCTCACGGATGAAGGTGATGTAGGGCTCCGGGGCCGGCTCGGGGAACAGGAAGGATGCCCGGTGGATGCCGGGGTACTCCGCTGCTACGGCGTCGAATACTGGGTTCTTGCTCATGCTTTTGCTGCCTCTCGTGCTTTACGGGCGATCTTGTTGGCGCGGTTCTTCAGCCGCTTGGCCTGCCGCATGTCCTTGCCGGCGGCGGTCAGCTTGTCTTGGAGCTGGGGGAAGCGCCCGCTGGGGAAGCCTGTCAGGGAGGAGAGGTAGGCCAGCTCCTTCTCGGTGACCGCAATGGTGACGGTGGGGTTGCCGGCGCTCATGCCGTGACCCCGAGCTGGGTGCAGAGGATGGCGGTCAGGTGGCGGACGCAGTAGTCGATGTTGCAGTCAGCCTTCGCCTTCATGGCTGCCAGGTTGGCCTCGGTGTGGGCGAGGTCATACCAGAACTCCAGGTCGCACTCCTCCAGCTGTTCGCGGTTCTCGAAAGCCTGGGCGAGTCCTGCGAAGGTGACAGCGGGGACATCGGTGCCGAGCGCGTAGCCCAGCCAGTGGCGGGCTTCCTCAGTGCCTTCGAGGGACTGGGCGCCGGCATAGCGGACGGCCAGCTCGACGCGCTCTTTGGTCAGGGAGCCGATCAGCTCATCCGGCGGGGTCAGCGCGTGAACCCGGGCGCTCATAGTGGCGATGCTCATTGTGTGCTCCTACTGTGTGATGTGAGTGTGTAGGTTTTTGTGGATACACAGCACTCTACACACCAACGCACGAGGGTTCAATAGCTTTCGGGCATGAAAAAGGGCCGGATGCTAAGCACCCGGCCCTCCCCCAACGGAGTCAGCTCACACTGGCCGCGACCTCGATGTCCTGGACAAAATGGCCCATCCCATAGGACGGCACCCTCTCCAACTCCTGCAGGACAATGTACCCATCCCCAAGGTCATCGACAATGACTGCCTCATCCTCCACGAGCTGCTGCCCGCTGCCGGATGGTGAGACCCATACTGACTGTCCTGCTGTGTAACGCTGCCCCACCTGTGGTCCCCCAACTATCTCAGCAGGGATACTTCCAGCCTCACCCCCAACGCCTCTGCATAACGTTCCAGGGTACTGATCTTCGGTTCCCGCTGCTTGTACTCGACTATTTGAACGAAGTTGGGGTGAACCCCCATCCTCTCGGCAACTGTTTTCTGGGTGAGACCCTGACGTATCCGCTCACTGGTGAGCGCATCGACCACTTGCTGTGACAACATCGTAGGTTCCTTTTCGGCTAATAGATAGGCTTTTTGGCGAAAATTATGGATGTGTGGCGCGATCCGCCGGAAAATAATTAGTAAGCTACCTTGGCAATACCTGTGGGTGCTGAAAACACGCATCTTCAGCGCAGGATTTCCGAAGGCCGGGCCGGTCAGCCCTTCGAGCCCCCGTACCGCTCCGGCGTCCAGGCCTTCTCGTGCTGGGCCTGCAGGTACTCACGGTCCCCCCGCCACACCGGCTCCTCCTGCGGGGGCCGCACCGGGCGCGGCTCCACCTTGGGCAGGTAGGGATTGGAGAACTTGGCCTTCTCCTCAGCCCCGTAGGCGTGCTCCCGCTCGATGGCTGCCTTGCCGCCCTCCTCCCAGGCTTCGGCCATGAGCGCGATGATGGCGGGCCGGAGCACACCGCTGTGGGTGTCCAGCGCCTCGGTGATTCTGGCAGTCAGCGCCTCCTGGGCGCTCACTTGGACGCCTCCTTGGCCCGGCTGGCATCTACCTTGGCGTCCCAGTCCCTGGCGAAGGCTGCCATTTCCTCGCGGGTCTTGGGCACCGGGGGCTGCCGATACAGCAACCCCTGCAGCTCATCCCGCACCTCGGTCACGCAGGCGTATGCCCGGTGGAAGCGGCGGTTCTCAGGCTTGGCCTCGGGCAGGAACTTGGCCTCCCTGGTCAGCTGCAGCACCGCGTAGTCCAACCGCCGCAATTGGGCGTGCAGGGTCTCGCTTGTCTTGTCATCCATGCGGGCGCTCATGCTGCCGGCTCCTTGGTCCCGAACTGCGTGAGCAGCTGGGCGTCGTTGGGCTCCCAGCCCTCCACCTCGTCGCCGCAGTTCTCGCAGACGCCCTGGTTGTCCACCTCGGCGTGCTCGCAGGTCTCCTCGGGCCGGTCCTTCCGCAGATCGGCCTCAGCCTGCTCGGGGTGGTCGCCGGCCCAGTCTGCCCAGTCTGTGTACGGTGC
>Ga0157373_10004770_pt1 | contig 10203 bp, 10 predicted proteins | sample C65metaG_FD_113460 | JGI IMG/M metagenome (GOLD analysis project Ga0157373, IMG submission 113460) | Corn rhizosphere microbial communities from Kellogg Biological Station, Michigan, USA - C6-5 metaG | ecosystem: Host-associated > Plants > Roots > Rhizosphere > Soil | place: USA: Michigan...
AGCAGCTCCAGCCGGCGCGTATCGACATCCGCTCGCTGGCCCAGTCGGTCACCGAACTCCTCGCCCCGATGCTTGGCGGCCTGGTGACGCTCGAATGGAAATTCGATGCCGAACCATGGTGCGCGTTTGCCGATCAGTCCCAGCTGGAGCTTGGCCTGATCAACCTGATCATCAATGCCCGGGACGCGATGGAGCGCGGCGGAACGATCGTCATCGCGGTCGAGAATCGAGTAATCGCACCGGACGAAGCGAGCGAGCTCGAGACCGGCGAGTACCTCGTGCTCGCGGTGAGCGACGAAGGTTGCGGTATCGCGCCCGATCACATCGAGAAAGTGATGGAGCCGTTCTTCACCACCAAAGACGTGGGGAAGGGCACCGGCCTCGGCCTGAGCATGGTTTATGGCTTCGCCAAGCAGTCCGGTGGCGCGTTCCGCCTGCACAGCAAGGTCGGAGAAGGCACGCGGGCCGAAATTTGGCTGCCGCGCGCCGGTGAAATTGCTCTCGCTCCGTCCGACGCTGTCGATGACCCACAAGACCTCAGGCACAGCAAGGCGTTGAACATCCTGCTGGTCGATGATCATGACGAGGTTCGCGGCACGACCGCGGCCGTCCTCGAGGAGTTGGGTCACAAGGTCACCGAGGCCGCCAACGGCGCCGTGGCGCTGGCCAAGCTGAAAAATGGCAAAGCCAATTGGGACCTGCTGATTACCGACTATGCGATGCCCGAGTTGTCGGGAACCGAGCTGGTGCAAAGGCTTCGCAAGGCCAGGCCGGGCCTGCCGTGCCTGATTATCACCGGTTACGCCGAAAAAAGCGCGGTCGGCGGGCGCCCGGACGATGTGTCGGTGCTGTCCAAGCCTTTCACGCCGGCCAAATTGTCCGAAGCGATCCTGAAGGTGCTATAGCCAGGCCGATGCCCGAACGGCCGCGCAAAGATGAGCCCGATCCGGTTGATGAAGCCTCGATCGAGAGCTTCCCGGCGAGCGACCCGCCATCCTGGACCGGTGGACGCGAGACTCGCGACAACCAGCCACCCACACGCAAACGGTCTGACACCAAGCGCTAGGCACAAAAAGAAAGCGGCGGCGTCTTTCGACACCCCTTTGCCGCGCACACAAAAAGAAAGCGGCGGCGTCTTTCGACGCCGCCGCCCCTGTTCACCGTTTAGAATGCCTTAGAGGGCGTTCGAAACGTTGGTGAAGGTCGCATTCAGCGCGGTACCAATGCTGGTCATCGCGCCAATCGCCGCAACGGCGATCAGAGCAGCGATCAGACCATATTCAATGGCGGTCGCGCCCTCGTCGTTACGAATCAGTTTCAAAAACTTGGCCATCTCTGGTCTCCTTAAGGCTCCACTCAACTAGGGACCGAAATCCCCCCACCTGCGCAGCCAGTTCGCGTAGGTTGACTGTGGAATTAGTCCTTGAGAGTTGAGAAAGGCTTAAAGCGGGAGGTTTCCGCGCCTTAACCACAAATAGGCCACTACTGGCTGCTGGCGTCCTCGATCAGCTTCTCGATTTGGTCGAAGAAGTCGCGCAATCCGCGCGTGCGGTCGCTCCAGTCTTCGGGCAGCGGGCTCTTCTTGTCTTTGCGGCGCGATGGCGGGAGCGGCGCCGGCACTCGGAACGTCCGCGGCAGCGGCGGCCCGGCGCGGCCGTCGACGCTCAGCGCCGGGACCATGAAATTGCGCCAGATCTGGGCCGGGGTGCTGCCGCCCGTCATTTTGCCCAGCGACTTGTTATCGTCGCGGCCGACCCACACGCCGACCACCAGATTGCCGGCGAAGCCGATGAACAAGGCGTCACGATTGTCCTGGGAAGTTCCGGTCTTGCCGAACGTCGGCACGGCCAGCGCGGCGCGGCGTCCGGTCCCCTTGTTGGCCGCCTCCCACAGCAAGTCGAGCATCGGCGCCCAGTCGCGGCGCTCGTCGAGGCTCCCGCCGCGGCGGAAGAAGCTCGAGAGGCCTTCGTCCGGTTCGTCGAGCGCCAGCCCGCGCGGCGCGACCGGATAGCGGCCGCTGGCGATCGCGGCATAAGCCGAGGTCAATTCAACCAGGCTGACGCCGGCCGTGCCGAGCGCGACACTGGGACTGTTGGGCAGCGGGCTGGAAATCCCGCGCTCGCGAGCGGCGCGCATCACATTGGCCCGGCCGACGCTTTCCGACAGGCGCACCGTCGCCGCATTGCTCGACCGGGCAAAGGCCTCGCGCAAGGTGATCGACCCACGGTAGACGCCATCGCTGTTGACCGGGGTCCAGCCGCCGATGGTCACCGGGCGGTCCTCGATGATGCTTTCGGGCGTCCAGCCGGCGCGCAAAGCAGCGAGGTAGACAAACAACTTGAACGCCGATCCCGGCTGGCGCCGGGCCTGGGTCGCCCGATTGAACGGGCTCTCCTTGTAGCTGCGCCCGCCGACCATCGCCACAACGCGCCCGTCGGGCCGCATCGCGACCAGCGCCGCCTGAGCGTCCCCGATCGGGGCCCGGCCAACCGCCCGAACCGCAAGCCGCTGGAGGTCGGCGTCGAGCGTGGTGCGCACTTTGACTTCGCCGAAATCGGCTTCGAACGCCTTTTGGGCTGCAGGGGCGACCCAGTCGGCGAAATAGGTGCCGGTCGGCACCCTTGAGAACTGAAGGACCGGGCGCGCGGGCACGGTCGCGCGAGCGCGCGATGCGCTGATGACGTGGGTATCCGCCATCGCCCCCAGCACCAGGCGGGAGCGCTTCTGCGCCGCCGCGAGATTGTGCGTCGGCGCGAGCCGCGACGGCGCCTGGACCAGGCCGGCCAGCATCGCCGACTGAGCCAGGGTCAGCTTCTCGGGGCTGCGGTTGAAATAATGCCTGGCCGCGGCACGCAAGCCATAAACACCGTCGCCGAAATAGATGCTCGAGAGATAGCGCGACAGGATCTCTTCCTTGGTCAGCCAGCCTTCGAGCCAGAAGGAGATGATCACTTCCTGGGCCTTGCGCTTCAAGCTGCGGTCGCTCGACAGGAAGCTGGTCTTGGCCAGCTGCTGGGTGATGGTGCTGCCGCCCTGCCGCACTCCGCCGGCCGACAGGTTGGCGACCATCGCCCGGCCGATCGCCCGCGGGTCGATCCCCCAGTGGCGGTAGAATCGCCGGTCCTCGATGGCGACGAACGCTGCCGGGGTCAGCGGGTCGAGCCGCGACGCCTCCACCGGCGCCTCCTTGATCGCGCCGCGCCGGGCGATCGGAATCCCCTCCTGCGACAGGAGCAAAAGCGCCGGATCATCGAGCGGTTCGAGGGCCCGCGACAGTGGCGCAGTGACGATCAGCCACAGCAAGGTCACCAGCAAGGCGGCGGCGATCGAATAGAGAATGATGCGGCGGCGGCTTCGCTTGGGCTTCGGCTTGGCCTCGACCGGTTCCGGCCCCGGTGGCACGACAATCGGCGCGAACGGGTCGGGCAGGTCCTCGACATGGACCCCGCCGCGGCTCCAGATTCCGTCCCTGTCCGCCATCCCGGTCCTTGGTCCCATCCTTGGCGAAGTGAGTTACCCTAGTAAAACAGTCCCGCGCAGATATCCAGACGTTTGCTGAACCTCCGATTGAGGCTACACGACCGACTATGCCGCCGTCCGCACTCCGGCGCGCCTTGGCGATGGCGCTGCTCGTTGCCCTCGCCGCCTTCCCATCCGCCTGCAACCGGCAGCCCGAAGGCGCGGCCAGGGTGGCGGTGATCGGCGCCACTCCCAAGATCGTCGACCCGGCCGCGGGACCGCTCGCAATCCCCGATGCGGTGCTGCTCAACAGTGTCGCGCAGGGGCTGGTGCGGTTCGACGCCCGCGGCCAGATCGAGCCCGGACTCGCCGAGCGCTGGAACGTCAGCGACGACGGCTTGAGCTACATCTTCCGCCTGGCGTCGGGCGAATGGCCGAACGGCTCCAAGGTCACCGCCCACCAGGTGGCCCGAATCCTTCGCCGCGAACTTGGCGGCAAGAGCAACAATTCCATCAAGGACACGCTGGGCGCAGTCGACGAAATCGTCGCGATGACCGATCGCGTCCTCGAGATTCGCTTGCGGGCGCCGCGCCCGAACCTGCTGCAATTGCTCGCCCAGCCGGAACTCGCCCTGGTCCGCATCGGCCAGGGCAGCGGACCATTCCAGGTTTCCGCTGATCCGCAGGGGAATCTTCTCCTGCTCCAGCGCACCGTGCCCGGGCCCGACGGTGAGGAAGGCCGGCGCGAAGAGGTCCGGCTGAGCGGCACAGCCACCCCGGCCGCGCTGCGCGACTTCGCCACCGGCAAGCTCGACATGCTGCTCGGTGGCACCTTTGCCGACCTGCCCTTCGCCCGCCGGGCGCGGCTGCCCCGAAATGCGCTGCGCTTCGACCCGGTCGCGGGATTGTTCGGACTGGCGCCGGCCCGCGACGGCGGCCCGCTCGCCGATCCCGAGTTGAGAAAGCTGCTGGCGCAGGCGATCGATCGCGAGGCCCTGATCGCAGCCCTCGATGTGCCCGGCCTGGTCGGCCGCGCAACGCTGCTGGAAGCCGGGCTCGAAGGCGTCCCCGATCCGGTGATGCCGCAATGGATGACGATCCCGATCGCCGAGCGGCGCCAGGCGCTGATTACCGAGGCCGACCGGCTTTTCGGCCGCCTGGACCGGCCGCGAATTACGATCGCCTTGCCCGAAGGCCCAGGCGCGCAGCTGCTGTACAACCGGCTGGCGGCGGATTGGGCCGTGCTTGGGCTCCAGCTGCAGCGGGTCGGAAGGGGCCAGCCGGCCGACCTCAGACTGATCGATGAGGTCGCCCCGTCGACTTCGCCGGCCTGGTTCCTGCGTCAGTTCCGTTGCGCGGTGGCGCCGATCTGCGATGCCGAAGCCGACCCGCTTCTCGATGCGGCGCGAACTGCCCCGGTCGCCGCCCAACGGGCTGCGCTGCTGGCCGAGGCGGCGCGCAAGATGGACGATTCGCAGCTGTTCATTCCGATCGCGGCCCCGATCCGCTGGTCCCTGGTTTCAGGGCGGATCGAGGGCTTCGCCGGGAACCGCTTCGGCATCCACACGCTGACCAGCCTGGACCAGAAGCTCAACCGCGAAGGCGCTCGATGATGGTGATTCAACCGGACGACAAGCTGCCCTTCCCTGGTTTCGGCACCGATCCGCTGTCGGTTCGGCGGCGGGTCGAGGCCCTCGAGCGGATCCTGGAGCGGATGTTCGTCCTCCCGGGTCTCAACCGGCCGGTCGGGCTCGACGTAATCCTCGATCTGGTGCCGATTGCCGGCAGCACCGCGGCAGCCGCCCTCGGCGCCTACATGGCCTGGGAAGCGCGCAACCTGGGCATGTCCAAATGGCAGGTCGCGCGGATGGCCGGCAATGTCGGGGTCGACTGGCTGTTCGGACTGATCCCGTGGGTGGGGGCGATCCCCGACCTCTTCTTCCGGTCGAACAGCCGCAATTTGAGGATCATCAAGCGCCACCTCGACAAACACCACGCCGGCACGGCGACCATCCCGAGCGAAGTCACCTCCCGTCAGGGCGCGACCCACTCCTGAGTTTTCTCGATGATCGTCAACTCGCGCAGCAGCGCGTCCACGCTTTGCGTCAGCTCGGGGATGAAGGTGATCTGATGACGCGCGCCGCGCAGGGACTCGACCAGCAACAAAGCGTCGACCAGGATCGGCACGACCAGGCTCTCGGGATCGTCCAGCTGGGCGCAACCCCGCAGCTTGGCCAGGGCCTTTTGCTTCGCGGCTTCGGGATTCGACACGGCTTCCGCGCGGCCAATCAGCCAACCCATCGCATTTCTCTCCAGCAAAGCCGTCACCATAGCGGACGTTCCTGGGCAGGAAAGTTCGGGCGGCCTGACTATCCGTGCGGCTCGGCGCAGATGGCCCGGAACGATCGGGACCGGTCTGCCGCCTTGTCCCCCTTGCAAGTCCACCGGTCGCAGGGATAGGTTGCGCGCCGCGGGCGACGGGGCGTCCTATCGATGAAGCAACCACCAGCTGCCGGCGGCACGCCGAATCCGACACCCAGAAAGAGCTCCAGGGTCGGCCTGGATGCCGAAGTCTTGCTCAGACGCGCCGGCCACAACAACTATCGCGCCAACGTTCACGACGTCTCGCAAGAGGGATGCAAGGTTGAATTTGTCGAACGTCCAACGCTTGACGAAATTGTCTGGGTGAAATTCGAGGGGCTGGAAGCCATCGAAGCCATGGTCTGCTGGGTTGAAGGCTTTGCCGCGGGGCTCGAATTTCAACGGCCGGTGCACCCGGCGGTCTTCGATGTCCTGATTCAGAGGCTGGCGGCCGCCCGCCGGCAATAGCGCTCAGTCGCCGCTGATTTGCGGGCGTCCGACGTCGCCCTGGCCGACCGTCCGCCCGGCCATGTCGAGCATCCGCTCGAGCGGTATTCGCGCCGCGGCCATGACCTCGTCCGACAGCTCGATCCGAGGCTTCAGGTCGCGCAGCGCGATGTACAATTTCTCGAGCGTATTGAGGGCCATGTACGGGCACATGTTGCAGTTGCAGTTGCCGTCGCCGCCCGGCACCCCGATGAAGGTCTTGCCCGGCGCGGCTTTCTCCATCTGGTGAATGATGTGCGGCTCGGTCGCGACCAGGATCGTCTGGGCCGGGCTCGACAAGGCGAACTCGAGGATCGAGCGGGTCGAGCCGACATGATCGGCATGGTCGATGATGTGCGGCGGGCATTCGGGGTGGGCGGCGACCGGCGCGCCCGGGTGCTCGGCTTTCAATTTCAAAAGCTCGGTCTCGCTGAAGGCCTGGTGGACGATGCACACGCCGGGCCAAAGCAGCATGTCGCGCCCGGTCCGCCTGGCGAGATAGCCGCCCAAATGCCGGTCGGGACCGAAGATGATCTTCTGGTCCATCGGGATCTGCTTGAGGATGATGTCGGCGCTGCTCGACGTGACGATGATGTCGCTCAATGCTTTCACCGCCGCCGAGCAGTTGATGTAGGTCAGCGCGATATGATCGGGGTGCGCTTCGCGAAACGCCTTGAACTGGTCGGGGGGGCACGAATCCTCGAGGCTGCAGCCGGCCTCCATGTCGGGCAGGATGACGGTCTTTTCGGGGCTCAGGATCTTGGCGGTCTCGGCCATGAAGCGGACGCCGCAAAACGCGATCACCTCGGCGTCGGTCGCGGCGGCCTTGCGCGACAGATCGAGGCTGTCGCCGACGAAATCGGCGAGGTCCTGGATCGCCGGCTTCTGATAGTAATGGGCGAGGATCACCGCGTTGCGCTCGCGCTTCAACCGCTGGATTTCAGCCAGGAGGTCGACTCCCTTTAGGTTGTGCGGCTGCGTCGTCATCGTGTCCCTTCGGCGCGTTGCTTGGCCCGCGCTTCTTCCAACACCTCATTATATGAGCGTGATTGGTCGATATATGAAGGGTCACTCGGATCCTCCGAGGCGAACCGCGCGACCACCTTGGCATCGCTGATACCCGCGGCCTTTAGCGGCATGGCGAAGCTGCGCTCGATCGCAATGCGCGCTGCGTCGCGGGCCAGCCGCATCGGCACCTCGGCCATCGCCTGCTTTCGCAGGTCAGCGACGGCGCGCGCCTGGTTGGCCTTGTCGAGCACGCCTTCGGCGTTGGTCAGCGCAGCCAGTACGCCACCTTCGCCATATTCCCGGCTCGCCGCCAGGTCGACCTCCGGGCCGGCGATTTCGATGTCGGGCAGCCGCACGCGCAACGTGCTCGTGGCTTCGTCCCAGCGGACATCCTGGGGCTGCAATTTGGCCAGATCGACTTCGTAGCGGACGTCGCCAGGCAGGATTAGCGTGCGTTCGGCGGAGAAACCGAAGCGTGACTGGCGCGAGCTGGTGACCGAGACATAGCGCGCGACGAACGGCACCAGCCGATTCTGGGCCCGCATCGATTCGAGGCTCGACGAGGCGATCGTCTGCGGGTCGGGGCCGCTCCCGAACACCAATTTGCTCAGGCCGGCGACGCCGCCGATCAGGACGCCGATAAGCAGCGCAGCGACGACCGCCGCGACAACCAGCGAGCGGGTCAAGCGGATGGGTTGGCGCGTTTCCATGTCTCTCCGTCCCGAACAACGAGTCCGCGCGCTTCGAGGTCCAGCAGGTGCGCGAATACCGAGCCGCCGGCGGCAATCGTGAGCCGCGGATCGAGGCCGGGATAAGCGGCCGCGACGATTTTGGTGATGGTCCGGGGGCCAGCTTCGAGCAGCGACAGGATTTGTCGCTCACGCTGCATCCGGTGGCCGATGAAGCCGCGGACCAGCTGCCTGGGATTGTCGATCGCCGGTCCGTGCGCGGGATAATAAATCCGGTCGTCGCGCTGCTGGAGCTTGGCAAGGCTTGCCATATAGGCCGCCATGTCGCCGTCGGGCGGGAACACCACTGTCGTCGACCAACCCATCACATGGTCCCCGGTGAACAAGGCACCCGAGGCCTCATCAGCGAAGCACAAATGGTTGGACGTGTGGCCGGGCGTCGCGACCGCAACCAGGCGGCGGCCGTCGACCTCGATCGCTTCCCCGTCCTCGAGCACGCGATCGGGCGCATAATCGCGGTCGAACGCGGCATCGGCGCGCGGGCCGGCATCGTCGAGCACGAGGCGCGCGCAACCAATGATTGGTGCACCGGTAAGTTCGGCCAGCGGCCGGGACGCAGGGCTGTGGTCGCGGTGGGTGTGCGTGCACATGATCGCGGCGACCGGCCGCCCGCTCATACCCGCGATCAGCGCATCGAGATGCTCGGGGATGTCGGGTCCAGGGTCGATCACCGCGACTTCGGCGTCACCGACGAAGTAAGTCTGGGTGCCGGTGAAGGTGAATGCCGACGGATTATGCGCCAGCACGCGCGCGATCCCGGGCTCGAGCGGGTCGAGGAGAGCGTAAGGGGCGTCCACGGCACAGCCTGTGCCATGGACGCCGATCGTTTGGCAAAATTGTTCAGGCGCCGGATTTGAGCTGATCGATCTTGGCGCGCAGTTTCGCCAACAGCTCGGCCTTGATCGCCGGGTCCATTTCGTCCTCTTGACCAAGGGTCGCGGCGGCTTTCTCTAGCGCGCCGACAAGCGCGGCACGGCCCTCGCCTTTTTTGCCGCAGATGAAGAATTTGACGGCCTCTTTCTTATTCGCGGTGCCGCCGTCGGCCGACAGTTCGACCTTCTCGCCATCGCATTTCGCGCCGAGCCGTTCGACGTCGCCCCGTTCCGCATGCTCCAGCACATCCTTGTCGCCGGGGCCGCCGCGAATCACGATCTTCTTGGTGAAGACTTGATCCTTGGCCGCCTCGTCGGCCACCGCCGGCACGGCGAGCGTCAGTCCGCCGATCGCAATCCCGCCGGCAAGCAGCAGTCCGGCAAGGCGGCGGGCGGGTCCATGATTGGTCTTGAGCATCATCAGTCTCCCTTTGAGTTCGTCGATGGAAGTCAGCGCGCAGAGCGAGCGCGGGACCGGCCGCGCAGCGCAGTGCAGGATCGTTTCGGCATAAGCCGGGGCGGCGGATCGGCCGGCGTCCGCGAGCAGGCGCTCGTCGCAGGCCGCTTCCATGTCGCGCCGGAAGGCGCCCAGCGCGAGATAGGCGAACGGATTGAACCACAGCAGCGAAGCCACGATCAGCGCGGCGGCGCTGGCCCAGATGTCCCCGCGGCGATGGTGAAGCTGCTCGTGCCACAGCGCGAAGCGTTGCTGGTCGGCGCTGAACCGTTGCTCGAAATCCGCCGGGACGATGATCAGCGGATGGATCAGGCCGGTGGCCATCGGGCCGTCGACGAATGCGCTCGCGACGATATCATAAGGCACGCCCGGCACATCGAGCCGGCGTCCCTGCGCCAGCACCTGGTCGATGAAGCGATGGTGCCGCCACGCGTGAATGGCGAGGAACAGGATCGCGCCGCCAAGCCACACCCCGCCGAGGATCATTGGCAGCGCCAGCCCGTCCGAATCCGGCGAGGACACCGGGACCAGCAAATAGTCGATTGGGCCGATGGAGCCGGAAGCCGGGATCGGGATCGTCGCGGCTGGCCAGGACGGCATCACGGCCCGCAAGCCCGGCGCCAGCCACAGGGCATAAGCGGCCCGCGCGCCGAACATGCGGGCGACGGGGCGGCGCACCGCCAGGACCAGCACCATTAGGATCGAGACGCTGATCGCGGTGCCAGTCGCCCAGGCGATCATTTGCGCAGGCTCCGGACCAGAGCCTCGAGTTCGGCCAGGTCTTCGGGATCGATTTCGCGCTGCTCGGCCA
>Ga0157373_10004772_pt1 | contig 10202 bp, 9 predicted proteins | sample C65metaG_FD_113460 | JGI IMG/M metagenome (GOLD analysis project Ga0157373, IMG submission 113460) | Corn rhizosphere microbial communities from Kellogg Biological Station, Michigan, USA - C6-5 metaG | ecosystem: Host-associated > Plants > Roots > Rhizosphere > Soil | place: USA: Michigan...
CGATCGGTGTGGCTCAGCCTACTTCGATCTCGCTGAACACCTTCGGCACCGGCAAGATCAGCGATGACAAGATCGTCAAACTGGTGCGTGAAGTGTTCGACCTGCGTCCATACGCAATCACCACTATGCTCGACCTGCTGCACCCGATGTACCAGGAAACTGCAGCGTACGGCCACTTCGGTCGCGCGTCAGAGACCAAGACCGTTGGCGAAGACACCTTCACCACGTTCACCTGGGAAAAAACCGACCGCGCCGACGCCCTGCGTTCTGCTGCTGGTCTGTAAGACTCCCTGGCGGTACAAAAAAGCCCCGCACGGTTCGCCCCGTGCGGGGCTTTTTCATGCCTGAAATACAGTTTTGAACTCGCCCCCCTGTGGGAGCGAGCTTGCTCGCGAAGGGGCCAGCCGAACCGACATCAATTTCCGGCCAGACACACCCCGCAAAACACCCCGTCTACCACGCTCCAGATTGTCTTCTAACCTTCAAGCATTCCCCCTGAGCAAGGACGCTCACCATGCTTGTCACGCTGCGCCTGCTGTTTGTTTTCCTCGTGGCCTGTACGGCCCTCAACGCCCACGCCGATTGCCCGAAATGGCCAGCTACTCAAGCAAAAAGCGAAATCACCGCCCTGCACAAACAGATCAACCAATGGGACGACGCCTATCACCGCGAAGGCCGCTCGCTGATTGCCGACGAACTCTACGATCAGTCACGTCTGCGCTTAAGTGAGTGGCAGCGCTGCTTCGATCTGCCACCCGCACCTGTGCCACTGCGCACCACCTCAGGTTCAATCACACACCCCATCGCCCATACCGGCCTGAATAAATTACACGAAGCAGCCGCCGTGGAAGCGTGGCTACGCGACCGCCGGAATGTCTGGGTACAACCCAAGATCGACGGCGTCGCGGTGACGCTGATTTACCGCGCAGGCGTTCTGCATCAGGCCATCAGTCGTGGTGACGGGATTCGGGGCCAGGACTGGACGCCATCAGTGCAAAAGATCGCCGCCATTCCGCAACGCCTGACGCAACCGCTGGACCTGCTGGTACAAGGCGAACTTTATTGGCGCTTGAACGAACACGTGCAAGCCAAATCCGGCAGCGTCAACGCTCGCGCCACCGTCGCCGGATTGATGGGGCGTAAATTCCTGAATACAGAACAAGCCGCCGGAATCGGATTCTTCGCCTGGGACTGGCCGCAAAGCCCCCTGGACTTGCCCAAGCGAATAACCGGATTGGCGACGCTGGGTTTCGCCACGACGGAACCTTACAGCCAACCGGTCAGCGAACTCGCAGAGGCGCAGAAATGGCGCGATCACTGGTATCGCTCACCCCTTCCCTTCGCAACCGACGGCGTGGTTCTGCGTCAGGGTCAGCGCCCACCCGCCGAACGCTGGCAGGCACGTGCTCCCTACTGGGCCATCGCTTGGAAATACCCATTCGCGCAGGTACTGGCCGAAGTCCGCAAGGTCAATTTCAAGATCGGGCGCACCGGGCGCATCACCCCGGTGATCGAGCTGAACCCGGTCAGGCTCGATGACCGAGAGATAAAACGGGTCAGCGCCAGTTCGCTAAAACGCTGGCAGGCACTGGATATTCGTCCTGGTGATCAGGTCGCCATCAGCCTCGCCGGCCTGACCATTCCCCGGCTCGACGGCGTCGTGCTGCGAACCGCCGAGCGGGCAGAGATCAACCTCCCCAACGCCGACGACTTCCATACCTTGAGTTGCTGGCAACCTACCCCTGGTTGCGAAAGCCAGTTTCTCGCCCGCTTGACCTGGCTCAGTGGCAAGCAGGGACTGGCGATGCAGCATGTCGGTCGCGGCACCTGGGAGAAACTTTTCGAAACAGGCCGCCTGAATAACCTGCTGGATTGGTTGACCCTTGATGAGCCGGAGCTTGCTAACATTGCCGGCTTTGGCGAACGCAGCAGCGCCCGCCTGATGCACAGTTTTCACAGCGCCCGCCAACGGCCCTTCGCTCAGTGGCTCAAGGCTTTGGGCTTGCCGCCAAGCGGTGAGGCACAACTCCCCGATTCATGGCAGGCGCTGGCACAACGAGACACCGAACAATGGCAGGCAGAACCCGGTATCGGCCCCGGTCGCGCAGCGCAATTGAGCGCCTTCTTCCGCGACCCGCAGGTGTTAGCCTTGAGCGATACCTTGCGGAACGCCGGCATCGACGGTTTCTGAGCACGCAATCCCGGTACCCCGGGAACCCAACCACCACCGAGGCGCTCCAACAGCGCAGTGCCGCCCCGACCCGATTGCCTTTGCACATGGAGCTTTTATGAAATTTCTCGCACCGCTCGCCATGCTGACCCTTTGTGGCGTGATGGCCGCCCCTGTCATGGCCGACGAAGACGCCCCGGGCCTGACCGGTTGCGCGGCCAAGAAGCAAGGCATCATGAACCAGATCGAACAGGCCAAGTCGCGTGGCAACGCTGATCAGCAGGCAGGCCTGGAAACTGCCCTGCGTGAGGTGACCGAACACTGCACCGACGCGGGCCTGAAGAAAGAACGCGAAAACAAGGTGCTCGACGCCAAGCACGAAGTGAGCAAGCGCCAGGCTGATCTCGACAAGGCGATGAAGAAAGGCGATCCAGAGAAGATCAACAAGCGCAAAGACAAACTCGCCGAATCGCGCAAAGAACTTCAGGACGCGCTGGACGAAATCGATAAGTAAAAATCAAAGGATCGCAGCCTGCGGCAGCTCCTTGATCAGGGCAGGAGCTGCCGCAGGCTGCGATCTTTTAAATATCAATGATCGCGAAACTGTTTATGACAAGCGCTGCAGGCATCTTCAACTTTCTGCACCGCAGGCCCGAGATTGCTGGCCTTGTACGGCTGCACCTGGCTGGCAATCACCAATTCACCGGTGGCGGCTTCAAGGTTGCGGGCCATTTCCTGAAAACGTGCCTGTTGTTTCCAGACATCGTCCTTGGCGCTGGTGTGATCTTCTTCGCGAACCTGCGGGAAGTGCTTCCACGGCTCATGGGACAACGCATCAAGCTTGACCGCGCCCTCGGCGAATTTCGGCCCGTCGAACGGAATGCGCCCACGCAACATGCCTCCCAGATCTTCACCGGTCTTGAGCATCTGTTTGAAGATCGCCTTGCGTTGGCCCAGTGGAGAATTCGGATCGACACCGCCACAGGCGGACAAGGTCAGACAGGCCAGCAATACAACAGAAATGCTTTTAAGAGTCATGGTGGCTTCAGGTCACGGAATTCGGCGGCCAGTATCCTCGCGTCACCGCCAAACACCAATAGCCCTATTAAAAATACGGGTTGCTCGAGCGCATGGAGCACTCGGTCAACCGGCACAGGAATTACTCCATGAACAGCCCTTTCAAGGCCTGGCGTCACCCGCTGATCGCATCCCTGCCTCTAGTGGCAATTCTCGCTGGCTGCACTGGCGGTGATAGCGCCAAACCAAAAACCCACGCACTGGCCACTTATTCCAGCGCCACCTGGGAAGCACTGCCGGCAGTATCCGATAGCGATCTGGTCGCCGGTTTCGGTTCGTGGCGTAGCGCCTGCACCCGACTCAAAGCTGATGCCGTATGGGGCTCCACCTGCGCCGCTGCGGCCAACGTGCCACAAAGTGCTGGCGAGATTCGCGCCTTCCTTAAGCAAAACCTCGACGTTTACGGCCTGCGCGCTGAAAACGACAACCCGAACGGTTTGATCACCGGTTACTACGAACCGGTCTACCCCGGCAGCCTGACTCCCACCGACACGGCCAATGTGCCGGTGTACGGCGTGCCCGAAGACATGATCATTGTCTCGCTGGACAGCATTTACCCGGAGCTGAAAGGCAAACGCCTGCGCGGCCGCCTCGAAGGTCGCGTGCTCAAGCCTTACGACGATGCCGCCACCATTGAATCCAAAGGTGTAAAAGCTCCGGTGGTTGCCTACCTGACCGACCCGATGAATCTGCAATTCCTGCAGATCCAGGGTTCCGGGCGAATTCAGACCGAGGACGGCAAACAGTTGCGCATCGCTTACGCCGATCAGAACGGCCATCCGTATCGCCCAATCGGGCGCTGGCTGGTCGAGCAAGGCGAGCTGAAGAAAGAAGACGTGACCATGAGCGCGATCAGCAACTGGGCCAAGGCCAATCCTTCGCGCATTCCGGAACTGCTGGGCAGCAACCCGAGCTACGTGTTCTTCACGCGCAACCCGGACAGCAACGAAGGCCCGCGCGGTTCGCTGAACGTGCCGTTGACTGCCGGTTATAGCGCGGCAGTGGATCGCAAGGTGATTCCGTTGGGCAGCCTGCTGTGGCTGTCGACGACAAAACCGGATGGCACGGCACTGGTTCGCCCGGTGGCAGCACAAGATACTGGCGGTGCGATTGCCGGCGAGGTGCGTGCGGATCTGTTCTGGGGCACCGGTGATGCGGCCGGACAACTGGCCGGGGACATGAAACAGCAGGGGCAGATCTGGATGCTCTGGCCCAAAGGCGCAGCGCTGCCGCAAGTACCGCAGGTGGCTGATACAGAGAAGAAGTAACCCTTGGAATTTGCTGAGGTAATCAGATAGCTATCGCGAGCAGGCTCACTCCTACAGGGGAACGCATTCCAAAATGTAGGAGTGAGCCTGCTCGCGATGAGGCCATCAGCAACACCGATAATCAAACAGACACAAAGAAGAACGAAGCAATCAACCCCATCCCCACAAACCACACCAGCGAGCGCAGGATCGCCCAGTCCGCCAGGTAGCAAATGATGTAGAGCAGGCGACTGGTGATAAACAGCACCGCCAGCACATTGACCGTCACCAGCTCCGCCGTCCCCACCAGGTGCGCAACAATCACTGCCGCCGCAAATGCCGGCGTCACTTCAAAGCTGTTCATCTGCGCGGCATGGGCACGCCTCGCCACACCGTTGAGACTTTCGAGAAAGTCGCGAGGGTCGTGGTTGTCACTCAGCCGGTAGCCACCCACGGCTTTCGCTACGCCAGTGCAGATATACGGCAGGAAAATCGCAATCAACACACACCACAGAGCCACCGTCATAACGCCGTCCTTTTTCGAGTTATAGAGTTCGCGAGCGGTCAGAACTTCATTACCAGCATGCCGATCAGTACCAGCCCACAGGCTAAGAGCCGCGGCCGGCCAAAAGGTTCTTTGAGGTAGCGCATACCGAACAGCACCACCAGAATCACGCTGATCTCGCGCAATGCCGCCGCTTCCGCAATCGAACCCAACTGCATCGCCCACAGCACCAGAGCGTAGCTGGCCAATACGCAGAAGCCCACCGCCAACCCCAGCTTCCATTGCTCACGCCAGAACAACATGAACGCCGGACGCTTGGCGACCCACGCCAACAGCGGAAACGGCCAGGCGCTGAGCAGCGTGACCCAGACCAGGTAATCGAGCGGGTGCGACCAACGCCGCAACGCCTGACCATCGATGTAGGTGTAGCAACCGATACACAGGCCGATCAGCGCCACCACCGGCAGCATCGACCACGGCAAGTGTTTGCCACCGCCACCCTGCCAAAGCAGACAGGCCATGCCGAACGGAATCAGCATGATGCCGAAGATTTGCTGCGTGGTGAGCACCTCTCCCGCGAAGATCAGGGTCAGCGCGAGCACCACCAAAGGCGATAATCCGCGCATCAGCGGATACACCAGCCCGAGATCGCCGACTCGGTAGGCTTGAATCAGCAGATAGCGATAAAGCAGTTCAAAAGCTGCCGAAGCGAGAATCCACGGCCAGATTTCCATGGGCGGCAAGCTCACGAATGGAAACGCGATGGCAACGACCAGCAGCGCCACGGTGTCCATGCACGCCACCACCAACAGTCGCTCGGCGCTGAACTTGATTAACGTATTCCACGTCGCATGCAACAGCGCCGCCATCAATACCAAAGCTGTCGCCAGCACGTTCCACTCCTTATTGTTGTTAGCGAGCCAATTAGTCAGATTATTGATTCGCGATGTGTCAGCAGCTGTTTATACTGCAAGCGACCACGCCGCACTCAGTTGCGCACAGAAAAATACCAATAATTCCTGCCTGCCCTGCTCTCATTCGAAAGCGGTCGTCGGCCTGCGTATGCCTGATCAAAGCGTCAAGACTATCGACAGAGACCTTGCGCATGCCACTCGCCTTGCTTGCACTCGCTGTTGCCGCGTTCGGCATCGGCACCACTGAATTCGTCATCATGGGCCTGCTGCCCGATGTCGCCCGCGACCTCTCCGTGAGCATTCCCCATGCGGGCCTGCTGATTACCGGCTACGCCCTGGGCGTGGTCTTCGGCGCCCCGATCCTGGCGATCGGCACCGCAAACATGCCGCGCAAAGCAACGTTGCTGGGCATGACGCTGATGTTCATCCTCGGCAACATCCTCTGCGCACTCGCGCCGAACTACGCGACGCTGATGGCCGCTCGTGTGGTCACAGCCCTCTGTCACGGCGCGTTCTTCGGCATTGGCTCGGTGGTTGCCGCCGGGCTGGTCGCACCGAACAAACGCGCGCAGGCGATTGCAATGATGTTCACCGGCCTGACCTTGGCCAACGTTCTCGGCGTGCCGCTGGGCACGGCGCTCGGGCAGTATGCCGGCTGGCGCTCGACGTTCTGGGCGGTGTCGGTGATTGGTGTGATTGCGGCGCTCGCGCAATGGTTGTGGCTGCCAAAACACATCCCCATGGACAAGGCCAATCTCGCCAGCGAATTCAAGGTACTGGGCAAGGTCAACGTGTTGCTGGCTCTGGGCATGAGTGTGCTCGCGTCGACCAGTCTGTTCAGTGTGTTCACTTACATTGCGCCGATCCTCCAGGACATCACCGGCGTCAGCCCGCATGGCGTGACGGTGATGTTGCTGTTGTTCGGTGTCGGTTTGACCGGTGGCAGCATGCTCGGCGGGCGTCTGGCTGATAGCCGTTTGTTGCCGTCGCTGGTCGGTGTGGCCTTGGCGGTGGTGGTGATTCTGGCGGCGTTCAGTCAGACCAGTCGCTCGGTGGTGCCAGGGGCAATCACGCTGGTGCTGTGGGGGATTTTCGCTTTTGCGCTGTGCCCGATTCTGCAACTGCTGATCATCGATCAGGCGCATGAAGCACCGAACCTGGGCTCGACGTTGAACCAGAGCGCATTCAACCTTGGCAACGCAGCGGGTGCGTGGATCGGCGGACTGGTGGTGGCCAGTGGCGCGGATCTGGCGGACTTGCCATGGACGGGTGCGCTGGTCGGTGTATTGACGGTGCTGACGGCGCTGTTTTTCATCTATCTGCAACGTCGCGAAGCGGCTGCGGTCAATGTGTCCGGCTAGCCCTCACCCTAACCCTCTCCCAGAGGGAGAGGGGACTGAATGGGGGATGCTTCAGAAGTACGCCGACCTGAACGCGCATTGCCGAATCCATAATCGACTCGGTTATTCAGGTCGATGCATGCCACAAGACAATAAGGTCGGCTCCCTCTCCCTCCGGGAGAGGGCTGGGGTGAGGGAAGCTTGTGCCCTCTGTCGCTCTCAGCCCATCAAACCCCTGCGCCCAAACATCGGGCGCGCTCCACTCACCCCTCATCCAAAGGACCCCGGATGCTTGAACTTGTCGCCGCTTTCATCTGCCTCACCACCCTCCTCACCTTCGTCAATTTCCGCTTCATCGGCCTGCCGCCGACCATCGGCGTGATGGTCACCGCGCTACTGTTCTCGCTGATCCTGCAAGGCCTGAGCGTGCTCGGTTACCCCGGTCTCGAAGAACGCGTGCAGCAACTGATTGGCCAGATCGACTTCGGCGATCTGCTGATGAACTGGATGCTCTCGTTCCTGCTGTTCGCCGGCGCCCTGCACGTCAACCTCAACGACCTGCGCAGCTACCGCTGGCCCATCGGTCTGTTGGCGACTTTCGGTGTGTTGATTGCCACCACGGTGATCGGCAGCCTCGCCTATTACATTTTCGCCCTGTTCGGCTGGCACGTGAGCTTCTTGTATTGCTTGCTGTTCGGCGCGTTGATTTCGCCGACCGACCCGATTGCGGTGCTCGGCGTGCTGCGTACCGCCAATGCCTCGAAACCGCTGAAAACCACCATCGTCGGCGAGTCGCTGTTCAACGACGGCACCGCTGTAGTGGTGTTCACCGTGTTACTGGGCATCGCCCAACTCGGCGAAACCCCGACCATCAGCGCCACCGCGATGTTGTTCGTTCACGAAGCGATTGGCGGTGTGCTGTTTGGCGGCCTGATCGGTTATCTGGTTTATCGAATGATCAAAAGCGTCGAGCAACACCAGATCACCGTGATGCTGACGCTGGCGCTGGTCATTGGTGGTTCGGCGATGTCTACCGAGATTCACGTTTCCGCACCGATTGCGATGGTGGTCGCAGGTCTGATCATCGGTAACGTCGGGCGCAATCTGGCGATGAATGACATGACCCGTCGTTATCTCGACGGTTTCTGGGAATTGCTCGATGACATGCTCAACGCGCTGCTGTTCGCGCTGATCGGCATGGAGCTGTTGCTGCTGCCATTCAACTGGTTGCACATGGCCGCGGCAGGTTTGTTGGCGGTGGCGATTCTGCTGTCGCGCCTGCTCACCGTGGCCCCGGCGATTGTCCTGCTGCGCCGCTGGCGGACGGTGCCGGCCGGCACCATCCGGATTCTGACCTGGGGCGGTTTGCGCGGCGGTGTTTCGGTGGCACTGGCGCTGGCCCTGCCATTGGGCCCGGAGCGCGATCTGCTGCTGAGCATCACTTACATCGTGGTGCTGTCATCGATCCTGTTGCAGGGTCTGACCATCGGCAAACTGGTCAAGTACGCAACTCGCAACGAGCCCGTGACCATCAGCGAAGCCGCTCACCACTGATCATTTTTTGATCTCCTGCGGATCAGGTTTCCCGGCCTGATCCGCAGGCTCCTTAGGCGCACCGCTCTCGCTGCGAATCTGCGCATGGCTGATCAGCGCAAAGATAAAGCTGCCACCAATGATATTCCCCGCCAGCGTGGGACCTGCGAAGACCATCCAGAAATCGCTCCACGGCAACTCGCCGGCAAACACCAGATACGACACTTCCGCTGAACCCACCACAATATGGGTGAAATCGCCGAGCGCCATCAGATAAGTGATGAGGATGATGATCCACATCTTCGCGCTCTCCATGGACGGGATCATCCAGACCATGGTGGCGATCATCCAGCCGGAAACGATGCCTTTGGCGAACATCTGACTGGCGTGGTTCTCCATCACCTTGCGGCCAATTTCGAGGAAGGCGTGGTCAGTCTTGGTGTCGAAGATCGGCAGTTCGAGCATAACGTACGCAACCAGAATCGTCCCGCACAGATTACCGACCAAAACCACTGTCCACAGGCGGATCAACCGGCCGAAGTTTTTCAGGGTCGGCTTGGTCATGACCGGCAATACGGCGGTCAAGGTGTTTTCGGTAAACAGTTGCTGGCGGGCGAGGATCACCGCGAGGAAGCCTGCGCAGTAGCCGAAACTGGCGATTACCTTGAACTCGTCACCTTCGGGCAGACGCGAATTGAGCAGGCCCATGCCCATCAATGACAGGCCCATGGTCAACCCCGCCGCCAACGCCGACCACCAGAGCGCGGCGATGCTGCGTTCCAGTTCCTGATCGCCTTGGGTGCGGATGATTTCATGCAGAACGGCCGCGCGGGGCGGCTGGCTTTTCTCGACTTCGTGTTGCTCATCGGCCGAGAGATCGGGGGTCTTGCCGTCGGTGGGGGTGGTCATGGCGTGGGAACCGTGGGGGGGGGTGTTTACCTACGACCCCGGCGGTTCATGGCTGTTCAGTGGCCTGATCAATCTTCGGTGACAGGACAACCGCTTTCGCGAGCAAGCTCGCTCCCACAGGTAAAGCGTAATCCTTGTGGGAGCGAGCTTGCTCGCGAAGAAAGCACCGCCGATGTTATTTGGTGACCAATTCATCTTCCTGGAACTGATCTTTCACATATTTGATTTCAGTGCGCCCGTGCGGAGCCGGCAAACCGTCTTCACCGAGGTTCACAAACACCATCTTCTCAACCGTCAGAATGCTTTTGCGGGTGATTTTGTTGCGCACTTCGCAGGTCAGGGTGATCGAGGTGCGGCCGAACTCGGTGGCGGTGATGCCCAGTTCGATGATGTCGCCCTGGCGCGAGGCGCTGACGAAGTTGATTTCGGAAATGTACTTGGTCACCACGCGCTGATTGCCCAACTGGACGATCGCGTAAATCGCCGCTTCTTCGTCGATCCAGCGCA
>Ga0157373_10004773_pt1 | contig 10201 bp, 8 predicted proteins | sample C65metaG_FD_113460 | JGI IMG/M metagenome (GOLD analysis project Ga0157373, IMG submission 113460) | Corn rhizosphere microbial communities from Kellogg Biological Station, Michigan, USA - C6-5 metaG | ecosystem: Host-associated > Plants > Roots > Rhizosphere > Soil | place: USA: Michigan...
CGTCGCCCCACAGGACACCCTGCGCCAACGCGCACTGGTGGTGCAGGCCAAGGACCAGCGGGTCTACAACTTCCACCGCAATACGCTCAAGGCCCTGGCGGAAATGCTCGCCGCCGCCGGGCTCGATCACCCGTCGCAACTGTCGGCCAAGCATCTGGTACGGCGCATGTCGGCCACCGAAATCAAACTGTTCTCGCAGCTGCATGTGTTCCTGAAACCGGGGGAACTGCTCACCGGGGAAGTGAACGGCGAGTTCTATTCGCGGATGTGGCAGATGGCGCGGGCGGACAGTTTTGAGCCGCAGGAAATTGCGGCTGCCTGAGAATCAAACCGGCGCACTCCCTTTACAGATGTTGCGCCGGTCTCCCTTAATATAGGCCATCCTGAAAAGCGGGTAATACGCACGTTTTAAGTGCCTCAACGCCTGGAGATACAATCAGCTCCATCCCTGGACTTCAACAGTGCGATGGAGCTTTGCTGATAATCGTTTTTTTCAACCACCATCGTATCCAACTGCTTTGAGTAACTGCTTAATTCATCAGCATCCGGATCGATTACATAGAAACAAGGCCCCGTACTCCCTGCTTTCAGTTGCCTCTTCAACTCCTCGAAGGATTTTGTACGAACCGACGACCCCAGTATCTGGAGATAATCGGAGTAAACCGAGTTGGCATAGACTGGTAAATCTCTACCCTCCTCCATTACTTTTTTCACGGGTGATCGCAGATCGCTCTCAATTCTGAACTGGCTGCGATCCGGGTCACTCAAAATAAACGAAGCGGAAACTCCACAAACGAATATCAACATCGTCCACCTGACAAAACCATCACGTACCAGACCAAAACCGTACGACACTAAAACAATTGTTATCGGAAGAAAAACCATTGCATTTTTCAGAGTCAGGATTGGCGTAAAAAACAATGACCTTAGGTAAGCCACCGTCACACCAAAGAACCAGCAAAACAACAAAACCTTCAAAACATCCTTCTTATCCTGAACCCGAAACAACTTCACCAGCGCGAGAACCAGCAAGAACAGACACAGCAGCACTACCGGCAAACTTCCGAACTGCACGACAAACATATCTATAAAAAAACTTTCTGCCGGTTTTTTTATCCACGTCCCGGTCCTGCCAAAGTTTTTCAACAGGTACTGGAACAGTGGAATCAATGAGCTGCAGATCAGCAGTCCAGCGATAGCACTCGCACTAAACAAACGCCTTTCAAAACCAGCTCGAATAGAAAAATAAATTAAAAGAAAAAGCTGCGCCGCCATCGGAAGAAAACCAAAGTAATGGGTGTTCACAAGCATTGAGCCAACAACTGAATACAACAAAACAGTTCTGAAATTTTGTGTCTCAAGCAAATTGAAAAACATCAGGAGCGACCACACCATCAACAAGACCAGAAGACTGTAAGATCTTGTTTCTTGCGCTTCGACGACAAGAATAAAGCTGACCGTGCTCAACAAAGCTGCAATCACGCCAACCCGACGATTAAACAACGCCGCCCCCAAGCAATACATTGAAGGAATTACTGCAACACTCAAGACAAGCGAAAAAATCCGTCCCACCCGTTCCCCATAACCAAAAACCTGATGCACGAGCCAAAGCAAGATCTGATACAGCGGCGGATGAACATCTTCGACGGTCAGCTGAAAAACGGTATTTAAACTATTAGCCGGATTACTGACATTAACGCTAAAGACTTCATCAAACCAAAGACTCCGCTCAAACAGGCCATGGCCTCTCAAGACCCCTCCAATTATCACAAAAATTAATAATGCGACGTGTTCTCTCTGCACCACACTGATTGCTTTTGAAAACATGAACCTCTCCTGTGTTCCGGCGCTGCACCTGCGATTGGAGTATTTATTGTTTGATGTCTACAAACATTACTGCACCCAAACCGACTGCCAGCCACAGCGTGACGAGCCGCAACAAGACTGTTGCCGCAATGGAATCCGGTAAACCGACACCATCCGAAACCAGCAGCCCCACCATCACCGCTTCAGCACTGCCCAACCCACCGGGCATGAAACTCAGCGCGCCGGCCAGCATCGAAACGGCATAAATAAAAATCGCGGATATCAGAGTTACGTCTGCCTTCATCGCCAGCAAAATCCAGTAAAACGCCAACCCTTCCAATCCCCATGCCAGGACGCTCAACAGCGTCGCGCCAATCTGGCGGCCTGGGGTGTGGCAGCTGCGAGACTGATGCAACACATGAACGCAATGGCGTAGTAACCGGGAAAACCAGCCGTGCCGGTGCTCGATGCGCCGATCAATCGCGCTGACAAGACCCGACCGGGACACGAGCAACATGCAGCAGGCCAGCAGCACCAGACAGGCGACAATCATCGACAGCCATTCGGGATGAGCGCTCAAACCCAAAAGAGCCAGCGCAACTATCCCCAGCAAGTCGGAAAGTCGTTCACTGAACAACGCAGCAAAACTGTGCACGTAAGGCACATCCCAACGCTTGAGCAGGACGCCGCGCAACGCCTCGCCAGCCTTGCCAGGGGTGGTGGTCAGGGCGAACCCCGCCAGGTAGATTTTCAGGCTTGGCCACCATGGCATCGGATGGCGCAAGGCATTGAGATAAACCTGCCAACGCAAAAAGCGAAGACCGTAGCCAAGCAGAACCAGCCCGATGATTTTCCCTGCCTCCCACCCTCCCACCCGGCTGACCGCCGCGCTCACGGCCGCCCCTCCGCCCCACAGGGAAAGAGCCAGATAAACGAGAGCGGAGCAGACTGCCGAGCCGATCAGAACTCGATAGCGCCATCCGGAGAGCTTCACAGACTGATTCATAGATTCAGTCTCTTGAAAATCGGCTGGGGTATAGCCCGTATCAGACACATGATCCAAGCCCAGAATCCGGGTACGTAAAGCACCGCCTTCCTGGATTCGATGCCCGCGACAATCCGTCGGGCGACTGTCTCCGGTTGTGCAACCAGTAACGCCGGTATCTTCAGCCCCTGCGTCATCGGCGTATCGACAAATCCGGGTTTGATCGTGATCACATGCACGCCCGACTTGAACAGACGTGGGCGTAAACCTTCACAAAATGTGGAAACCGCTGCCTTGGCTGAACCGTAGACATAGTTGCCGGGCCGCCCGCGATCCCCGGCAACCGAGGAAATAACCGCCAGCGTGCCGCTGCGCTGGACAGCCATCCGGTCAGCCAGCAGCGTCAGCAGCGCAATCACCGAAGTGCCATTGGTGACGAATGCCTGCACAGTCAGCTCGATGCTTTTTTCGCACGCGGTCTGATTCGGCAAGGAGCCGTAGGCAATCAGGCAAATATCCACCGTCTGCAATGTCGCCAGGCAGTTCTCCAACATCATCGAGTGCGCGGCGATTTCGTTGACATCCATCACGTACGGCGTAACCGCACTCGCACCGCGTATTTGCAGGTCGGCGCAGGTCTGTCGCAGTTTTGGCGCATCCCTGGCGACAAGAAAGAACTGACTGCCTTCAGCCGCCCAATGACGCGCGCAAGCGCTGGCGATCGCCGATGTGGCGCCCACAATGAGTATTTTTTTCATTGAATGACTCGCTGCCAGAAACGGGAAATCAGGGCCGGGTCACGCATCGCTTCCACTTGCTCCCAGGCGGGATAGGCTCGGCGGAAATCACTGCCGCTCATGTGGGCGTCCTTTGCCGGATACAAACGGCCACCCGCTTCCCGGACGATGGCATCGAGGCTCGGCAGGAGTTTTCTGCTCAAGGTTTTGTTCTGTGGAAAGTCCAGCGCCAGTGAGGTGCCCGGCATTGGAAATGACAGCAGCCCGGGCGATGCGATATCGCCGCAGCGCTTGAGTACTGCGAGAAAGGATCCGCTGCCGCTGCGGGCAATGGATTTGAGCAGTTCGGCCAGTGCCGCTGGGGCCACCGAGCTTGGCAAGACACACTGAAACTGCTGGAAGCCCTTGTGTCCGTAAAGGCGGTTCCAGTGCTCGATGCTATCCAGTGGATAGAAAAATGGACGGTAAGCAAGCGTGCGACATTGCCTGATTACCGGTTGCCGTTGCCAATAAAAATGGTTGAACAGTTTCAATGTGATTGGATTGACCAGCGACACGGGCAGCCGAATCGGCAAACGCAGCGAATGTGAAGTGGCAGCCTCAAGCGGACCCGTTTCGCAATGATTGCCGGCCGTATAAACACCCCGCCCTTGCGCACTCCCCTTGGCCAGACAATCGATCCACGCAACGCTGTATTCGTGGCCGGCATCCATTTCACCCGACAGGTCAAAGAATGCCTTCAAGCTGTCAAAGCGCACCCGCAAGGTATCGATGAGGCTGGACTGGATTCTGCGCAGGCGAAGACTTACCCAAGTGATGATCCCCGTAAGGCCCAATCCTCCTATTGAGGCTGCAAACCACTGCGGGTTTTCCGATGCGGAACACACCATCGGCGGTTGCATGGATCGATGCAAACCGAAACTCATCACAGAATGGGCAAACGTGCCGCAGCGATGATGATTTTTGCCGTGCACATCATTGGCCACCGCACCGCCCAGCGTCACATGTTGCGTCCCGGGCGTAACGTGCAAAAACCAGCCGCGCGGGATGGCCAGTTGCAGAATCTCGCCCAAGGTGATTCCGGCCTCGGCACAAATCCAGCCGTTATCCCAATCGGCATCTATCAAGCGATTCAGAGTACGCATTTGCAACACATGATCACTGGCAGCCAGACAGCTGTCGCCATAGCTTCGGCCATTGCCGAAGGGCAACGAAGAGCCGTAAATTTCGACCACCCGATGCCACTGCGGTCCCAGGTCGGTTTGCCAGTGGCATGGATGGCCGGTTTGTGGAGCGGAGGGGTAATTGCCCCATGACGAGAGCGACAATTGAGTATTCTCCCTGCGGTAACTGAGCCCGTTGACAGTTTCGTGAGTCACTCGAAATAATTGATTTCAAACTTGTTGCTGTGTTCTTCCTCACGAAACGCCCTCAGTACACCTCTAAGTTTGACAGCGGATACTGAGTCCACTGCATAGAGAGACACTGAGTCCTCTGCCGAGGTTATATTTGGAACGACCAACTTCAAACTGGCAACTTTTATAAAATACGCCGGCCGCTTGCTGAACCACTCGTCATAAATAAAAGCGTATTTAACATCGTGACGCCTCATCAAATCACCGATCCACAACGAGTTACTTTCCAAGCGCCCAAATTTCAACACTTCATAATTCGCCAGACCGGTGAGGTCTAGTACATATTGATCGGTCACCAATGAAACCAGCCCCAAATCGTTGACGGCTAACGGCTCATTCAAACGAGAGGCAATCAATGCCATCATGTACTGTTGATTGTAGATATTGGCAGATGCCCATGGCGTACTCAATGTCACATACACAAAGCTGGTAAAGGCCACAGGCAAACAACTGAATACCACTAGCATCCAGCGCCCGCTCAGATACCTGCTGCAGGCCACCAGAAAAAAAAGCGAAACAAATGCAAGCCAATACACTTCATATCGGCCGTACCAACCCGACTTGCCAAATACCATATGCAGCACCGTGACGTTTAACAACAGCAACACCAGTGCCATTCTTCTGGAGTAAATACAGCAAAGCATCAACACACCGAAAACCACCCAACCCCATAGCTTGAATTGCGCCAGCGCATGTGCAGCAAGGGATTGAAGATCGGAAATATCTGATTTGGAAAGTACCGAAGATGGCAACACATCGAGTCCGACGCTTTGCAGGAACAGGCTGAAGGCTGCAAGGGCCATCAGTATGGCAACACCACAATAAACTACTCTCCAGCGCTCACCGCTCATAAAAAGATAGCCCAAGGCGGGAAAGGAAATTGCCAAATCTTCGTAACGTACCAGCGGCAGCAAGAAAATCGCCAAATACAGAACGATCGATACTTTTTGTTCTCCGAAAAACTCTTTACGAATAACACCTGCGGCAATCAAAACCGTCAGATAAACTTGCAAGCTGTGTTCCATCCCGTTGAAGACAAGTCCATATAGATTCAACGAAAAAAACAACCCCATCGCGATCAGCACCGAAAACTGACGATTCAAGCGCTTCAACAAATCAAACATCAACAGAAAAGTCAGAAGCGAAAAGATGATATTCAGCACCAGTGGCGCATAGTAAAACGCATCCCCCAACATTGAGAAAGGCGCAAGCAAAACAGGCCATATAATGCTTGACGAAGGGGCAGAATACTCTCCCGCGTTAACTCCGTAGTGCCCCGCCCATATATTCCTGGCCATCTTCATATGAATATATGGATCATCCAGCGTATAGATCATCACACCATGATTCATCATCATGATCGATAGAAACAAAACACCTGCCGGAACAAAAAAAATGAATACGGCTGTCCATACTTCCGGAGCGCTTATGCGCTGACTTGCGGAAACGCTGGTTATGACTTCACCCATTTTTGATTAAACCCTTGATCAGCCTAATGAATAGCCACAGGCACGGTGTGCTCTGGCTTATTCGTTTCATGCCGCCACCCAGAAAATCAGACAAAACACTGCGCCCATTGCCAGGCTCAGGCGATCACGCACGGCAAAGACCACCGGGTCGTCATTCATCCGGCCGCGATGGGTCAGCAACCAGATTCGGGTAATCCAGAGCAGCAGCACGGGGCAGGCCAGCCAAATCCAGCGAGGGTGCGCATACAGCGCGGTCGTCGCACCGTCATGGATGTAAAGCGCCAGCACCATGACAGCCAGGTACCCGGATGCAGCGCCCAACGAGGAGAGCATTGCCAGATCCGCTGGAAAGTAGTCGCGTCCGCCGGTTCTCCCGGTGATGCCGCTGTTGAGCGCCAACAACAGTTCGGCGTAGCGCTTGATCAGCGCCAGGCTCAAAAACATGAACATGGAAAAGGCCAGCATCCAGACCGTCAGTTCCAGTTCGAAAGCAGCTCCGCCAGCAATGATGCGCAGGGTATATAGAAGGGCCAAAGCAATGACATCGAGCGCCATAAGCCGCTTCAGCACCAGCGAATAAACCAGCGTCAGCAAGTAATAACAGGCAAGTACCACCACGAATTGACGCGGCAGCCAGATCCAGGCCCCCGTGAAGGCCACCAGCAACAGCAGAGGAAAAACCATCAACCCGGACTTGATCGACAAATTTCCACTGGCGAAGGGTCGAGCGTGTTTGGTTGGATGCTTGCGATCATCGGCAAGGTCAAGCAGGTCGTTCAGAACATAGACACCCGATGCGCATAATCCAAAAAACAGGAAGGCCAGCACGCCGTACCACAACGACATCGGATTGACCAGTTGATGCGCGGCGAGCAAGGGAATAAAAATCAGGGTGTTCTTCACCCATTGATGAATGCGAAAGGCTTTGTACCAACTCCTGAAGTTCGAAGCGTAGGCACGATCCACCTGAACGACGTTGCCCAAGTGCCTGGCGGCAAGTTCGACACCCGGTAACGGATTGACGACATAGCCTTGCCTGGCGGAACGCCATACCGGGAGATCGTCGAGTGAGTTGCCGACGTAGTCGAATCCCCCGTCACCGTACAGCTCCACCAACAAATCACGCTTATTCATCCCCGACAGGTTGCACTCAAGCGTGGTTGCCAAAACCTCATCGAACACCTTCAGGTGCTCAGCTATGCGTAACGCCAACGAATGATGGCTGGCCGTGGCCAGCACTATTTTCCGGCCGCTGTTGCGTTGCGCCTCGATCATCCATAGAACATCCGGATCGTAGGGCAATGTCGTGACATCGATGGCCGTTGCATGAGCTAACTGTTCTTTCAGGTAGGATCGACCGCGACCGAGCCAGATCAAGGGTTTGCAACATTGCAGCGGGGCCTGCCTCATAAAGGCCATTGCACATTCGAACAACAGATCAGTCTTCAGAAGCGTTCCGTCCAGATCGATGACGAATGGCGTCGTCGACAGGCAAGGGGCATTTACCGACGGTGCATCAGGCAGAGATACGTTCATGGCTGGCGCTCCCGACACAGCACAAACCGGAAAAAGCAGTACCCCAGCAGCAGATTCATCAGGGAAAACCCAGACACCGTCACCAGCCCCGGCAAATTGCGTGAATCGGCAAATACGCCCACGCCATAACTCAAAACACCCATCACGCTCATGAACATCAGATACGCCACCACCGACGTTCGGGTCTCGAACGTGTAGAGCGCGTTCATGTAAAACGAGAAGGATGCGGCAATGCAAAACGCGGCGAAGTTACTGGCAGACTGGTCCAACTGAACCGCGCTGCTCAGTACAAAAAAAATCTGCCAGTGAACCAGCGTTGCGGCCAGGCCGATTGCCGTTTGCGCGGGAAATCCTTTCCACAAGATCCTCATCGTCAATCCTTGCTGTCACTGCAACGGGCGGGGCTTTCACGCTAGGGCAAGGTACGGGTGCGGTCTACTGTCAGAAATTACAGGTAGGCGCTGGTTTCTGACCAACGGTCACCATTGCAATAACCGCCCGTGGGGCGGCTCTTTCATGACGATGAAGCCGTAGTCGCCGATCAGGTAGAGGCGGTAATAGAGGCTGTCCACCAAGGGTGGATAGCCCATCAGACCGGCGTGGGTCGCGTTGCGCCGTTCGCGTTCTGCAACCACATTGGTGATGCCCGCCGACGGCAGGGTTTCGGCGAGCATGAAGTAGTCGATGTTCAGCAAGTAACGCAGCACCGGCAGTTGTTTGAACGTCCCCTCCGCCCCCGCGAGCCAGCGGTCGGAGTACGTCACCGAGAGATAAATCCGTTTGGCTTCGCGCAGTTCTCGATGGGACGAGATGTCGTGGCTGAGGCTGTAGAGCGCACTGCTGGCGAACGTTTTTTCCATCGTCAGCACCCGGCCATAAGCGAAGGACAGCGACAGCGTGGCCAGAAGCGCAATCGCCAACACCAAAGGCAACCGTTGATGCAGCGGCATCAACCCCAGCCAGGCCAGATAGAACAGCAACATCAACAGCACGCCAAACCCCATCAGGGCGCGTGCGCCTTCATTGAAATCGCGAAACAGCAGGGTCATGCCCGGCACCAGCAGCACAACCAGCGGCAATGCCAGCAGGCAGCTGAAGCTCAGCAGCAAGCCCTTGGCGCGGGACAGGTGGCGCTCGCGAATCTGCCGCCCCAACTGCACGGCGCCGGTCACAGCACACAGCACCAGCGCAATAAAAACCGCCGTGTAACCGCCGTGAAACAGCAGCGCAACCTTCTCCATCACCCGAGCGAGATTGATGCCGATCTGCAGCCACGGATCGGCGCCGGGATTGAGCAATTGCGCGCGCCCGGCGTCAGTGAATGGATAGGCCGTGACGCTGTAGATCAGCACCGCCAGCAGCAGTTGCGCCAGCCGCCAGCCTGACCGGTGCCAGAGTTCATCCCACGGCACTTGCCGATGAACATTGCGCAGCAATTCCAGGCAGCACAACCCGAGAAACACATTCAGGCTGATCTGATACAGCCCGATCGCCAGCGCCAGCAACGCTGACGGCACCAGCCATCGCTGAATGCGTGAAGCGCCGCAAAAAGTGATCGCGTAAACCACCGCGACCACACTCAGTGCCAGGCCGGCCCCGTCGTATTGATAGGACAGGTTCTGCAACAGGAAGGGGTTGTACCAGAGCGGCAACGGCACCAGACAGCAGGCCAGGGTCGGTTCGGGAAAATAATGGAAGGTCAGCCGGGTCAGAGCGAACGACATCACTACGGTGGCGAGCAACAGCGGTAATGGAAAAATGTTCGGTGCTGCGCCGGTAAATGTCAGCGCCTGATACAGCCAGTCCATGAACAACCGCCCCTGCGCCGCCCAGGCATTGCCGGCAGCCAGAGTGCGCCAGTTGTCGTCGATGTAGGGGAAGTCGGCGAGGATCAGCGGCAGGATGTAGAGCAACGTGGCGATCAGGAAGAACAGTACGACCTGACGGCGGCCTAGTTCTCGTACGAGAAAATCGCTGATCCTCATACCTGCGCCTCTGTTCACGGCTGCGCTGGAAACAACGTAGATAAACCTTCGAACATGACTCTGAATCAGAAGTCGTTTTTTGCGCTGATTTCAGACCAGCGGCATCAACTCACACCCATGAAAAAGCCCCGGACTTTCGACCGGGGCTTTCGAGTTTCAGCAACAACGAATTACGAAGCCGAACGCACCGCGCCCTGGGACGCATCGTTCGGTTGCAGCTTGAACACGTAGAACAAAACGGTCAGCAGCACCAGGAACGCCGGACCTA
>Ga0157373_10004776_pt1 | contig 10198 bp, 7 predicted proteins | sample C65metaG_FD_113460 | JGI IMG/M metagenome (GOLD analysis project Ga0157373, IMG submission 113460) | Corn rhizosphere microbial communities from Kellogg Biological Station, Michigan, USA - C6-5 metaG | ecosystem: Host-associated > Plants > Roots > Rhizosphere > Soil | place: USA: Michigan...
GGGGAATGCGGCGAAGGCGTGAAGCGGCGGGTGTCGTCGCTCAGCCAAGCGAGAGCTAAATCAGCCGTTTTCGGGGGCGGTCAGCGTGCGGTTAAACTGCTGGATTGCCCGGTAACACTCGCACGCTGAGGCCTCGAGTTCGGGCCGATTTAAAATCTTTACCGCGCCGCGCGAATTTTCAATAGTGCCGCTCTTCTGCAGAATTCCGGCCGCAAGGCTCACGCTGGGACGTCCCGTGCCGAGCATCTGGGCCAGGAATTCGTGCGTGATCGGCAAGTATTCGGATTCCACCCGGTCCTGGCACATCAAAAGCCATCGCGCCAGGCGTTGTTCGATTTCATGCAGCCGGTTGCAAGCCGCAATCTGTGCGATTTGTAATCCCTGCGTCAGGATGTAGCGGCTTAGCAACAGCCTCAACTGCGGACTTTCGGACAAAAATTTTTCTTCGAGAAGCTCTGCTTTCAGGCGGAATCCGCTACCCGGAATGTGCATGATGCTGCGGTAGGGCCCGCGATGCAATCCGACTGCGAGTGGGGTTCCGACGATCCCCTCATGTCCGACCACGCCAATTTCAACGCTACGCCCGTCGCTAGTGAGAACAACCAGCGATGCCATGCCTTGGTTCAGAAAGTAGGCGAACAATATCCTCTCTCCCGCCTCGTGAAGAATGAGGCGGTGTGGCAACTCGACAAACTCCAGGTTACTGCTGATCAGGATAAATTCAGATTCAGGAATGGAGTTCAGAATTTGGTTCTGTACTGGTCTACCATCGGCGGTCCGCGTTTCCGAGCGCTCTACCTCTTTTCGAACATGCGTACGTTCCAAACGTGCTCCTCTTACAAGCCCGCGCTGAATTCAATTTTGGAGACGAAAGCCACGAGCCTAGCCCAGACTGGGACAGTCGTTTGGCGTAGGCTATTCGCGAGCATGCGAGTGTGTCTGTTCGGCAGCGAACTGCGGTCAGCACTTGGTTACTGCATCACGAGTCCGGAGCGGAGAGTCTGAATCGCTCCGTAGCATTCACACGCAGCGTCTTCGAGTCGCTTGCGGTTTGTGATCTGCACTGCGCCACGAGTGTTCTCGATCAAACCGGCGCGTTCAAGGACGCCTGCGGCGATGGTCACCGTGGGCCTGCCGGTTCCCAACATCTGCGCGATGAACTCGTGCGTGAGCGGAAGGCGGACAGAATCAACTGTGTCCTGGCACATTAATAACCAGCGTGCCAGTCTTTGATCTACCTCATGCAGACGATTGCACGCCGCAAGCTGCGCAACCTGCAACTGTTGCGTCAGCAACAGACGTTCTGCCATGCGGCGGAGACCAGGGCAACTGTCTATTTTGTCCGCGAGAACACCAGAAGATATTCGTAGGCCGTTGCCTGGTAATTGAACAATTGCTCGCATGGCGGCGTAGGTCACGCCAAAAGTCAACGATGCTCCCACCAATTCCTGCCGTCCACAAATTCCGACTTCGACGCTTCGTCCGTCGCCGGTAATGACCACGAGCGAAATCATTCCATTATTCAGGAAATGAGCGTATTCAATGGTGCCCGACTGGTCGTAAAGAATCTGGTATCGCGGCAACGGCACCGGTTCCAAAGACGGCCGCAACAGCGAGAATTCATGCTCAGGAATGGAGAGCAGGACAGTGTTCAGGACAGCTTTGCCGTCGCGGTCGGTTCGAGCCGGAAGAACTGCTGGAATAGGGGTGACTGCCCGCACCTGTGGGACCAATTCTTGAAGAGCCATCAAGAGCCTCCTTCCGAGTTGGTTGGATGCGACAGTTGTAAGAACCGGGATTCCGGAAAACCTGTACGGCGTAGGGGAATATCTAGGATCAGAGCGTCGTTTTTGGGCAAAACAACAGCGCCCCTACAGGGAGGAGCGCTATTTGACGCGAGATGGATTTTGGACGACTATGCGCGGGCGGCGACTGCTTCTGAAGCGACCGTTGACGAAGATTTCTCTTCGCCGTTGGGCTTTTGCCCGGGCTGTTGTCCGGCTTTGCGGATATCGATTCCGCCTTTGAAGAAGGCACCGTCTTCAATTGAGATACGCGCGGCGACGACATCGCCGGTGAGCGAGCCATCGCTGCGAATGTCAACGCGGTCGCTGGCGGTGAGATTGCCTCGGACTTTGCCCAACACGACGATTTCGCGGGCATTGATGTTGGCGGCGACCACCCCGTTACGACCTACGGTTACGCGGTTGCCGGCCAGGTTGATCGAGCCTTCGACGCGGCCATCGATGTAAAGCGACTCGGACCCGGTAACTTCACCCTTGATGACGAGAGACTTCCCGATGGTAGCCTGGTCCGCAGTGCTGGCCGCAACGGGTCGCGGAGCACTGCTGGCGGCCGTTTCCGTTACCGCAGGAGCGCTCGGCGCTGATGTAGTGGTACGCTCCGGCTCGGTCGGACGACCTGGTGCCGTGGGCTGATTAGTAGGCTTCCACATGTGAGAAGACATCCTTTCCTCTAAGGAAAATGTTGATTTGGGCCGGCTCCGCAGTCGGATGGCCAACAAAATTCTACTCTCCAAGACAGCATTTGTACTGTGGAAAATGGGAATACTTTGTGCATTTCTAGGCACTTTCGGCCAAGATCGAGGCGTTCTTCGGGACAATGCCTTAGCTGCGCCGGATCACTTTTTATGAGCGATACCGTGTATCGCCGACCGAGAGTGGAAAGTCAGTTGCCGAAGTTCGCCTATACGGCAAACGCGGCAGTTCCGCCACGGCCAAACCAGAACCATAGAATGCGCTGAGACTGATTTCAATTGTCGATTGGTTCCGAAGGCCCGCGGCAAACGGCATCTCTGCGAGGTCTCCTTCAAAAGGATCACTTAGCAGGAAGTCCACTTGACAACCAAGTGAAACGTAGTAGGCTCTCTTCAAGAGACCACTTGGTTGCCTAATAAAGAGAAAGAATCAATCCAGCTGTTGCAGGGCACACTTGATCTCATCGTTTTGCGCACACTCGCGACGATGGGCCCGCAACACGCTTATCAGATTGCCACGCGTCTCGAGCAGATCTCCGATCGCCTTCTCAACCTTAACCAGGGCACTCTCTATCCAGCGTTAGTGCGACTGGAACAGTACGGGTGGATTAAGGGAACCTGGAGCAGGACCGAGAGCAACCGGGAAGCCAAATACTACGCAATCACCAAGGCGGGGGAGAAAGCCTTAGGGGAGGAAACACGGGCGTGGAGAAGGATGTCGGCTCTGGTGGAACGGCTTTTGCTTGAGGAGTTTTAGGCATGAAGCACCTGCGACGCATCTTTCTGAAGTTTTATCTGCTTTTCGCGAACTCCAAAGTGGAAGCGGAACTGGCGAGAGAAATTAATGCCCATCTAACGTTGCTTGAGGACGACTATCTGCGCCAGGGCATGACCCCGGAAGATGCCAGACGAGCAGCGAGACTCGCCTACGGAGGTGTGGAGCAGGCAAAGCAACTGCATCGCGACGAGCGAGGGTTTCAAGCGCTGAGCCGGATTCTGCAAGACATTCGATATGCCCTCCGCCAACTGCGTAAGTCTCCCGGTTTTACCGTGACCGCCGTCCTGATGCTGGCGGTGGGCATCGGAGCGACGACGGCGATTTTTTCCATCGTCGAGGGAGTACTGTTGCGTCCGCTACCGTTTCCCGACCCGGATCGTCTGGTCGTCCTGGGAGATGTGCTTGAGGGTTCGCATTGCTCGTCCTGCGCTCAGTCCAGCGTAACCCCTCCCGACATTCGCAATTACATGCGCGATACGCAAAGCTTTGGCCACCTGGGGGGCTATCGCGGAAGGTTGTTTGAACTATCCGGTACGGGCGATCCGGTTGCGGTTAATGGGACGCGGATGAGCGGCGAGGTCTTTGCCGCTCTGGGAGTGTCACCGCTGCTCGGCCGTACGTTCACGCAACAAGAAGATGATGAAAGCCAGCAAGTGGTGGTGCTGAGCTATGGCATGTGGCGAAACCGCTTTCACGGCAATGCGAATGTACTGGGCAGCAAGATAATTCTCTACCGCAAGCCCTACACGGTGATCGGCGTGATGCCGCGCGATTTCGAGTTTCCCCTCAATCCTGGGCACGTGAACCAGAGCGAGTTTTGGCTACCACTCAGCTTGCAGCCAGCAGAATTTACGGCAGGTGCAGCGGCGTCGTGGAACTCTCGCATGGTCGGGCGCTTAAAACCCGGCATTAGTATTGAGCAGGCGCAGAGCGATGCGGAGCGAGTGGCCCGGGCGACAATGCGTGATTATCCCGCCTACATGCGCAGTCTTCGTATTCACGCGGTGGTAACGCTCCTGCACGAAGATACAGTGGCGCAGGCGCGACCCATGGTGCGCGCGTTGTTCTTTGCGGTGATCGTTGTTCTGCTGATTGTCTGTGCAAACCTGGCGGGCCTTCTTCTGGTGCGTGCTATCCGCAGACGAAGAGAATTCGCGGTTCGGCTCGCCCTGGGTGCTCGCGCGGCCACATTACTCCGACAGGCGATCGTCGAAAGCATGGTCTTGAGTATCGCCGGCGGCACGCTAGGGCTGGCACTGGCGGCCATCGCTCTGCGGGTGGGCGTGAGTCTGCTGCCGCAGACGCTACCTCGCGTCAATGAGATTGGCTTGGACTGGCCGGTCATGCTCTTCGCTCTGGGGCTGGCGCTATCGACTGGCTTCCTTTGCGGACTGGCCCCAGCATTTGCCGCGATCAGGACGAGTGTGAATGAGACGCTTAAAGAAGGCGGACGCATCGGCACCTCGGGCAGCGGCCACGCAAGGTTGCGCTCGGCACTGGTGGTGGCGGAGATTGCTGTGGCGCTGACCTTGCTGACTGCCTCCGGCCTATTGCTGCGCAGCTTCGAAAGGATGCGCGACGTCAAGTTGGGTTTTCGCCCTGAGAATACGCTAGCTGCGCTCTACGTTCTGCCGCATCAGCAGTATCGAACGCAATCTGCGATCGACGAATTCACAAAAACTCTGCTGAACGATTTAGAGCAATTACCTGCCGTGACTGCGGTTGGCATCACTTCGTTTTTACCTGCCGCGGGTAATAACTGGGGTATCTCTTTCACGGTCGAAGGCTACGTTCCTGCCAGGGGCGCAGGGTTAAATATGGCGACGACATCGCTGGTTGAGGGCGATCCCTTTGGAGCGCTGGGTATTCGTGTGCTCCGCGGGCGCGTCTTTAACGAGTCGGACAATGCTAGCTCACAGCTGGTCGCTATCGTGAATCGCAAGATGGCCGAGCGCTACTGGCCGGGGCAGGACGCGATTGGTAAGCGGCTGCGCCGGGGCTTGCCGGAGACCTTCACGCCATGGATGACAGTGGTGGGCGAAGTCGACGATGTCACGCTGGGAGCGCGCGACGCGGAGACAACACCACAGGTATACCAGCCGGTAACGCAGACGGTTGCCAGTGAAGGCGTTTTCGCCTCTGTCGGGGAACTGAGCGCCAGCGACGGCTGGGTCGTTCTGCGCAGCCGTATGGATCCGGAACAGTTGGAAAACACCATGCGTGCAGTGGTGCGAAAAATCGATCCGCAGTTGCCGCTCTATCAGATGCAGACGATGGAACACGCCATCTCCAAGAGCGAGGAGCCCCGACGCTTCAATACCGTGCTGATTTCCTCTTTTGCCGTTGCCGCAGTGCTGCTGAGTGTTCTTGGTATCTATGGCGTGATTGCATTCTCCGTGGCATTGCGCGAACAGGAAATGGCGGTGCGCATAGCGCTTGGCTGCCAGCGCTCCGGAATGGTCCTCTTTATCCTAAGTTCCGGCGCCAGGCTTGCGGGTGTTGGTTGTGGGTTGGGCTTGCTGGGCGCCGTGGCCGCATCCCGCTTGTTGCGTTCCTTTCTTTTTGAGGTAAGCCCGTTTGATCCCGGTGTGCTTGCACTTTCTGCCATCGCAATTCTGCTGCTCGCGCTGGCAGCTTCTGCACTACCGGCCAGACGCGCATCGAGTATGGATCCCATGCTGGCTCTACGAGGCGAATAGGCTAAAGTAATCGGGGATCTCAGGCGGCCCGGCTCGTGAAGTGTGCGAGTCACGAACATCCGGAGGTTACCTGTTCATTCATTGGGCCCGCGACAAGCCTCGGCTTTTCTCGAAACAAAAAAACTCCGCGGTGGCTGCACTGACAGCTAAACCGCGGAGCTGATCGCATCGACTGAAAGATGTAGCGGTCAGTTCTGCCTGAGCGCCGGCATCGGCAACGGGATATTGTAAGTCTTCGCTCCTGTTCCTACGCCTGCCTGACACGTGTTCGGCGGAGTAGTGCAAATCGAGTGCGTGCCCTGGCACTCCGCCGCCCAGAACATGAATCCGAGCAGGCCATGCGTGGTACCGGCCCCATTTGGCGCAACCGTTTGAACGTAGCTGCCGGTGCTGTTTTCGAGCGACGAACTGAAGTTGTTGCACTCGGGCGCAGGATTGTGACCGGTCACGATGTAGAGGCTTCCGGTGAACCGATTTGGCGCGAGCGGTGGGACAGGGGGAGCGTAGTTTGCCTTGCCGTCAATGTGCTGCTGCCAGTTACTCTCCGCACCAGATGTGTTGGGCTGCTTATTCGGAACCATAGCATTGGCGTAGTCGAGGACTGGTGAGGAGTTATTCAGAAAGTTGGCGGTGGCGTAGCGGGTGATGTCGGTCAGCCACTGGTCGCCCGCGCCGAGATCAATGGTGAGTCGCGCTGCGGGATTAGCGCCGGTTGCATCGTAGGGAATCTGTGATCGGTAGGCATTCACGAAAGCCTGCAATCCAGTAAGGTTCGGACTGGAGCTGTTCTCGTAGTCGATTTCGATTCCGACGCCGAGGCTGTTGGCCAACGCTGCAGCATTGAGACCAAGCTGGGTGGGATTGCTCGAGAGCGCCTGGTCCCAGAAACTGGTGTAAGTGATGCCGCCGATTGAGAGCATTACGCGGATGTTGTGGCTGGTGAAATAGCTGACGACCGCAGAATTCATACCAACGGGAACGCCGTTCACATCGCCGGCATCGTTGGTTTTGTTGAGTAGTTTCAGCGGCTGAACAAAGCTGAGGATGACCAGATTGACCGACGGCAGTCCTGATCCGTCTCCGCGATCGATGATCCAGTGATTCTTGGTATCGAAATCGGTCATGTTGCGGACACTAGCCCAGGTGCAATAGTCGCTGCCGCAATGCCAGGCTCCATAAATCTGCATTTGCGATTGTGCACCAGAAGTCAGCAACAAAATCAACGCTGCCAAAGGAACCACGTACATCGTTCGTCGCTGCATACAGCCTCCTTTGCCCCGCCACGATCGAGTACAAGCCCCACCTGTTTATACCCGTAATTGAAACGTGTCAATAGACCGCTAAGGCGAGGATCGGAAGGACAGTCTAGAATTTGTAGGCGCGCTTCAGATTGGAAGCGGCCGCCACGCAAAGCTCGATGCTCTCTGATTCCGCCATCCTGAAGAAAATTCAAAGCCAGCCGAAACACGCTGCCGGCTACAAGCAACTAGTACGCGAACTGGGGCTGCACGGCGACGAGCGCAAGCAACTTTCAGGACGTCTTCAGAAGTTGGTTGCCTCTGGGCAATTGATTCAATTTGATTCCGACAGATATGCACTTCCACATGCCGCTTCAGGCAAAAATTTGATCACTGGCAAGCTCAGCGTGCACCGCGACGGATTTGGCTTTGTCATGCCAGATCCGAGATCGGTGAGCGGCGCGTTGAAATCGCAGTTATCGGGGGACATTTTCATCCCTCCTCCCGCCATTGGTCCAGCCATGCATGGCGATCAGGTGCTGGTCGAGGTCACCAATGTGCGCCCGGACGGGAGAGCCGAAGGACGCATTATCAGGCCGCTGCAGCGCGCACATGCGACGGTGGTTGGAATTTTTCACTACGGCTCGCGGCAAAACTATGTTGTGCCAATTGATGCGAAGATCTCCCAGCAGATTGTGATCCCACAAGGGATGGAGATGCCGGAGGAATCCCCGCAGGTCGCAGGTCGAGCGTTGCACGAAGATTCTTCGCGGGCGACCTATGACGGGCGGCGCACAACGAAATCCAAGCATCGCGTTCTTGGTGAAGAGGCTGCCCGTCGTGGCGGATGGACCGACCTCGAAAATCTTGTGGTGGACGTCGAAATAACCGACTGGCCGACGGCATCGCAGAACCCGCGCGGGCGGGTAATTGAGATTCTGGGACGCGAAGATGATTTTGGCGTCGATGTCGAAATCATTATTCGGAAGCATCATTTGCCACACCGCTTTCCGGCAGAAGTGTTGAGCGCAGCCGAGGTGATTGAGCCAGTCATTTCTTCTGCGGAGCTGCGCCTGCGGCGCGATTTTCGCGATCTCCCCATTGTGACTATCGACGGCGAGACGGCCCGCGACTTCGATGATGCAGTTCTGGTGACCCGGCTCGAAAACGGAAACTTCGAACTGCATGTGCACATTGCCGACGTGGCGCAATATGTTGCGCCGGACTCGGCGCTCGATGAGGAAGCGCGTATGCGCGGCACCAGCGTTTATTTTCCCGATCGTGCTATTCCCATGCTGCCGCTCGAGCTTTCAACCGATATTTGCAGCCTGCGCCCGCAGGTAGATCGGCTGGTGATGTCGTGCATCATGGAAATCGATAATCGCGGAGAGATAGTCGGATATGAAATCTGTCCGGGCGTGATTCGATCGGCTGAGCGTATGACCTATACGGCCGTGAATGCGGTACTTGAAGGAGATGAGTCGGCGCGGGCGCGTTACACCGGTCTGGTAAAGAATTTCGAGCTGATGCGGGAGCTTCAGGGAATTCTCAACCGCAAACGCGAACGCCGTGGTTCGATCGATTTCGACCTGCCGGAGCCGGTGATTGAATTTGACGAGTTCGGGCTGATGAAGAGCATCACGCGCTCGGAACGGAATATTGCGCACCGCATCATTGAAGAGTTCATGCTCTCGGCTAATGAATGTGTCGCCGGATATCTGGAAGCGAAAGGCATTCCGTCGCTGTATCGCATCCACGAAAAGCCTGATGCCAAGCGGGTGTATGACTTCGAAACCATCGCCGCGACATTTGGATACTCGCTAGGCGTAGGCGCGCTGCCCATTCAACGTATGCAGTTCAAGACCGACAGGCGGTCGCACTATGGCACCGGAAAACGCCCGAGGGAAGTTGAAATTCCGAAAGAAGTGCACATCACGCCGCGCATGTATCAGAAACTGACGGAGAAGATTGCGGGTAAGCCGGAAGAGCGGATTCTTTCGTACTTAATGTTGCGATCGCTGAAGCAGGCGCGATATTCGGAAGAGAATCTCGGGCATTTCGCACTGGCTGCGATGACCTACACCCATTTCACGTCGCCGATCCGCAGATACCCGGATTTAATTGTGCATCGGGTTCTTAAAGACGTGCTGCGCGATTCGGCAGAGAGGTGGGATGGCGAAGTGCCGGTTGGAACCTCGGCCTCAGTGGCTAAAGCCCAACACCCGGCGCCGGCCGGCGCGGCGCTGAAGCGCCGCTCTTCCACGGAAAGCCACGCGGACACCGCATCCCCTTGGTCGAAACGCCGCGAACGCGAGGCTGCGCCGGTGGGCGACGGCCCCATTTCTCTCGAAGAGCTCCACGCCATTGCCGAGGAATCCAGTCTGTCCGAGCGCCGAGCCGACGAAGCCGAACGCGAGCTGATGGAATGGAAAAAGGCGAAGTTCATGCAGGACCGCGTAGGCGAAGACTTCGACGGCCTGATAATCAGCGTGACCAAATTCGGTTTCTTCGTCGAACTGACGGACATGTTTGTCGAAGGGCTGGTGCCGCTCATCTCGTTGACCGATGACCATTACACTTATCACGAGAGCACGCGCGAAATTATCGGCCAGCGCAGCCGGCGAATTTTTCGATTAGGGCAGCGAGTGCACGTGCTGGTGGACCGCATCGATCCGGTGGAAAAGAAGATTCAGTTTGCGTTGATGGAAGAGAAGCCGGCGCGCGCCAAACGCAAGCGCCGCTAGCTAGTGTAGAATTTGGCTAGTCAACCCCGTTCGAACATCAGCGTCGAACCAGCGTCGGGACGTGGCTCAGCCTGGTAGAGCACTCGCTTGGGGTGCGAGGGGTCGGCAGTTCAAATCTGCCCGTCCCGACCAAACTAAACAAACCCATTTACGCGGATTCACTCCGGGCCGGAATTGTAAGGCGAGGGGTCAATCAAAGCAAGAATTTTTCTTATCCAGATCGGTAGCACAAATTAGCACAA
>Ga0157373_10004779_pt1 | contig 10197 bp, 5 predicted proteins | sample C65metaG_FD_113460 | JGI IMG/M metagenome (GOLD analysis project Ga0157373, IMG submission 113460) | Corn rhizosphere microbial communities from Kellogg Biological Station, Michigan, USA - C6-5 metaG | ecosystem: Host-associated > Plants > Roots > Rhizosphere > Soil | place: USA: Michigan...
GGCAACATTGCTGCCATTCGTCCGATGAAGGATGGCGTGATCGCCGACTTCAGCGTTTGCGAAAAGATGCTGCAGTACTTTATCAACAAGGTTCACGAAAACAGCTTCCTGCAGCCTAGCCCTCGTGTGTTGATCTGCGTTCCGTGCAAATCCACCCAGGTTGAGCGTCGTGCCATCCGTGAGTCGGCCCTCGGTGCCGGTGCCCGTGAAGTGTTCCTGATCGAAGAGCCAATGGCGGCTGCGATCGGTGCCGGCCTGCCGGTTGAAGAAGCTCGCGGCTCGATGGTTGTCGATATCGGTGGTGGTACCACTGAAATCGCGCTGATCTCCCTGAACGGTGTGGTTTACGCTGAATCCGTACGGGTTGGCGGCGACCGCTTCGACGAAGCGATCATCACTTACGTGCGTCGCAACTACGGCAGCCTGATCGGCGAATCCACTGCCGAGCGCATCAAGCAGGAAATCGGTACTGCCTACCCGGGCGGCGAAGTTCGTGAAGTCGACGTTCGTGGCCGTAACCTGGCCGAAGGCGTTCCACGCGCACTCACCCTGAACTCCAATGAAGTGCTGGAAGCTCTGCAAGAGTCCCTGGCCACCATCGTTCAGGCTGTGAAAAGTGCACTGGAGCAATCGCCTCCGGAACTGGCTTCCGATATCGCCGAGCGTGGTCTGGTACTGACCGGTGGTGGCGCCTTGCTGCGTGACCTCGACAAGTTGCTGGCCCAGGAAACCGGTCTGCCAGTCATCGTTGCCGAAGACCCGCTGACCTGCGTTGCTCGCGGCGGTGGCCGTGCGTTGGAAATGATGGATAAACACACCATGGATCTGCTGTCGAGCGAGTGATCTCGCCGGTTGCATCTATGCTGTTGGCGCGCAGGCAGCACTTTGCAGTGCTGCCTGTTGGCGTTTATCTTCTGTCAGTCTGCATCCAGGCCGGTTTGATGCCGTATGAATAAAGAAAACATTTGCCTGGGAGGAGCGGCTTATTAAACCGCTTTTCACCAAAGGGCCTTCACTGGGCGTGCGCTTGTTGGTGCTGGTCGTGCTATCGGTCGCGCTGATGGTGGTCGATGCCCGCTTCACACTGCTCAAGCCAGTGCGTAGCCAAATGTCGCTGGTGCTGATGCAGTCCTACTGGATCACCGACCTGCCACAGCGGCTATGGCAGGGTGTGGCCAGCCAATTTGGCAGCCGTACCGAGCTCGTCGCCGAAAACGAAAAACTCAAAACCGAAAACCTGCTGTTGCAGGGCCGCATGCAAAAGCTTGCCGCCCTTACCGAGCAGAACGTTCGGCTGCGCGAGTTGCTTAACTCCTCCGCGCTGGTCAACGAGAAGGTCGAAGTGGCCGAGCTGATCGGCATGGACCCCAATCCCTTCACCCACCGCATCATCATCAATAAAGGTGAGCGCGACGGTGTGGTCCTCGGTCAGCCGGTGCTCGATGCTCGCGGCCTGATGGGCCAGGTGGTCGAGTTGATGCCGTATACCTCTCGTGTGCTGTTGTTGACCGACACCACTCACAGCATTCCGGTGCAGGTGAACCGCAACGGTCTGCGCGCGATTGCCAGCGGCACCGGTAACCCGGAACGCCTGGAGCTGCGTCACGTAGCTGATACCGCCGATATCAAGGAAGGCGATCTGCTGGTCAGCTCAGGTCTCGGCCAGCGGTTCCCGGCGGGTTACCCGGTAGCGACGGTCAAGGAAGTGATTCACGATTCCGGTCAGCCGTTCGCGATTGTGCGCGCCGTGCCGACCGCCGCCTTGAACCGCAGCCGTTACCTGTTGCTGGTGTTCACCGACGGCCGCACAGCCGAAGAGCGCGCCAACGAAGCTGCCCAGGCTCAAGAAGCCTTGGACCAGCACGGTGGTGGCCCCATCATTCCAGCGACAGTGCCGAAACCGGCCATCGTCCCGGCTGCTGTTGCTGCGCCCGCGATTCCGGTAGCGCCGACGGCTGCCCCTGCTGCCACAACCCCGCCCAAACCTGCGGCAACTCATCCTGCTGCTGCGAAACCTGCCGCCAGCAAGCCGCCCGCGGCGCAACCTGCGGCCGCTAAACCGCCGGCCACGCAACCTGCTGCCGTGAAGCCTGCTGCCAAGCCGCCTGTCTCTGCGCCGGCTACCACTGGGGGACGAGAATAATGGTTGGTGCTACTGCCTCCCGAAACGGCTGGATGGTCTGGCTGACATTCGCCATAGGCATGCTGCTCAGCGTTTCACCGCTGCCACAATTCATGGAAATCCTCCGTCCACTGTGGCTGGCCTTGCTGCTGGCATTCTGGGCGTTAGCCATGCCGCAGAAAGTCGGGATGGTCACCGCATGGTGCCTGGGCCTGGCCGAAGACGTGCTCTACGGCACGCTGCTGGGGCAGAACGCGTTGATCCTGACGCTGATCACGTACCTGGTGCTGGCGTTGCAACAGCGCCTGCGCATGTTCCCGATGTGGCAACAGAGCCTGGTGATCCTGGTGATCTTTGGCCTCGCGCAGCTTGTTCAACTATGGCTCAGCGCCCTGACCGGCAATCGTCAGCCGACGCTGGCGCTGGTCTTGCCGGCACTGGTCAGCGCATTGCTCTGGCCATGGATCAGCTACGGTTTGCGCGGTTTGCGTCGACGCTACAAAATCAACTAATTCGGTCAGGCATTTGCCCGCACCTCGACAGGGAGATGTCTTGATGAAACAGCTGTACCTCGCCTCAGGCTCGCCGCGTCGGCGTGAACTGCTCACGCAGATCGGCGTGCCGTTCACCGCCATCAGCGCGGACATCGATGAAACCCCTTTAGAAAATGAATCCCCCTCGGCCTATGTCGAGCGCCTGGCGCGCGGCAAAGCCGAGGCCGGACGCGGGGCCGTCGTGTCCGACGCAGATTTTTGCGTACTGGGCGCCGATACCGCCGTGGTGCTGGACGGGAAAATTCTCGGTAAGCCGGTTGATGAAGCCGAGGCGTGCGCCATGCTTATGATGTTGTCCGGGTGTGAACATGAAGTCCTGACGGCGATTGCGGTGCGCGACGGTGAGCGTTGCGAGTCTGGGGTGGTGAGCAGTCTGGTGCGCTTTCGCAACATCAGTCGCGACGAAGCGGTGGCCTACTGGGCCAGCGGCGAGCCGCAGGACAAGGCCGGCGGCTACGGTATTCAAGGGCTCGGCGCGGTGTTTGTCGCCGGACTCAATGGCAGTTACTCGGCGGTGGTCGGGTTACCGCTGTGCGAAACCGCTGAGCTGCTCGGCCATTTCGGCATACCCTGTTGGCAAACCCTTAACGCGCGTTGAGCGTCGTACTGACAAGATGCGGCCATTATCGTGAACATGCCTGAACGAGACCCTGCCATGAGTGAAGAGATCCTGATCAACATCACGCCGATGGAATCGCGCGTGGCGGTGGTTGAAAACGGTGTGCTGCAAGAGGTCCACGTCGAGCGCACGCAAAAGCGCGGGATCGTCGGCAACATCTACAAAGGCAAGGTCGTGCGGGTATTGCCCGGCATGCAGGCGGCCTTCGTCGACATCGGACTGGACCGCGCCGCGTTCATTCATGCCTCGGAAATCTCCCTGCGCGAAGGCCCGGCGGTCGAGAGCATCAGCTCTCTGGTTCACGAAGGCCAGAGCCTGGTGGTGCAAGTCACCAAAGACCCGATCGGCTCAAAAGGCGCACGCCTGACGACTCAGTTGTCGATTCCCTCGCGTTATCTGGTGTACATGCCGCGCACCGCACACGTTGGCATTTCGTTGAAGATCGAAGACGAAGCCGAGCGCGAACGTCTCAAACAAGTGGTCACTGATTGCGTGGCCAAAGAAGGCATCCAAGAGGCGGGTGGCTTCATCCTGCGTACCGCAGCCGAAGGTGCCGGTGCCGATGAAATCCTCATGGACATTCGCTACCTGCGTCGTCTCTGGGATCAGATCAACGAGCAGATCAAAACCATCAGCGCGCCGAGTGTGATCTACGAAGACCTCGGCCTGGCGCTACGCACCTTGCGTGACCTGGTGAGCCCGAAGATCGAGAAGATCAGGATCGACTCCCGGGAAACCTTTCAGAAAACCACACCGTTCGTCGCCGAGCTGATGCCGGAAATCGCCGATCGTCTTGAGCATTACCCGGGTGAGCGGCCGATCTTCGACCTGTACGGCGTCGAGGACGAAATCCAGAAAGCTCTGGAACGCAAAGTCCCGCTGAAATCCGGCGGTTACCTGGTGGTCGATCCGGCGGAAGCCATGAGCACCATCGACGTCAACACCGGGGCGTTCGTCGGTCATCGCAACCTTGAAGAAACCATTTTCAAGACCAACCTCGAAGCCGCGACCGCCATTGCTCGCCAGCTGCGCCTGCGCAACCTGGGCGGGATCATCATCATCGACTTCATCGACATGGAAGATGAAGAGCACCAGCGTCAGGTGCTGCGCACACTCGAGAAGCAACTGGAACGCGATCACGCCAAGACCAATATCATCGGCATCACCGAGTTGGGCCTGGTGCAGATGACCCGCAAGCGCACCCGCGAAAGTCTTGAACAAGTACTGTGCGAACCGTGCAGCAGCTGTCAGGGTCGCGGCAAGCTCAAGACTCCGGAAACCGTTTGCTACGAGATTTTCCGCGAAATCCTCCGAGAGGCTCGTGCCTATCAGGCCGAAGGCTATCGTGTATTGGCAAACCAGAAAGTGGTCGACCGTTTGCTCGATGAGGAGTCGGGCAATGTCGCCGAGCTCGAAGGTTTTATCGGACGTACCATCCGATTCCAGGTGGAAACCATGTATTCCCAGGAACAATACGACGTGGTGCTGCTCTGAATCGGTGTATTTCAACCCTGTTAGAACGGCTGGCCTCAGCTTTTTGCAGTATTTTTGCCATGGGAGCCAACTGACATGGAACGTCTGATACGCATTTTTGCCGCACTGACCCGCTGGGGGCTGGGGCTGTGTGCGTTGGTGTTGGTGTTGTTGGCGTTATACGTCAGCCTCGGCCGAGAGCTGACGCCGCTGGTGGCCGAGTACCGTGCCGAAGTCGAAGCCAAAGCCAGCGCTGCCTTGGGCATGCCGCTGAAAATCGGTGAACTGGAAGGTAACTGGAGCGGCTTTGCTCCGATCATGCTGGCTCACGACGTGATGGTCGGCGAGGGCGCCAATGCCTTGCGTCTGGACCAGGTGCGCGCGGTGCCGGATCTTTGGGCCAGTCTGATGGCGCGTGAAGTGCGCATCGCTCACCTGGAACTCAGCGGCCTGAAGATCAGCCTCAAAGAAAGCGAGGACGGCCATTGGGCGCTGGAAGGTTTGCCGGTGCAGCAGGATCAGCCGCTGGATCCTGAGCAATTGCTCAATCACATGCAGATGGTTCAGCAACTGTCGGTACTCGATAGCCAGGTCACTTTGCAGCCGCTGCAAGAGCAACCGCTGACCCTGACTTACGTCGGCTTGAATCTGAAAACCGGGGTCTCCCGTCAGCGACTCGACGCCCGTTTGACCCTGCCCGATGGACAACCGGTGGCCGTCAGTCTGCGTACCCGCCTGCGCGCCAGCGAATGGAAAGACGGCGAGGTTGAAGCTTATTTGAGCCTGCCGCAAAGCGACTGGTCGAAATGGTTGCCTGAGCGCCTGACCCAACAATGGAATTTTTCCGAGTTCAAGGCCGGCGGCGAGCTTTGGGTGAACTGGAACAAGGGCGCCCTGCAGAGTGCTGCGATTCGCTTGAACGCGCCGCAACTCAAGGGTGCGTACGCCGAGCGCAAGCCGATCCAGATCAACAATCTGGCGCTCAATGGCTATTTCCAGCGCAGTTCCGAAGGCGCCCTGATCACCCTGGATTCGCTGGCCATGAGCCTTGGCGAGACCCGCTGGGAATCGCATCTGCAACTCAAACAAAACGCGGCGACCGACACGACTGAAGAGCTTTGGCATCTGCAAGCCGACCGTCTCGACCTCACCCCGATCACCCCGATACTCAATGCCTTGGGGCCGCTGCCCGAAGGCGTTGCTACGGCCGTCGAGCGACTCAAAGTGACCGGTGGCCTGCGCAACGTGCTGATCGACTTCCGGCCCAATGCCACCGACGACAGCAAATTCAGCTTTGCCGCCAACCTGGATCGGGTCGGCTTCGATGCCTATCACGGCGCTCCGGCGGCGCGAAATGTCAGTGGCAGCATCAGCGGTGATCTGGGCGGTGGTGAGCTGCGCATGGACAGCAAGGATTTTTCCCTGCACCTGGACCCGATTTTCGCCAAGCCATGGCAGTACATTCAGGCCAATGCCCGGCTGACCTGGAAACTCGATAAAGAAGCCTTCACCTTGATCGCGCCGTACCTGAAGGTGCTGGGCGAGGAGGGCAAAATTGCTGGCGACTTCCTGATCCGCCTGCATTTCGACCACACCCAGGAAGACTACATGGACCTGCGGGTCGGTCTGGTGGACGGCGACGGTCGTTACACCGCCAAGTACTTGCCGACAATGCTCAGCCCGGGGTTGGACGAGTGGCTGCGTACGGCGATTCTCAAAGGTGCGGTGGACGAAGGCTTCTTCCAGTACCAGGGTTCGCTGAACCATGGGGCCGCCGAGACAGCCCGCAGCATCAGCCTGTTCTTCAAGGTTCACGATGCCGAACTGGCCTTCCAGCCAGGCTGGCCACATGTCAGTAATGTCACGGGTGACGTGTTTGTTGAAGACAGCGGTGTGCGGATCCTGGCCAGCAAGGGGCAGTTGCTCAATACCCAGGTCAGCGACATTTACGTCAATATTCCCCGTGCGCCAGCGGGGCAAAACGTCCATCTGTTCCTCGACGGCGGATTCGCCGGCGGGTTGGGCGATGGCCTGAAGATTCTCCAGGAAGCGCCGATCGGCACCGCAGCCACCTTTGCCGATTGGGAAGGCGAGGGCGATCTGCGGGGCAAACTGAAACTGGACATTCCATTGGTCAAAGGCGAGCAGCCCAAGATCCTCGTCGACTTCAATACCGCCAAGGCTCGTCTGAAACTGGCCGAGCCAACGCTGGAGCTGACTCAGCTCAAGGGCGATTTCCGTTTCGACAGCACCAAGGGCTTGAGCGGGCAAAACATCACCGCGCGCGCCTTTGATAAACCGGTTACTGCACAGATTTTCGCCGATGGCGGCCCCGGCAACCTCAAGACTCGCATCGTCGGCTCCGGCCTGGTCGAGGTCCAGAAACTGACTGACTGGCTGAATGTTACTCAGCCATTGCCAGTGTCCGGTGTGATCCCTTATCAGCTGCAACTGAACCTTTATGGGGCCGACAGTCAATTGATGGTCAGCTCCAACCTCAAGGGTGTAGCAATCGATTTGCCGGCGCCGTTCGGCATGGCGGCCGACGTCGGCCGCGACACCACGTTCCGCATGACCCTGCAGGGACCCGAGCGGCGCTACTGGGTCAACTACGGTGAGTTGGCGAACTTCACGTTTGCGGCGCCGGCCGGTAACTTTGCCGACGGTCGTGGCGAGTTGTTCCTGGGGGGCGGCAATGCCGTGCTACCCGGCGCCAAAGGCCTGCGGGTGCGCGGTGTGCTGTCGGAACTGGATGTCGGCCCCTGGAAGGACCTGGTAGACAAGTACGCCGGCCAGGATCCGGGCGGCAACGCCAAACAGTTGCTCAGCAGCGCGGACCTCCAGATCGGCAAACTCAGCGGTGTCGGCACCACGCTCGATCAGGCGTCGGTGCAGTTGAACCGCAAGCTTGCCGCATGGGCCTTGCAACTCGACAGTCAGCAGGTCAAGGGCAGTGCGAGCATCCCCGATGCGAAAGCCGCTCCGATTGCGATCAATCTGCAATACGTGCGTTTGCCGGCGCCAGACCCGACGGTCCTGGCCGACGAAAACTCGCCGGATCCGCTGGCCTCGGTGGATCCGACGAAGATCCCGGCACTGGACATCACCATCAATCAGCTGTTCCAGGGCAAGGACCTCGTCGGGGCCTGGTATCTGAAAGTCCGTCCGACCGCCAAGGGCATTGCGCTTAATACGCTGGATCTGGGCCTCAAGGGCATTCTCCTGCAGGGCAGCGGCGGTTGGGAAGGTGTGCCCGGTTCCAGCAGCAGTTGGTACAAGGGCCGGATCAGCGGCAAGAATCTCGCCGATGTACTGAAGGGCTGGGGCTTTGCGCCGAGTGTCACCAGTGAAGATTTTCATATGGATGTCGACGGTCGCTGGCCGGGTTCTCCGGCCTGGCTAGCCAGCAAGCGGTTCTCCGGCACCCTTGATGCGTCGCTCAAAAAAGGCCAGTTCGTTGAAGTCGAGGGCAGCGCCCAGGCCTTGCGGGTATTTGGCCTGCTCAACTTCAACTCCATCGGTCGCCGTCTGCGTCTGGACTTCTCTGACTTGTTTGGCAAAGGTCTGAGTTATGACCGGGTCAAGGGGTTGTTGGTCGCGACCAACGGCGTTTACGTGACCAAGGAGCCGATCCAGATGACCGGCCCGTCGAGCAATGTTGAGCTCAACGGCACGCTGAACCTGGTGGGTGACCAGATCGATGCCAAGTTGCTGGTGACGTTGCCTGTGACCAACAACCTGCCGATTGCCGCGCTGATCGTTGGTGCACCGGCTATTGGCGGCGCGCTGTTCCTGATCGATAAGCTGATCGGTGACCGTGTGGCGCGTTATGCCAGCGTCCAATACACCGTCAAGGGGCCGTGGAAAGAGCCGAAAATCACCTTCGACAAGCCTTTTTGACTCTCTTTTTGAAAAGCCATGCGTGGGGCCGATGGAGTAGCATGACCGTAAGTCCCCTGTAGGAGCTGACGAGTGAAACGAGGCTGCGATCTTTTGATTTTGCCTTTTAAGATCAAGATCAAAAGATCGCAGCCTCGTTTCACTCGTCAGCTCCTACAGGTATGTGTTGATTCCATCAGGGAAAGGCCATGTCTTTTGCGGTAATTCAAATGGTCAGCCAGAGCGATGTGCTGGCCAATCTGGCCCAGGCCCGTCGGCTGCTTGAGCAAGCGGCAGCCGGTGGCGCGCAGCTGGCTGTGCTTCCAGAAAACTTCGCCGCCATGGGCCGTCGCGACATCGCCGACATCGGCCGCGCCGAGGCGTTGGGCGAAGGTCCGATCCTGCCATGGTTGAAACAGACCGCCTGCGACCTCAAGTTATGGATAGTGGCCGGCACGTTGCCGTTGCCACCGGTGGATCAGCCGACGGCCAAAGTGCATGCCTGCTCGCTGCTGGTGGATGACCACGGCGAAACCGTTGCACGGTATGACAAGTTGCACCTCTTCGACGTCGATGTGGCGGACAATCGCGGGCGTTATCGCGAATCCGATGACTATGCTTATGGCAGTGGGGTCGTTGTGGCGGACACGCCCGTCGGTCGAGTCGGATTGACGGTGTGTTACGACCTGCGCTTCCCGGAGCTGTACAGCGAATTACGCGCTGCCGGTGCCGAGCTGATTACCGCACCGTCGGCCTTTACCGCGGTGACCGGTGCGGCGCATTGGGAAGTGTTGATTCGCGCGCGGGCCATCGAAACCCAATGTTATGTGCTCGCGGCTGCCCAGGGTGGGACGCATCCGGGGCCGCGAGAAACCTTTGGCCATGCCGCGATTATCGACCCGTGGGGACGTGTGCTGGCGCAACAGGATCAAGGCGAGGCCGTGCTGCTGGCCGAACGCGATAGCAGCGAACAGGCGTCCATCAGGGCGCGGATGCCGGTGTCCAGTCACCGGCGCTTTTTCTCGCAGGGCGCACAGCGACCTGCCTCAGAACGATGAATTTAAGGCGTAAAGCATATGAGCGAGTTGTTGTCCTCAGTCAGTGAACACCTCCTGGCGCCCGGCGGCGTAACAATCGAGAGCCTGCAAGGTGTGCTCGGCGATCTGGCCGGCCCGGGCATCGATGCCGCCGACCTGTATTTCCAGGGGCAGATTTCCGAGTCCTGGGCGCTGGAAGACGGGATCGTCAAGGAAGGCAGCTTCAATCTCGACCAGGGTGTCGGCGTGCGAGCGCAATCGGGTGAGAAAACCGGTTTTGCCTACAGCAATGCCATCACCCTTGAAGCCCTGGGTGCGGCGGCGCGTGCCGCCCGTTCGATTTCCCGGGCCGGGCAGCACGGTACAGTACAGGCCTTTACCAGCCAGGATGTCGCGCAGTTGTATGCGCCGGACAACCCCCTGGAAGTGCTGACCCGTGCCGAAAAGGTCGATTTGCTCAAGCGCGTCGACGCCGCGACCCGCGCCCTCGACCCACGCATCCAGCAGGTCACC
>Ga0157373_10004783_pt1 | contig 10191 bp, 9 predicted proteins | sample C65metaG_FD_113460 | JGI IMG/M metagenome (GOLD analysis project Ga0157373, IMG submission 113460) | Corn rhizosphere microbial communities from Kellogg Biological Station, Michigan, USA - C6-5 metaG | ecosystem: Host-associated > Plants > Roots > Rhizosphere > Soil | place: USA: Michigan...
AATGCTGATCATCACCTGGGATCAGGCGGCCTACGCCGCTGCGGCAATTGGGGAGCTTGATCTGACAGGGACACTCAGCTTAACCGCAAATACATTTAACACAACAACACAACAGGCGGAAGTGAAAATTACCATCCAGAAGGCTGCGCAGGTCCTTACCTTCGCACCAATCACCAATAAAAATTATGGTGATGAGCCCTTCCAGCTGGTCGCCTCAACAACGTCCGGTCTGCCGCTAGTTTTTGAGCTGCTCGAAGGAAAGCTTGACCTCAATGGAAATATGGCGACCATCGAAGGTGCGGGTGATGTGGTCATCAAAGTGTCGCAGGCCGGAGATGCTTATTTTGCTCCAGCAACGGCGCAACAGACTTTTAAAATTAATAAGGCCATGCTTACGGTTTCGGGAGATACGCTGACTAAATTTGCGGGCAAGGAAAATCCGGTATTCAGTTACCAGATGGCCGGCTTTAAGTATGGAGAAACAGAAATCAGTGCGCGTGCAGCGGCGGCCCTGCAGGGAGAACCGGTCTTCAGTACTGCCGCAACCCTGAGTAGTGCTGCCGGCAATTACCCGGTCATCTTAAACCTGGGTAGCCTTACAGCCGACAATTATGAGTTTACCTTTAAGCCAGGCTTGCTGACTGTAAAAAGCCTGTTTCATACCATCATCTTTGAGACCAATGGCGGCACTGCTGTTCAGTCTTTACAGGTCGAAGACGGGGCGAAACTGCAGCCAGTAACAACAACAAAAGAAGGACAGATTTTTTATACCTGGTTTATTGATGAGGCTATGGAAACAGTTTTTAATTTTGACGCCGCAATCACGGAGTCAATGACCCTGTATGCCGACTGGACAATGGCCTCACTGCCAACTGAGGGGGCGCTGAGCATGCGTACCGTTGCTGATTATATGCTTGGATTGAATGAGTTGAGCACCGCAGAGCGCGCAGCACCGTTCTCCCTGGCATGGCTGAATGGCAAAAGCCACCTTGCCGGCAAAACAGCTCCTTTCAGACTGAGCGACTGGTATGGATACGGCCCTTTGAAAAAGGCGTTGCTGGCAACCACTGCGGTCACGCCAAAAAATGAAACCGCGGTCACGATTGTAATGACACTGGCTGGCAATGGTGGAACAGCCTTAACGGCCAGCGGCATCTGCTGGAGTACTGAGGAACATCCGACCATCGCAGATACCCGGGTGAACGCTGTGAATGCAGGCGACGGACAAGTGTCCGTTGAGGGACTGATTGCTGGTGTCAACTATTATGTGAAAGCTTTTGCCATCAATCGGGCAGGTTTGAGCTATGGCAATGAACTGGTATTCAGAATTACGGAAGATGGTTTAGTAGAAATGATTAAGAAATAAAAGATATGCAAATCAAACAAAAATGGAGCGGCCATTTAATCAGGTTTATGGTGCTCGCTTTAATTACCTGGTGCTTTCATTATACTGATGCGCGGGCCCAGTTTGTCGGGAATCCGCTGATTCCCAAAGAAGGAAAAGTGATCATCTATACCAATGATGCCAAAGGCGGGCACCATCAGGTGGCAACCATCGCCGACCGCGATAAAATCAGCATCGACAGGAGACAGCCGGGGATGTTGTGTACGGTAATGGACGACGGCACAGGGAAGGCGAAAACCTATCAGCTCATTGCTGCGGATGTCGTGGCGGAGCTGGAGAAGAACACCAACTGGGTGGCTTTTTCACCAGGTGGTGTTGCTGCGGGCAACAACCTGATCTATGGTGCGGCAGTGCCGGATGCAGCAACGGGAAAGGCTGGTGATTTCTTTATTCATACGGCTACTCAGACGCTGTACGGGCCAAAACGGGGCGACAATAGCTGGCCGGTATTGCTGCTGCAGGGAACACCTGCGGGGCCTGCCTCGGGCGACCTGACGGGAACGTATCCCAATCCAACAATTGCCGAAAAAGCGGTAACGGTAGAGAAGATCAATCCAGGTACAGCCGATCAGGTATTGGTAACGGCTGCAGATGGAACTGTAGCCTGGGTCGATAAGTCGACACTCGGGACGGGAGGGGGTGGCACCATCGGGAACTTTAACGGCGACCGGCCCATTACTGGTGAGTATTATAAAAATGTTAATCCTGGCACAAATGACCTTGCCAAATGGATTGAGACCGTTTTCTATCCCTCAGTGGGGCCTTCAGCATCGCTTACGGCAACACCTTCAGGAGTGAAGGAGATGGGTGCTGCGGGTAATACCTCGGTTGCTCTGGCCTGGACCGCAGGCAGGGCTGCCGCAACGGAACCAATTACTGAAATTCTGGTAAACGGCACCAATGTATTTACAGCCTCACCGGCAGCAGGGGCCTCTGTGAATGGCACACAGAGTGCGACAGCAACGAACAATCAAAGGACGACCTTCAGCATGTCTGTGAAAACTTCCGACAATAAGACGGCGACAGCCAGCGCATCCATAGACTTCCAGTGGAAACGCTATTGGGGCTTTGCCACAGGTGGTGATGATGGAGTTGCTTTTGCGCCGACAGATGCGCAGATCCTGGCACTGTCGGGCAGCGAATTTGGTACTTCCGCCGCCGTCTCCAACAAGTCGGCTGCACCTAGTGGCAGGCAAAAACTGGTGATTGCCTATCCTTCATCATGGGGTGGTACAAAAATCATCGTTGGTGTAAATGATTCTACTGGTGCCTTTGAAAAAACCACACGGTCCTTTACCAATGCCAGCGGGGGCACGAGCTCTTATGTGATCTATGTGCAGAAAGACAATACTGCGGCGGGCCTGACCTTTAGTGTCCAGTAATTTTAGTGTTTAACAGCAAGTGATAATGTTCAAAATAAAAGTATTTCAAATGAAAAAGATCTGTTCATTTTTAATGGTAATGGGCCTCGCTACGCTGGCCGGTTATGGCCAGGTAAAGGTAATCGGTGCGGTAGAACCCAATGACCTGACGGATAAATATCCTACGCATAATGAGATCTATGGTAAGGGCGGATTTCGTTCTGTGGCTGATGTTGCGGAGCGCAATGGCATCACACCTGCAAGAAGAAGCCAGGGGATGCTGGTCTACGTCATCGCCGAGGAAAAATTATATCAGCTGAAGGGAGGCCTTGCAGATGCCAACTGGGCGGAAATTGCCTTCGGCGCAGGCAGTGGCAGCGCACCGGGCGCTGTGCTGGCTGTTGAGAAAGGCGGAACGGGCGCAACTACTGCCGATGATGCCCGCATTAACCTCGGTCTTGGGAATATGGCTGTGCAGAACAAAGATGCCGTAGAGATCACAAATGGCGCCATCGACGGCACGCTGATCGGATCCTCTACTCCGGCACAGGGGAAGTTTACCGAGCTGGATGTCAACTCGGAGCTGCGTGTCACCGGGCAGGTAGTCGTTACCGGTGACATCCGTGCGACTGGCGATGTCACCGCGAATTCGGATGTGCGCCTGAAGAAAAATATTGGTACAATTCCTCCGGTTTCGGAAAGCCTGAGAAGGCTACATGCGGTTTCTTACGACCGTAAGGATATGGACCTCCATCAGATTGGCTTCATCGCACAGAATGTGCAGGAGTATTTTCCGTCATTGATCAGAACAGATAATGATGCCCAGAAAACCTTATCCCTGAATTATCAAACCATGACTGTGCCATTGCTGAAAGGCTGGCAGGAACACGATGAGCTGATTGTTGCACAGCAACGGGAGTTGACAAGCCTCAAATCTGAAGTGGAAGAACTGAGGAAAGCTATTGCAGAACTGAAAGGGATGCTGAACAGCATAAAATAGGCAAAAACACAATTCGGCTGATTGTATGTAGCTGAATGCAGATAAAAGGCGGCTGATGTATTACTGGATTTGCTCCTGTATACCTCAGCCGCCTTTAGTTTAATCGCGGATGCAGGTGCTTAATCCGTGATTCATGTGTTCTTGTTACGTGTTCTGATTCTTTATTTAGTGATGCCCTCCAGGCTAAACAGAAATGCATAATTCAGGGCAATGTCCTTCAGGTAATCAAACCTTCCCGAAGCACCGCCATGGCCAAAGTCCATGTCCGTTTTCAGGAGCAGGATGTTCTTGTCTGTTTTCGTCGCCCGTAGCTTGGCCACCCATTTGGCTGGCTCGAAATACTGCACCTGACTGTCGTGAAGACCCGTGGTCACCAACATGTTCGGATAGGCTTTTTTCTCAATATTTTCATAGGGCGCATAACTCTTCATGTATAAGTAAGCATCCTTATTTTTAGGATTTCCCCATTCATCGAATTCATTTGTGGTAAGGGGAATACTCTCATCCAGCATGGTGTTGACCACATCCACAAAAGGGACCTGCGAGATGATGCCGTGCCACATTTCCGGGGCCAGGTTGATGACGGCACCCATGAGCAGCCCGCCGGCACTTCCACCCTGTGCGTAGAGATGTTCCTTGCTGGTAAACTTTTCATCCATCAGGAATTTCCCGCAGTCGATGAAGTCGGTGAAGGTGTTCATCTTTTTCATGAGCTTTCCATCTTCATACCACTGACGGCCCATCTCCTGTCCGCCGCGGATGTGCGCTATAGCATAAACAAAACCACGGTCGAGCAGACTAAGGTTGTTGCTGGAGAAACCGGCATCCATACTGGCCCCATAAGAGCCATATCCGTACAGCAATAACGGTGCGGAGCCATCTTTCTTCAATCCCTTTTTGTAGACCAGCGAGATGGGCACCTTTGTGCCGTCTTTTGCTGTGGCGTATAACCTTTCAGTTGCATAAGCAGTTTTATCATATCCACCGACCACTTCCTGTTGTTTCATCAGCTTCTGCGATTTGGTGTCCATGTTGTAGTCGTAAGTGGAGGAAGGTGTGATCATGGACGTATACTGATAACGGAGCGTGCTGCTATTGTAATCAGGATTGGAGCCGATCCTTGCCATGTAGGTGGGTTCCTCAAACTCGATGTGGTGCTCAGTGCCATTGTTGTTGCGTACCAGCAGTTGCACGAGTCCATTTTTGCGTTCCGAGATGACAACATGGTTTTTGAACTCCTCGACGCCAGCTAGCAACACATCTTTGCGGTGTGGGATGACCTCTTTCCAGTTTTCTTTTCCGGTTTTGTCGAGGGGGCATTCCATCAGGCGGAAGTTCTTGGCATTCCAGTTGGTCAGGATGAGAAACTTGTCTTCGAGTGGTGTCACGTCATAAAGTACATCTTTCATCCTTGGCTGGAACACCTGAAATGCTGCTGCAGGTGTTGCGGCATCGATCATTCTCACTTCTGCCGAGAGGGTGGCAGAAGAGTAGATAAAAATATATTTGCCGGATTTGGATTTACCGACACCGATATAGTTGCTCTTGTCTTTTTCCTCGTACACCACCTGATCTTTAGAAGGATCTGTATCAAGCACATGCCTTTTGATTTTCTCGCTAAGCAGAGTGATGGGGTTTTTGGATGTATAGAAAATGGTTTTGTTGTCTGCAGCCCATACCGGATCGCCTTCAGTGTTGGGGATGACGGTCTTGCTGATGGAGCCTGTTTCCAGGTCTTTCACATTGATCTCATATTGCCTTCTGGAGACTCTGTCGACACCGAATGCCAGCAGTTTATTGTCGGGGCTGATACTGAACCCTGTTGCGGAATAGTAAGGTAGTCCTTTGGCGAGCTCATCAATATCCAGCAGCACCTCTTCCTTCGCGTCCAGGCTTCCTTTTTTGCGACAGTATTTATAATATTGTTTTCCTTCTTCGGTCTTCTGATAATAGAAATAGCCGTTTTTGAAAACAGGTACCGACTCATCTTTCTCCTTGATGCGTCCCTTCAGCTCCTTGAAGAGATCAGCCTGAAGGGTTTTGGTGCCACTCATCATGGTATCCAGGTATTTGTTCTCTGCGGTAAGATACTCCACAACCGCGGTACTGTCCGGACCTTTTTTGAAATAGTCGATCATCCAATAGTAGTTGTCGGTTACCGTATCTCCGTGTAGTGCCCTGAGAAAAGGTTTTACCACTGCTACAGGTGCAGTGGCATGCGGCCATTTATAAGTTTCCATTTGCTTATCTTTGTTGGTACAGGCCAAAGCTACACTGAGTAACAGTAAACCCGAAATGGTTTTTTTCATCTGTTTATAATTTAATGAAACAATTCTATGGTTGTGGTTGGTGGTTGGTGGTTAAGCGTTGGTTCTGGTGTTTGTTTGTAAACACAATATACTGTTATTTTGATGATTAACTCAAACGGGTTGATGAACCCGAACAAGATTTATGGAGGCGAAAAAGATTTTTAGCAGAAGTGGGATGACCAACCTGCTATTTTTGATCATTATACTTGTTATTTTGTTTGTTCCTTCAGCAAAGGCCTTCATGATCCGGGGTTTGATGGAGATCGGCTTGTTCCGTCCCGATGTCGCCAGTACGGAAAAGGTCAAAGATAATTTGCCTGCACAAGATCTTTCGGGTATTGTCTTTAACGATGTTTCCGGCAATAGCGTAGATCTCGGTAATTTGAAAGGTAAGGTTGTATTCCTTAATTTCTGGGCAACGTGGTGCCCACCATGTCTGGCGGAGCTACCGTCCATTCAGGAAGCCTGGCAGACTTTCAACGGGGATCCGGACTTTGTATTCATCCTTGTGGATGCTGATGGGAAGCTGGAGGCAACGCTTAAGTTTATGAAAAGGAAAGGCTATGATTTTCCGTTGTATTCAGTAGCATCGGCGGTGCCGGAAAATCTCTTTAGCGGTGCATTACCGACCACTATCGTGTTTGATAAGCAGGGAAGGGTTTCCTACCACGAGTCCGGTGCAGCGAACTATGCAAGTCCACGCTTTATAGAGTTCATGAAAAAACTAAAAAACTGATCTTTTTTACACGATATCAAGTGGGTATCGAATGAGTATTTTCTTTTGAGCTTAAGCGTCTCTTGAGCATCCCTTAAGCATCCCTTAAGCGTCGATTTGTAGTTTTGGACGGCTAAGGGACGCTTAACAGATGTGCAATCCATCGATATGCCCGGAACTTTATATTCCATGAGTGCTGAACGGGTTAAACCATCTCGGATCTTGCGTGTTGTTTTTTCAATAATGTGGTTAAAAGAAAGTAGTAGGTTTAATCGCCCTGATTGTAAAAGGGGCTTGATTTAACAATATTTAACTTTATTATGGCAAAGTTGAGCGGAACTCTTTATATCTTTGTTATACAAGGCAGTCAAATTTTGCTTTGAGTTAAATGCTCCCTAGATTCAAGTCTGTCAGCTAAACATAAATTCATAAAGAGATGAAAAAGAATTTGATGATCATCGCCGGTTGTATCGCAGGTCTTGCATATTCGACGATGAGTTATGCGCAAAAACCAGAATTATTACCGGATCAGAATCCTCGCTACCAGGAAACACGGGCGAAATATATTGAGCTTGCTGACTCCCTGACCAGTACTCAGGGAACGACGGTACAGAACACCTATAAAGCGTACGACTGGTATACTGCCAGAGCAGAAAGACGTCAGCTGCGCAGGGAAAGAAATGCGGCTTACGACTGGTATAACCCTTACTATGGTGGCTCTTACTTCGGCAATTCCTACTTTTATCCATCACTAGGTTCTTCTATTAGCCTGGGCTTCGGCTCCCGTCATGGATGGGGAAGCTTTGGATATGGTTGGGGTGGCGGCCGACGCTGGAACCGCTGGTAATCAATAACGAGAAAATTTACATTTAAATATATGCAGTTTAAAAAGATAATGACAATTGCAGCTTTCGCTGTTTCCGGAGTGATCATCAGCTCATGCTCCAGACAAGTAACACGTATAAACACTGATCAGGCGATAGACATCAGCGGAAACTGGAACAACACAGATTCGAGATTGGTGGCTGCAGAGATGACGCAGACGATACTTGGCAGCAAGTGGTTACCTAGCCATCTTGAGGCTAAACAAGGTAAAAAACCGGTAGTCATTGTGGGTACGGTAACAAACAAAAGCCATGAGCACATTGATGCGGAGACTTTTGTGAAGGATGTAGAGCAGGCTTTCATCTCCAGCGACCGTGTAAGACTGGTGCAGGGAGGTAAAAAAAGAGAAGAACTGCGTGCTGAAAAAGGCGATCAGCAGGATAATGCTTCTGTGTCGACCATGAAAAAATTCGGTCTTGAAAATGGCGCTGACTACATCCTGCAAGGATCTATCAACTCTATCGTTGATTCTCATAAAAGACAAAAAGTAGTTTATTATCAGGTAAACCTTGAGCTTACTGATATCCAGACCAATGAAGTCGTATGGATCGGCGACAAGAAAATTACGAAATACGTTAAAAATTAGTCTGGTTTTCAGACTAAATCCCTATGTCAAATACGAGCAAGAATACTTTCAGAGCATCTGTCCTTTTGGGTCTGATGCTCTTTCTTTTTAGCTGTTCCAGTTACAATGACATGATCGCGCCTTACTATAAGGAGATCTCCAGTGGAAATTATGCCGAAGCACAAAAGGCGTTGGAGAAGAATAAAATCCTGAGCAAGCCGCGTAATCAATTGCTCTTTCTTATGGAGAAGGGTAAGACGAGTCACCTGACCGGGGATTACGAAAATAGCAACCATTATTTTAATGAGGCCGATTCGATGCTGGAGCGCGGCTTTCGTAGTGCCGGTGATGCGCTTGTCGGCACGCTGGTGAATCCGATGACGCAGTCTTATAAAGGAGAGGACTTTGAGAAGTTCATGATCCACTACTATAAGGCCCTCAATTATGTGTACCTCAACAAAACTGAAGATGCCATTGTGGAAGCACGACGAATCAGTTTGCAATCGCAGGAGCAGGGAGACAAGTTCAATAATAAGGATTCCAGGTATTCCAAAGATGCTTTTTCACTGATGCTGCAAGGACTAATCTATGAGTATGACAACGATGTAAACAATGCATTCATCGCCTATCGTAATGCGGCCGAAGTTTTTCTGAACAGGAAGGATCAGACCTATTATGGCACCAGGATGCCGGAGGGACTGAAAAATGATGTATTGAGGACTGCGGAGCTGAATGGTTTTACAGCTGAACTTCAGCGTTTCGAGGGGCTTTTCGGGATGCATTATATACGTCAGCAAAAACCTGAGGGCGGCGAGCTGATCTTCTTCTGGGAGAATGGCATGGCACCGGTAAAACAGCAGCAGGAGTTTTTCTTTTCCCTGGTGAAGGGCGATGATGGTGGTTTGTTCTTTACAAATGTTGGAGGGTCAATCATTATCCCCTTTGATCGTAGCTACAGCAATGATGGTCTTAATGCAAACTCCATTCAGAGTTTGAGAGCAACGTACCCGAAATATGTGGCAAGGGCTCCTTTTTTCAAGGGGGCTACTTTAAGCAATGGTGTAGATACAGTCGGTTTTGAGAAAGCTGAGGACATCAATGAATTGGCTTTTAAAACGCTGGATCAGCGTTTTTTAAAAGAGATGAGTAAGGTACTTACGCGTCTCGCGGTAAAGAAGGGGGCAGAATACATCCTGAAAGAAAGCTCGAAAGGAACCGGGAAAAATGGAAAGGACAACACCCTGCTGGAAGGCCTGGGACTTGGGGTTCAGTTGTATAGCCTACTCTCTGAAAAGGCGGACACCCGTAACTGGCAGTCGCTTCCAGCGACAATCAACTATACCCGGATACCTTTGCATAAAGGACAAAATACGATTACCTTAAGCCTGAACGGCGCTAATGGCAGCGCCGCTGATACCAAAACAATAACAATAAACGGAACTGGAAGAATGCAGTTTTACAATTACTCTACCCTACGTTAGGGCTTCCGGTTATTATGATTACAATAGAATAAAAGAAATGCAAGAACCTTTTGACATCAGCATTGGAAATGTTGACTACGCCGTTTTTCCTGAGGGAAATGATACTTACGTTATCTTTAAGGACGGTAAAGAGTATGTTCAGATTCAGAAAGATACGGAACTCCAATGGCTGAAACTGGATCCCGAAACGGCCCTACCTTTGTTTGAGGCTGATGAGGAGATCAATCAGATCGGCAGAGAGATCCTTGCATACGTCCCTGAAGAAGAGGGTGAGGATGACGAAGAAGGGGTCTAGGTAGGCCAGGTGTTCTTATCAAGGCTTCGGTAGTGTATCGCTTCCGCGAGATGTGCTGAGCTGATCGCTTCTGCTCCCGCAAGATCAGCGATAGTTCTTGCTACCTTGAGGATCCGGTCGTACGCTCTCGCGGAAAGACCCAGTTTATCCATTGCTTTTTTGATCAATGCTTGTC
>Ga0157373_10004791_pt1 | contig 10184 bp, 14 predicted proteins | sample C65metaG_FD_113460 | JGI IMG/M metagenome (GOLD analysis project Ga0157373, IMG submission 113460) | Corn rhizosphere microbial communities from Kellogg Biological Station, Michigan, USA - C6-5 metaG | ecosystem: Host-associated > Plants > Roots > Rhizosphere > Soil | place: USA: Michigan...
CGCCGAAAGCTTTCGCAAGGTCGCCGATGTGTTGGACCAGACCATGGAAGCCATCATCGCGGCCTATAAGGCCAAGGCGCCTGACATCGACGAGCCCGAGTTGCGCCGCTTGGTGGCGGCCGAAACCTGGTTGACGGCAAACGAAGCGGTGGCGTTGGGTTTGGCCGATGAGATCGGCGACGGCGTCAAGGTCAAAGCGTGCTTGGGGCAAGGCGCCGTGCTGCAGCGATTCCAGCATGCCCCGGCCGCACTGCTGGCTCAACTGGATGAACCGACCGATCCGGAACCCGAACCCACACCGGAGCCTGCGCCGCCGATCCCGGATGACCCGCTGGCGCCGGCGTCCAATGCTGCGCAACTGGCGGTGCTGATCAGCCAGCGTTGCACGGCGGCGGGCATCAGCAACCTGATCGAGCCGCTGCTCACTGTCACCAAACTGGAAAACGAATCGGCGGTGCAGGCGGCGTTGACCCAGGCCAAGGCCATCAACGACTTGTGCGTCGCCGCACGGCTGCCGGAGTTCAGTGCCGAGTATGTTTCGGCCGGCCTGGATACCTCGGCGGTGCGTGCCCGGCTCTTCGACAAACTGGTGGGCAGCGGCAAAGGCTTCGAGATCGACAACAGCCTTCCGCTGGCCGATGACCCTCCGCCGAAAGTGCAAGCCAAGCAAATCGACCAGCCCTCAATCTGGTCTGCACGCCAAGCGGCGCAGACCGGCAAACGAACCTCGCTTACTGGAGTTACTGCATGAACATTCAACGTGAACCGATGCACGCCGGCGAATTCCTCCTGTCCGAGGGCGCTGGAACCATTTCCCGCGAAGCAATCAACGTCGCCGCCGGCCCGGCGCTGGAGCCTGGTCAGATCCTGGGTCTGGTCACCGCCACCGGCGAATTCGCTCCGTACAACCCGACCGCAGAAGACGGCAGCGAGAATGCGCAGGCGATTCTCTTCGGCCCGCTGAGCACTTCCGACATTGTCCGTCGCGGGCGCGCTGTGGTGCGTCTGGCCGAGGTCAGCGAAGCACACTTGACCGGTCTGGATCTGGCCGCCGAGAAAGCGCTGGCTGCCCATAACGTGATCGTCCGTTAAAGCGATCGCCTTCAAATTTTCAGCCCGCCCTGTGCGGGTTTTTTGTTTTCTGGAGACTGCTTCATGGCTGACATTCAAATCTTCAACGACGAGGCATTCTCGGTGTCCTCGTTGACCGCTGCCATCAACGAACAGGAATACGTTCCCGGGCGCATTGGCAGCCTGGGTCTGTTCCAAGAGGAGGGCATCACCACCCTGACGGTACAGATCGAGAAAGACGGTGACACCCTCGCCCTGGTACCGGCCGGTGAGCGCGGCACCTCCGGTCTGGTGGTTTCCGGCAGCAAGCGCAACCTGATCCCGTTCAACACCGTGCATTTGCCTGAGCGCTTCACCATCAAGGCTGACGAGATCCAGGGTATTCGCGCCTTCGGTTCGCGCTCGGAGTTGCAGTCTGTGCAGGACGTGGTCAACAAACGTCTGGCCAAGGCGCGCCGCCAGCTGGACGTCACCCATGAGTTCCAGCGGTTGGGCGCGCTGAACGGCAAGATCTACGACGCTGACGGCAAAACCGTATTGCTCGATCTTTATGACCGTTTCGGCGTGAAACGAAAAAGTTTGTCGATGGGCTTTGGTGGCTCTGACGAAGACTTTCGTATCAAGTGTGGTGATGCACTGGATTTGCAGGAAGACGCTTTGGGGAGCGTTACCCGTAGTGGGTCGCGCGCGTTCTGTGGCAAGAACTTCTGGAACGCCATGCTGAAACTCAAGGAGGTGAAAGACACCTACCTCAATACGCAGCAAGCGGCCTCGTTGCGCGGAGACGCGCGTGAAAGCTTCGATTACGGCGGCATCACCTGGGAGCGGTACCGCGGCAAGATCGCCGGTGTCACTTTCGTGCACGACGACAAAGCGCTGCTGATTCCCGAAGGTGTTCCAGATCTCTACATCTCGGTGGTTGCTCCTGCCGTCTACATGGAAACGGTCAACACCGAAGGCGTGCCTTACTACAGCAAGATCGAACCCTTGCCGTTCAACAAAGGCATGGCCGGTGAAGCGCAGTCCAACCCACTGCACATGTGCACCCGGCCGCTGGCGCAGATCCTGTTGGAAATGTAGTCATGGGCATTCGCGAGCTGATGGCCGATGTCGACGACATCGTCTTTGAAACCTTGGGCGACCGTGCCCGGATCGAAGGGCGTAGTGAATTGGTACTCGGTATGTTCTCGGCGCCTTGGTTGCAACCGCGAATCGGGCGGATGAACACCGCCATTCGTGAGCCGCGCTTCGAGGTCCGCGCTGCTGACGCCGATGGTTTGAGCAAGGGGCTGCTGGTAAGCGTTGACGTACCGGAGCTCGACGGTGGCGGGGACTACGATCTGCTGCAACTTGAACCCACCGGTGATGGCCTGGTCGCCTTGATCCTGAGGAAACGACCATGAGTGTCGGCAGCTACATCAAACCGTCGGCTGGCGGCGGGATGATCTCGTTGCAGACATCGGCAGCAGACCTGAAAGCCTTTCAGGACTTTGCCGCCGTAGTGCCAAAAGCAGCGGCTAACGCCCAGCGCCGAGCCATCAACAAAACCCTGCGCTGGCTTGCCACACAAATTGCCCGCGCCGTCGGCCGGCAGGAACGCATTGCGGTCGCTGCTGTTCGGCAGCGGCTGCGGGCCTACCCGGTCAGCGGTGGAGCGAACAGCGGCAAATTGTGGTTCGGTCTCAACGCCATGGAGGCCAGCCGCATCGGCCGGCCTCGGCAGAGTCGCTCCGGTGTCTCGGTGGCAGGCCGGCGCTTTCAGGGTGCGTTCTTCAAGAAGGTCTACGGCAACAGAGCAGACGTCTGGATTCGTACCGGCAGCAAGCACTTCAGGGCGAGCGATTATCCCGACAGCGATGTCAGCGGTGCGGTCGGGGCGAGTTCGGGCTGGATCGCCGAGCACGACAACCGCTTCCCGCTGGCCAAGGCCAAGGTGTCGCTGGAGCAGGCCCGCCCGCACTTCGATAGCTGGGTACGCAAGGCTGACGAACACCTGGTGCATGTGCTGCAGCAGGAACTCAATTTCGAAGTGCAGAAGCACTTGAAGGGGAAATGACGTGACGGATCAAGTCGACGAGCCGTTCAGTCTTGAGCAGCTGTATCGCGCCATCGAGCAGCGCATTCAGCAACACTTTCCGTACCTGCAGACGGTGTGCATGTGGCCGGATGATTTGGATCGCTTACCGCTGCCTGCGGTGCTGATCGAATTGGCCGAGATGGAGCCGGGTCTCGATCCGGGAACTGGTGAAACGGGCTTGGTCTGCAAGTTCGAGGCGCGGGTGATCACCGATCCCATCCAGTCGGATGGTCATCAACAAGCGGTGTTCCTGGCGGGCCATCTTGCCGCGTTGCTGCGCATGCAGTGCTGGGGCGTTGAGGCCGAGCCGGCCGAGTTCGTGCAGGCCATGCAGGATTGGACCAAACCCGAACTGGACGGCTACACCGTCTGGGTCGTGGAGTGGACGCAGCAGATCTACCTCGGTGATGCCGAATGGCCTTGGCCGGATCAGCCGCCGGGCACCTTGGTGTTGAATATTGACCCAGGCGACGGCCCGTTCCGTCCGGAGGACGTGCAATGAGTTCAGGTTACGTCGCGGCTCAGCACGACCGCATGCTCGCCGGCCTGGTCAAGGATTGCTACGTGGTGGCGGTGGATCTCGCCGCGTCACCCCCGGTGTGCCGAGTCTCGGACGGAGAGTGGGTCAGCGGCTGGGTGCGCTGGCACAGCGTTGCAGCTGGCAAGGCGCGGCACTGGCGGGCACCGAGCATCAACGAGCAGGGCACTTTGATCAGTGCCAGCGGCGATTTAGCACAGGGCACGTTCATTCCTGGTCTTTACGGCAATGGTGGCCCGCCACCGGACAACCGCGACCACGTCGAGGTCTGGCGTTTCGATGATGGAGGCTCACTGGTCTACGACTGGCAGGCCAACAGTTACACCATCACTCTGCCGAGCGGTACGGTCACCATCAAGGTCGGTTCAACACTGGCCGAAGTCACCGACAACGCTGTCAGCGTGAAGTCGGGAACGATCGATCTGGAGGGCGCCGTGAACATCAAAGGGGCGGTCAACATCGACGGCCAGCTGCACGCGACACAGAGCATCACCAGCGATGCCGACATTCTGGCCGCCGGCCAAAGTGACAACCACCACAAGCACTAACTCATCACTCATTCAGCCCGCCGCGAGCGGGCTTTTTCATGCCTGGAGAAACCATGGCCAAACATCAAGATGATTCGAATGCGCCTGAGTCCGTACCGATCAGCACCGTGCAGGCGAACTCGACCGTGACCTTTCGCGACACGCTCTACACCTCGCGCACGGTCGTCCTGCCTGACGGCCGCACCCTGGCTGTAGCGAAAGCCCAGGTATCGGTTGATGCCGCCGACGATGTGGCGCTGAAGTGTCTCAAAGCCAACGCCGAGTTCGAGCAGCTCAAGGAGTAAACCCGATGATCGGAATGGATCGCCACACCGGGCAACCCATCTCCGGCATCGAGCATTTACGTCAGTCGGTGGCGGACATCCTCGGCACGCCGCTGCTGAGCCGCCGCGAGCGTCCGGAGTACGGCAGCAAGCTGCGGCGCATGGTCGACCTACCCATCAACGAAGGCTGGAAAAGCGCCGCTCAAGCGGAAGCGGCCCGGGCGCTGCGCCAGTGGGAACCGCGACTGAAGCTTGAGCGCGTCGTCGCCATCTCGGTGTTGGGCGGGAAAATCAATTTCAGAATCAGTGGCGAGTATCTCGGTGAGCGCGGCACGTTGGAGGTGTGGGTATGAGTACGCTGGTGGATCTGACGGAGCTGCCCGCACCTGACGTGCTGGAGCCGCTGGACTTCGAAGAAGTGTACGGCGAAGCGTTGAACGTGTTTCGCAGTTACATGGGCGACAACTGGACAGCGGCGCTGGAGAGCGATCCGGTGACCAAGCTGCTGGAAGTCGGCAGTTACATCAAACTCGGCAACCGGGCGCGGGTCAACGATGCGGCCAAGGCACAGTTGCTGGCCTATGCCATCGGCGCCGATCTGGAGCAACTCGCCGCCAACGTCAATCTCAAGCGCCTGGTGATTCAGGCGGCGGATCCGCAGGCGGTGCCGCCGATTGAGGCGGTGCTGGAATCCTACGATGCCCTGCGTGAGCGGGTGCAGATGGCCTACGAAGGATTGACCACAGCGGGGCCACGCAACAGCTACATCCTGCATGCCCGTAACGCCTCGGCACTGGTCGCCGATGCAACGGCTGAAAGCCCGGCGCCGGCCTGTGTCGACGTGACAGTGCTGGGCCTGGAAGGGGACGGCGCAGTCGGGCCGGAGCTGCTGGCCTTGGTCGCCAAGGCTGTGAATGACGACGATGTGCGCCCGGTCGGTGATCGGGTCACGGTACGCGGCGCCGAGATCGTGCGGTACCGGATCGATGCGGTGCTGCACATGAAAGGTACCGGCCCGGAAAACGACGCCGCGCTCGCCGAGGCGATCAAGCGCCTTGAGGCCTGGATCAATCCACGCCGTCGCTTGGGCGTCGAGGTGGCCCGCTCGGGTGTCGACGCGCAGTTACACGTCGCCGGTGTGGCCCGCGTTGAACTCAAGGACTGGCAGGATCTGAAACCCACCAAGGCGCAGGCGGCGTACTGCACCGGTTTCACCGTCGTGTTGGGAGGCTGATATGCGCAGCCTTTTACCGCTTAACAGCACTCCCCTGGAACGGGGTATCGAAGCGACATTTGCCGAGACCACGCTGATTCCATTGCGCGCGCTGTACAACCCCGACACCTGTCCGGTTCATCTGCTACCCCATCTGGCGTGGGCCTGGTCCGTCGACCGCTGGGATCCGGAGTGGCCGGGAGCGGTCAAGCGCGCCGCAATCAAGGCCTCGTTCTACATCCACAAGCACAAGGGCACCATCGGCGCACTGCGCCGGGTAGTCGAACCGCTGGGCTATCTGATCGAGATCTCGGAATGGTGGCAGACCATCCCGGAAGGCGTGCCGGGCACCTTCGCGCTGAAGGTCGGCGTGCTGGACACCGGCATCACCGAAGAGATGTACCTCGAACTTGAACGCCTGATCGACGACGCCAAACCCGTCAGCCGAAAACTGACCGGACTCGACATCACACTTGAAACTCACTTGGACGCCTATGTCGGTTTTGCCGTTTACGACGGTGATGAAATCGACGTTTACCCATGGAGCAACCCGGACATGGACGTAATGGTTCAGGGGAACCATGGCGTCAGCGAATACACCCTCGACGAATTGGACGTATATCCCCATGGTTGATAAAAACTCTATTTTCGGCGGCATGCTCACCACGCAGGGTGCCGCCAAGAAAACCAACTGCGACGCGCTGGGCATCCCTTGGGAACCGCGCTACATGCTGATCGGTGATGCAAATGGCACCGACCCCGTACCCAGCGCCTCGCAAACCAAACTGGTAAATCAGGTTTACCGGGCGCAGCTCAATCAGTTGCGTGTGTCTCCCACCGATTCCAATATCCTGATTGCCGAGCTGGTGCTACCGCCGGACGTGGGTGGCTGGTGGATTCGCGAACTTGCGCTGGAAGACAAGGACGGTGTTTTCTGCGCTGTGGCGAACGCGGCACCCAGCTACAAGCCGCTTCTCGCCCAAGGCTCTGGTCGCAACCAAGTGGTGCGGATGCACATCATCACCAGCGGCACATCGAACATTCAGTTGAAGATCGACCCATCGGTGGTGCTGGCCACTCGTGGATATGTGGACGATTTGATCAACGGCTTGCTGCCGGCGAATAAGGCGGCCGGGACGTACACCAAGGTCACCGTGAATGATCGCGGCGTGTTCATGTCCGGGTCCAATCCAACAACCTTGGCCGGGTTTGGCATCAAGGACACCTATACCAAGACTGAAATCGAGTCGATGATCGCGCAGGCTTCGGCCTTACCGGTCGGCGCTACGGTTGCTTTTCCTTTGGACAAGGTCGCGCCCGGCTTTCTTGAGCTGAACGGGAGCGTCAAGAGCATCGCCGTCTATCCAGATCTGGCGGCCTATCTCGGTACGGCGTTCAACAAGGGCGACGAGGGCGTGGGCAATTTTCGTTTGCCGGAATCGCGTGCCGAATTTCTGCGCGGCTGGGATCATGGGCGCGGTGTTGATGCTGGCCGAGCAATTGGCAGTGCGCAAATTGGTAGCTTTCTTCCGGGCGATAACAACGTCGCCGACGAAGTAATTTATATCCATGACTCGTCTGACAAGGCTGGACTCGGTTGGGATGTTTTTACCGGGGCACCGGCAGCCGCTACTGTCAGATACACGGCAACACAGTCTGGATCTGCCCCGCTCACAGTCGTTCCTAACACCACTCACGGTGGTGCCGCTAGGCCGCGCAACTTGGCGGTGATGTGGTGTGTCAAGGCCTGGAACGCGCCCATCAATCAGGGAAACATCGACATCGCCGCGCTCGCGGCCTTGGCGACCCAGGCTACCGAAGTCAAGCTAGGTACTGCGAAGATCGCAACACAGGCTCTGACAGATGCCGGGGTCGATGACGCCACCATCGTTACTCCGAAAAAACTACGTTTCGGCTTCCAGATCGGTTTGGGCACCAACGGCTATATCGCATTTCCGAGCTGGCTTGGCGGACTGATTCTTCAGTGGGGATCAACGGTGCTGATCAACAGTGCATCGTCGGTTTCTGTGCCGATGCCCCTCGAATTCCCCAATGCGATTCTGAATGCCTTTGTCTCGGTAAACGGCTCGGGAAACTTTACGGCAGCTTTGTGCGGTGCTGTGAGCGCGACCAGCAAAACGGCCATTACTGTTTATCACTTTTCCGGTGGCGGCGGTGCGGCCAACTACCGCTGGCTCGCAGTCGGGAGATAAGAAATGGCGTCAGGAAAAATGTACTACTCGAAAACCACGGGCTGCTGCTATCTGCAGGGTATGCATGATGGGCAGATCCCCGAAGACGCGGTACCTATCAGCAAGGAGCGCTATCAGGCTGTCATCGCAGAGCCTGTGCCGGGGATGGTACGCGATCATGATGCTGAGGGACTGCCAATTCTGGTCGTTCCGCAAACTTCGCCCGACGAGCTTATGCGGGATGAACGTGCGTGGCGTGATGCGGAAATCGAGCGGGTGAAATGGCTGCGTGAGCGTCATCGAGATGAGCAGGAAGTCGGCGAGCCAACCACGCTGACCGCTGACCAGTTCAGCGAACTTTTGGCTTATGTGAAGAGCCTGCGTGATTGGCCGCAGTCCCCCGATTTTCCCTCGGCCGAGTATCGACCCGTGGCACCTGAGTGGGTGGTCAACCAATCCCAATAAACGCCCCGCACTGCCGGGGCGTTTTACATTACGTTTCGAGTAACACGAACACACCTCACAGCCTCGCTTATGCGGGGCTTTTTCGTTTCTGGAGAACGAGCCTTATGAGTTTCTTTCACGGCGTCACGACCACGGCGGTCGATACCGGCGCACGCACTATCTCGCTGCCGTCCTCGTCGATCATCGGCTTGTGCGACACCCTCAGTCCCGGGCTGCTCGGTGGCGGTACCGCCAAGGCCGGCGAACTCAAACTGATCACCACTGAGCGCGAAGCCATTGCCGCGTTCGGCGCCGAGTCGGCGATCACCAAAGCCTGCCAGGCGATCTACGCCAAGGCCAAGGCGGTGATCGTCGCCATCGGTGTGCCAAAGATGGACGACCCGGCGCTGCAGACCTCGGCCATCATCGGCGGCGTTTTGGAGTCCGGTCAGCGTACCGGCCTGCAGGCGCTGCTTGATGGCAAAAGCCTGTTCAACGCCCAGCCGCGATTGCTGATCGCGCCCGGTCATTCGGCCACGCAAGCGGTGGCCACAGAGATGGATAGCTTGGCGCAGAAGCTGCGGGCCATCGGCATCATCGACGGGCCATGCACCACGGATGAGGCCGCGATGGCCTACGCGAAAAACTTCGGCAGTCGCAACCTGTTCATGGTCGACCCGGGCGTGCAGTACTGGGATACCGGTGAAAGCAAGACGGTCGATGCGCCTGGTTCTGCATGGACGGCGGGCCTGTTTGCCTGGACGGATGCCACCTACGGTTTCTGGGCCTCGCCGTCGAACAAGGAACTCACTGGCATCACCGGGACCACTCGCGCCGTCGAGTACCTGGATGGCGATGAAACCTGCCGGGCCAACCTGCTCAACAACGCGAACATCACCACGATCATTCGCGACGATGGATACCGCCTCTGGGGTAACCGCACGCTGTCCAGCGATCCGAAATGGGCGTTCGTCACCCGCGTGCGCACGCTGTTCATTCTCATGGACGCGGTGCAGGCCGGCCACAAATGGGCGGTCGACCGCTCGATCACCAAGACCTACGTCAAGGACGTTACCGACGGTCTGGAGGCTTTCATGCGCGACCTGAAAAATCAGGGCGCGGTGATCAACTTCGAGGTGTACGCCGACCAGGAGTTGAACACGGCCAGCCAGATCGAGCAGGGCAAGGTGTATTGGCGGATCCGCTTCACCGACGTGCCGCCAGCCGAGAACCCGAATTTCCTCTTCGAAGTCACCAACGAGTGGATGACCGAAGTGCTTGAAGCCGCCTAAGGAGGCCACCTGATGATTCCTGAAGTTCTTTCCAACTGCGCCGGGTTTATCGACGGTGTGAGTTTTGCCGGCGAGATGCCGAGCCTGACCTTGCCCAAGGTTGTGCTGAAAACCGAAACCTACCGGGGCGGCGGCATGGCCGGCGAGATCGAGATCCCGACCGGTGTCGAGAAACTTGAAGCTGGATTCACCACTAATGGTGTGCGCCGTGAGGCGCTGAAATGGTTCGGCCTGTCCGACCGCACTGCCTGCACGGCGGTGTTTCGTGCCTCGTTCAAAGGCCTTAAGGGCAAGGTGACTCCGGTCATCGTGACCATGCGCGGCGGCCTCAAAGAGGTCGACATGGGCGACTGGAAGGCCGGTGAAAAAGCCGAGAGTAAACACAACATGGCGTTGACCTACTACAAGCTCGAAGTCGGAGGCCGGTTGATCTACGAGATCGACATGGTCGGCATGGTGCTGGTGGTCGACGGCGTTGATCAACTGGCAGAAGAACGCTCGGCCCTGGGCCTTTAAGGACATACGCAATGACTCAAGCAATTCAAG
>Ga0157373_10004795_pt1 | contig 10177 bp, 4 predicted proteins | sample C65metaG_FD_113460 | JGI IMG/M metagenome (GOLD analysis project Ga0157373, IMG submission 113460) | Corn rhizosphere microbial communities from Kellogg Biological Station, Michigan, USA - C6-5 metaG | ecosystem: Host-associated > Plants > Roots > Rhizosphere > Soil | place: USA: Michigan...
GCTTTGGCAAGTAGCTGCTGAACGGTTTTCGGAGCAGAGAATCAAGCGTGTCATCGTGTTGGACGACGGCGGAGTCTGCATTACCAGCGTGCCGTCTGATGTGCTGCGACAATACGATGTATGCGGAGTCGAACAAACAACTCGGGGTATGGTTCTCATCAAAGAGAAGCCGCCATCCTTTGCAGTGATCTCATGGGCCAGGGCTGGGGTAAAGTTAGAGATTGGTGGTCCGATTTTCTCTCAGTACTTCATCGAAAAAGTAAACACAGATTTCCTCCGCGGTGGATCTCTACAAGGAGAGCGGCTAGGCATCCTTGGGATGGGAAGCATCGGAAAAGGAGTCGCAAAACTGCTGGTCCAAAGCAATGAAGTAATGTTTTACGATCCGGATCCGGACTTGCACGTACCTCGATCGCTACACAATAAAATGACTCGTTTGAATTCGCTCGAGGAACTGATGCTCGATTGTGATTACGTGCTGGGCTGCTCCGGTCGCGATCCATTCAAGGATAAGTGGCCGTTGAGCTACAGGCCTGGCATAAATCTTCTCAGTGCTTCCAGTGGCGATCAGGAGTTTGGTCCAATTATAAGAGACCTAAAACAAAAATCAGATTTCAACATAGCGTCAAGCACCTGGGACATCGTTTGTGAGCATGTATCCTCCGGGCCAATTCGTATTGCTTACCTGGGTTATCCCTACAGCTTCGTTTCTCGCGGCATCGAGGCTCTTCCAACACAGATAGGACAATTCGACATGGGCGGATTACTGGCTGCGCTGGTCCAGGCACGGCTGTTCCTTGAACTATGCGAAACGGGAGTCGCGCAAAACAGAGGCATTCACCGCGTGGCTCCGCACGCGCAGCGTTTGATTTACGAGAGATGGGTCAAGGCGATGCAGGATCGAATGATCGATATCACGGATCGGTTTGGTCATGATGCGGCGTTGCTAAGCGCGGCCCAGCACGAAGACTGGTTTAGCGAAACCACCGAGCCTCATCCTGGTGAACATTACCGACCTGTAAAGGCGATGGAGGAGTTGATGGACGATTTTATTTCGCAGGAACGCTTCGTCAGGGCTCAAGCTCAAGCCTGAATAGCACTTCGGTACCTTCGGAAACGGCCGAATATATCTCGATCGTGCCGCCTGCGAAATGTGCTCGCTCCTGCATGCTAATGAGTCCAAGCGTCGCGGCGCGAGGCGCACGTTTTTGCAGACTCTCCACATCGAAGCCCACGCCGTCGTCTTTTATCGATAAAAGTAAATCATTGCCGTTTTTGACCAGCCGCAACACTACCGTATTGGCTCGTGAATGACGCACGACATTTGTCAGCGCTTCCTGCGCAATGCGAAAGCATGCCGTCTCGAGATCACGTGAAAAGCGCTCGTGGTCCGGCAAATCAGTAATTACTTCAACTTCCAATCCAGTGCGCCTTGCATAGCGATCGACATACCAGCGCAGGGCCGTAGCCAATCCAAAATCGTCGAGCACAGGTGGACGCAGATCCACCGATAGATCGCGAACCAGGCGAAGCGCTTCATCGACAGCTTCAATGTTGTCTCTGATGTAGCCACTTACCTCTGAACCGTGAGACACCTTACCGACCGCATGAAGATTCATCTTGACTGCCGTCAGCACCTGGCCGATTTGGTCGTGCAGCTCACGTGCGATTCGGCGTCGCTCATCCTCCTGGGCTTCGATTAGCTGGCGCGAAAACATTTGCAATGCGTCCTGCGCAAATTTACGTTCAGTGATATCGCGGGCCGTGCCTTGAACGCCGATCATCAAGCCATTCTCGTAGATTGCGCGGCTGCTTACTTCGACGGGCACACGGCGGCCGTCCTTTGCTATGAGATCGATTTCATAGGTTGTTTCACTTTGTTCAGACGGCTTTGCGCCGAATCTTTTCCGCACCTGCGGGACATGCTCCGGTGCGACAAATTTTTCAAAGCCATGTCCTACAATTTCTTCACGTTTGTATCCTGACAGTGCTTCAGCAGCGCGGTTGACCCGCATGTATTTTCCTTCGAGATCGTGAACGTAAATGGCGTCCCGGGCGTTCTCAAACAACTCGCGATAACGCTCTTCACTCTCACGCAGCGCAGCTTCCGCACGGTTGCGTTCCGCGATACGCTCCTCGAGTTCCGCCACATGATGCTGGCTTTGTTCGAACAACTGAGCATTTCGAATCGCGCTGGTTGCACGTGCGGCGAGCGTCTCAGCCAAGCGTACATGTTCTGCCTTGAAGAAAAATGGATCTGCCTTGTCGAGGGAATACAGACCAATAACCCTGCCCGATATAATCAATGGCACTCCGATCCAACTGCGAACGTGACCGGCCCCGGCGACCCATTGCCATCCAGGCTCGTCATGCGTATCACTCACGATCACACTTTCTTTAGTCGAACACAGGCGCTGTAAAATAGGATTTGTCCTGGCGTCGAAGGCAATGAACCGAGCAGTCTCGCCATCCTCAAATTTTTCGTAACGCTTCATTGCGCTGACAACAAATTGTGACTCTCCATTGCGCAGCATCACGTTTGCGCTGTCGTAGTGAATCAGCTTGGCGAGGTAATCGAGCAGGGTCTCGAGAACTTTCTCGAGGCTGAGGTTCTCCGTTAAAGCGATGTTCGCTTCGCGAAGGATCTCAGTCTGGTAGCGCGTGGCTTCTTCCCGAGACAACAGTCCGTCTGAATGGGGTGCGTGAGTGGTCATAAAACAAATCTCCCGCCTGACTGCAAAAGATTAGCTCAGACGGGAGGAGATTTCACAGTTCCGCAAACAACGCCGAAGGCTCAGTCGTTACTTGTCGAGGCCTTTTTATTCAACTCCTTGATCAGGTTCTTTATCTGATCCGTTTCTTTAGCAGCAGCGCTCGACTTGAGATATAACTCCAACTCCTTCACCGCCTCAGCGTTCTGATTCTTTTCCATGTACACGCCGGCGAGGTAGCGATGCGCAATCTGCACGTCCTCGCCTCCAATCTCAACAGCGCGTTTCAGATTCGTCGCGGCGTCGTCGAGACGGTTGAGAGCGATGAGTGCGCGCGCTCGGTACAGGTGCGCCGTTCCCGAAGCTCCGTTCTTGAGTAGCGCTACGGCAAGCTCCTTCTCCGCTTCGGCAAATTTGTTGAGTTGAAAAAGCGTGATACCGCAGTTGAGGTGAACGATAAAACTCTCCGGCGTTATCGTCAGGGCAGCATTGAACGCCTCGTACGCAGCCTGGTATTTACCCAACTTCATGTACTGAACTCCGAGCCCATTCAGTGCGGCAGCGAAGTTTGGGTGAATGGCAAGCGCCGCCTTGAGTTGCTCGATTGCTTTGTCTCTTTCACCTGCCTTAACCGATTCCAGAGCTTTGTTGTAGAGATCCACGGCCGCCTTCGGAGGATCGTTGGCTGAGATTACACCTTTCGAAACTGCTGCTGCTCCCGCTTTTGGCCGCAAATAAACCTGCACGCTGTACATCCCTCCGATTCGACCAGTGCCCCCGGAGTGTGGAATATCGAGTGTCTCGCTCGCCGGTGCATATGCTTCGCCGGCATCGACGGTTATTACATATCGCCCACCGGTAAGCTGACGAAAAAGAAATGTGCCATTCCCGTTTGACTGTGTAGACAGTTCACCTCTCATGGTGTTAAGCCTCACCGTGACCGGGCGGTCCATCCTTTTTCCGCCTGGAGTAATTATGTCGCCCTGAATTGTGTTCTGACCTCCGTTTCCAGGTGATGTTTGACCCGGCACGTCTGATTGAGCCATTGCATTGAAAGAAAAAATGAGGATTGCGATTGCGGAGCAAAGTAGAGGACGCTGCCGGTATGTAAACCGAACTCGAAGTTTCATGATGGAAGTCCTCGCTATTAGAGATGGGCGACCGCAGTCTACAGCGATTTCTCGAGCCTGTCGAGGTATTCACCTCGTTTGAAACAAATGCAAAAAGGGGCGACTCGCGCCGCCCCTTTCCGGTTGTTATTCGTCCGCTTAGAAGTGGAACTTCAAAGCAAACTGAATCAGCCGTGGGTCTCTGGTTGTGGTAATTCGACCAAAGTTGACAGAGCCAATGTTTCCATTCGGATTACCGAAGTTAGCGTGGTTGGCAATGTTAAAGAACTCAGATCGGAATTCAAGGATCTTGTTCTCACCTATCCTCGTCCGCTTCATCATCGTGAAATCGAAGATGATGTCGCCGGGTCCGTGGAACACGTTGCGGCCCAAACTGCCGAAACGACCGGTTCTTGTGTCAACCGGTTGCGAACCGCAATTTGAGGCGCAGAAGTACGCGGATGAACCGACGCGCCGGAAGAACGGATTCGCCGCTGCTGTTGCAGATCCACCTCCCGTTCCATTGAAGGAACGATTCGGGCCGCCGTTAGCAGTGTCGGTGTTACGTGGGTTTTGGAACACCACCGTCGTGCCGGTGAAGTCCGGTCGATCACTGCCTGCTCCCGAAAGCGAACGATCCGTAGGCTCAGTGATGTTGAACGGTGTTCCGGTTTGAAAAACTGTTACACCACTCGCCTGCCAGCCGCCGAGAACCTTACCGAGGAAGCCTTTTTGATCCTTATAGAACGGAAGCTCGTAGATGTAGCTCAGCACATTGCGATGACGAATGTCCTGATCACAGTTACCCCGATCCGCGGACGGATCGCTGTATCTCGTGTTCGAACGGAGACCCGAAGAGTTGTCGATACAATGGCTCCAGGTATAAGCGTTCTGGAAGTAGAACCCATCCGAGAAGCGCTTCGAAAGCGTTACCTGAAGACTGTTGTAGTTCGAGTTTGCTGACGTCTCCTGATCGGTGATGTTGCTGAAAACAGCACCACCAAAGTCAGCATTGTCCGGATGGCCCTGATTGAAGACGCGACGGACGTCGGCATTGCCGGCGGTGTTTGTACCGCTCTGCCTGAGAAGGGAGGGATTGATCTCCCTACGCGTTAGCAGGTTGATGCCCATCGTTCCGACGTATCCAACCTCCAGCATGTAATTCTTCATGAACTCCCACTGGACGTTCATGTTGTACTGATGTGAATACGGGGTCTTGAAGTCCGGATCGTTGATGGTCAAACTGATCGTACCCAGCGACGCAAAGTCGAACGCATCACCTGGCTGCGCCGGCGTGAACGGGAACGGTTGCGCAATCGGGTTAGAGCAAAGCGCATTCGCGAATGGGTTGTCGAGGGTCGTACACACAGCGAAAGGCTGGATTGCGAACGGCGGTGCGGTCAGAAACTGCAACGTCGTTTCCGAGATCACGGTGTCGTAGTACAAACCGTAGCCAGCTCTCAAGCTCAACCTTGAGTTGCCCAAAACATCCCATGCAAATCCAACGCGTGGGCCGAAGTTGTTCTTATCAGTCTGATAAGTCGATCGAGTGATTCCAGCGTCTCCCGGAAATACCAAACCGAGTGGCGCTGTTGGAAACACCGTCGACTGTTGACCACGCCGGAATGTATTGACGCGGTCTTCACTGTCAACCAAAGGCTTATCGAGCTCATACCTGACGCCCAGATTGAGGGTTAACCGTGGACTTATCTTCCAGTCGTCCTGGACGAAGAAGTTGTACGACTGAGTTTCGTAGCGTGGCGTGCCGTCGCTGTTCTGAATGTACGCCTCTGCTAAACCGCGAGCAAAGTCGGAGGCAGCCAGGTCAGCGGCGGAGTTTGGATTCAAACCAGGAAGGACTCCCAAATCAAAACCCAGCGGATCGCTGAAAACACCAGTGAATTGGTACAAGCCGCTGTTGATGAAGTCGAACGTCTGGTTTTGATAATAACTCCGGTACTCACCACCGAACTTGAAGTGATGATTACCACGGTTGTGGTTTACGTTGTCCACAAACTGGAACGTGTTGTCGTCACGACCCTGCGGACCCTGGATGGTATTGCCGAAACTGATTCCGCCAGTGACGTCGATTCGTGGTGGACCAGCCGCAGCAGCATCGTCAGGAACGATACCCTGGATACCAAGGTCTGCGGGTGTAGTTTTGTTCACTGGAACCACGCTCAGCGTATCGCGCTGGTGCCATGAGAAACGAAACTCATTCACAGTCTTGGGACTGAAGGTATGAAAATCACTGACGACAACGTTCGTGAACCGCAGGTCTCCGGAGGTACCGAATCCCGGAATCGTCGAGCCTCCAAAAGCGAATGGATCGGTGAAAGTCTGATCCTCGTTGAAGAAGGTCACAAACATGCTGTTGGATTCAGAGAACCGGTGATCGCCTCGAATCGAGAACTGATCGCGATCGAGACTATTTCCAGCGACTGAAAACAACGTCGCGCCTGAGCTCGGCGCCGGAACCAGAGCCAGCAAAGCTTTCGCTTCGGGAGTGCCGAAGTTTTGAATCGCGGTCCTCTGAGCATTGGTAAACACCGTGGCTGACTGAGACACGCCCTGGCGGCGTCGGAATCCCAGGTAGCTGAAGAAGAAGAACGTACGGTCTTTACCATTAATGATCGCAGGTCCGCCTTCGCCAAATCTCGGCAGGTGTAGTGGACCACCGATCGTGCCGCCGAATTCATTCACGTTGAATTGCGGTTTGCGCGGACCAACGAAGGTCGGCGCGGCATTGTTAAAGAACGGCGTTGCATTCAACTTATTGTTGCGGAAGAAGTGAAACAGGTTTCCGTGATACTCGTTTGTACCTGACTTGCTGATCAGCGCGACGATGGCGCCGGAGTTACGGCCGTAGTCAGCCGAATAAGTATTTGTCAGGATGCGGAACTCCTGTAACGCGTCAGGGCTAAAGCCGTTCACAGCGTCAGGAACGTTGATAGCGAGGTCGTTGCTATCTCCGCCGTCCAGCAAGAAGTTGTTTGATTGAGCGCGCTGACCGTTAACTGAGAATGGACCAACTTGTCCGGCGGGCATCACGCCTGCCTGAAGTGGCGCCAGAGCCAGGGGGTTGCGACCGTTCGCGCCCGAGAGGATCGGTAGATCGTTAAGGGTTCTGTTGTCGACTGTTCTGCCGACGACTGATGTTTCGGTGTTAACAGCCGAAGGCGCTTCACTAACGGTGACCACCTCCGATACCTGACCCACCTCGAGTTTGACATCGAGAGTGAGAGCATCGTTAACACTCAAAGCAACATTCTGGGTCAAAGACTTCTTAAACCCAGAGGCTTCCGCCGAGATTGTGTAAGTGCCAACTGGCAATTGATCGAATCGATAGAATCCGTTTGTGGCCGAGGTAGTCTCCCTCGAAAAATTGGTGGCCGGATTCACGGCCTTAACATTTGCACCGGCGACAACGGCTCCTGACTGATCCTGAACCGTGCCGCTGATGGTGCCTGTGTTCTGGCCTAGTGCCACCGAGGTAAAGACAAAGAGCGCACTAAACGAGAGCACAAAGCGAAAAAGATTCTTCTTCATAGCTCCTCCGATTTTTGGGTCAGAAGTTAGAACGAAATACCTGCGATTATTGGAGTTGGGGAGAGGCTCCAAACCTGTCAAAGGCAATGTTGCAAGTTTTATGCAGCAAGAAACTATTCAAGAAATTGGGCGATCTACGACTATTCGTAACCCGCCAGCGACCGAAAACTTGGACGAAATCCGAGATTATGGGATCGAGTTCGGTGAAGGAAGGGAACTGCGCACTGCGGTCTTCAAGGGTTACCTTAAAAAATCAGTACGTAATCTCGTATTACAATCCATTTAGCTGAATGCTCGGATCCAGAAAGACGTATGCCGGTAAAAGTGCGAGGACTGCTCGGTGAATAGGTGTGAGAAGATGTGAGCCGCGCGACTCAGGCTCTGTTAGCTCGGCCAATGATGACAATGAAACCTGTCCTCAAAAGACTCCTTTCAGTGTTGCTGCTCCTCGGTGTGTCTGGTCTCGCGCTCGCGCAGTCGCCGCCTCGAGAGAAACCAAAGCTTAAAGACTTTGGTTCAAGTCTGAAAAAACTCAAATGGGATCCGGAGAAGAATGAAGTTGTCATTCGGACTCAACCGAACCGCGACGGGAGCTCGGATGACGACGTAGTTCGAATTGAAACGTCGCTCGTGATCTGCGACGTGCTGGTGACCGACAAGCAGGGACGTACGGTGCGAAATCTCAAGGCAGACGACTTCGCGATCAGCGAGGATGGCGTTCCACAGCAAGTCGGACACTTTGTGCTCGGCGACAATTCGAAGCTGGCCCGCTCGATCGTCCTGATTATCGATTACAGCCGCAGCCAGTTCCCCTACATCGCCGACAGCATCGAAGCGGCGAAGATCTTCGTCGATAAGCTTGGTCCATACGATCGCATGGCGATCGTTACCGACGATGTTGAGTTGTTAGTAGGTTTCACGAACGACAAACGAGAGCTCAAGAAGGGTCTGGATTCACTGATTGAAAAAAACAGAGGCAGCAAAGGAATTCTCGGCGTCGGCGGTAAGCGACCGCAGTTTGGGCGCAGCTCTCAGTACAGTGCGTTGATGGCGACGCTCAACGAAGCGTTCGACGATGAAGACCAGAGTCCAATCATCGTCTTTCAAACTGACGGAGATGAAATTGAGTACCTGCGAAACTCGGTCATCGTTTATGAAGTGCCGCCTGGTCTGTCGCCGGAGTTGCGCGCGCAAGTGCAGGAGGAGATTGAGTACAAGAAGAAGTTGCAGCGCGCGAGCGTTACGGAGTTTAGTCTTGACGATGTGTATCGCTCGATAGAGAAGTCGCGTGCGACGGTTGATACGATCATTCCGCGCACGCGGTTGATCGGCTTTGCGGAGAACGAGCAGATACAGCGACTGACGGCTGAAGACGAACGTGCGATCGCGACGTGGTCCGCGGCATCGTCAGACAAAATGAAGAACGTGTTTCAGGCGCGTCAGGAGGAGCGACGCAAGAAGTTGACGCCGGAGATCCTGCGGTCGAGGATCGAGCAGGAGCTCAAGGTGCAGGGAGCACTGGTCAACCTTGCAAAGTTGTCAGGAGGTTGGGCCGAGTTTCTGGAAACACAATCGCAGGCCGCTGATATCTACAAACGCATCGTCGAAGATCTAACTCAACGCTACATCGTCGGCTACTATCCATCGAACAAGGAGCGCGACGGGAAACGTCGCCATATCACGCTCGAGGTCAAAGGCCATCCCGAGTATTCCATCACGAGCCGCAAGTCGTACTACGCGCCTGAACCATAAAAATCACTGACGACATGGTTCTCTTCGCACACTTGGAACATCTTTCCCCAGCGTGAGATTGTTTTGGTAGGTATTGTTTGAGCCACATATTTCCAGAAATCCTGACTGTGTATTGATATTGAGTCCCGGCCTGGCTCGATAGTGATTTCGCCTGAAGGTATTATTCACTGAATCTTTCAACCAAACTGTTGCGTTGCCTCCGCCTCCAGTCGACTCAAAATCATTATCCTCAATCACACATTGCTTTATGGCATAGGCCTGAATGGCGTTCTGACCTGTTCTGAAGACGTAGTTATTCGACACCCGGCATCCGGTTAATCCATTCAGAAAAAATCCGTTGGACATGTAGCGGTCCATGCTGTACACCCCGCGCCCGCCAATCGCAATGTTATTTACTGCTGTAATGGGCTTGTGGTTTACACCGCCGTAAGGATCTTGAAGACACATGGCATTACCTGCCTTAGCTGCACCCTCATAATCACTTAGATTGTTCCATACTATTCCGCCGGTATAATCAGCCGAACTATTAGATTCAAAATCTACGTGACATACACCACCGCCAAACGTAGAGGGTCTGCCGTCAGGTAATACTTCATCTTTATGTCCCGGTCTGCGTGCGTAGTTTTCTCCGATGTAAATCTCTTCACCGTTGACTGATGCGATATTTGCGGCCGCCACCCCAGAGGTTACATTCCGGTAGAACAACACCTTTCGTGCATGGTTGTCTTTCAGTGTGATTACTGAACCATTGGGAAGTTGCTTGCGAAATTCCAGCGCAGAGCCGCCGGCAGTAATTCCGATCGAAGCCGTGTCTTCAAGATAGTTCTCTTGAGCAGTACAGTTGTAACAGTTGCCCAGGAGGATCGTGGATCTTACGCCACCGTCGTAAACCTTCTGCCTGCCTTTAATGTGAAATCCGCGAACAGCAATCCCCTGGGCTTTATCTGTGTGAGCACAGCACGTGTCACCTAAAGCTTGAAAGACCGTAATATGAGGTACCTGCGGCGGAGCAGCCACAAAGGTTGGTTCCAGAATCGTGGTTCCAGTTCCCGCTAA
>Ga0157373_10004796_pt1 | contig 10176 bp, 7 predicted proteins | sample C65metaG_FD_113460 | JGI IMG/M metagenome (GOLD analysis project Ga0157373, IMG submission 113460) | Corn rhizosphere microbial communities from Kellogg Biological Station, Michigan, USA - C6-5 metaG | ecosystem: Host-associated > Plants > Roots > Rhizosphere > Soil | place: USA: Michigan...
CTGAGCGCTGCTAATTCGCCCGACGGCGGCGCTCTGTTTACGATCAAACTTAACCACGGATAACACGGATTTGAAATCGGGATTTAAGATCTGTGTCATCCGCGGTTAAAGTATTCTGCCCAGCGCTGATCGACGAGGGCTTTGATGTCGTCTCTCACGATCAACTCATCGGGAAAGCCTGGTTTCGTGCGCGCGTCGATCACGATCGGCGCTTTGTAGACCAGATGATGCCGTTGAACCGACGTGTTCGAAGCGTAGATATCCGCCGCCGGCTCGAACCTGGTCCACGTAGCCCATAAAACATCCGGCGACGAACGCGCCACGCGCGCATCGTCATGCAGTACGATCAAAGGCCAGTTCGCAAACGCTGCATCGCTTGCGACCCTCGACGCCAGCATCTCATCCTCCGCAAACGACGCGCCCTGCAACACCAAACAACCACCACAAAAAACCTCCGCACGCGAAATAACGTGCGGCAACTCGCCTTCGAACTGTCGCGGCAGTTTGCGCACGGGCTCGCCTAATCCCAACATGATCGCCTTGCTGCCCTCGTTCACTTTCCCGCTCGTGTAGTCCAACGTGTCCATCGAAACGTTCGAAAACACAAACAGATCCGTTTCAGGTCGGAATCGTTCGAGCACGTGCTCGAGCAACGCGGGAAAGTTGCTCAAGTCCTGTGGAGTGTCAGTGAGCATCAAAAACTTCGTCAACGACAACTGCCCTTCACCGAGAATGCGGAACCCTGAGACCAACGCTTCGCGGCCATATCGTTCGCGCACCACCGCAGCGCACAGTGAATGAAATCCCGTCTCGCCATACGTCCAGAGGTCTCTGACCGAAGGCATCACCAGCGGGAACAGCGGCGAAAGTAGTTTTTGCAAATAGTCGCCGATGAAGAAATCTTCCTGACGCGGCTTGCCGACGACAGTTGCCGGGTAGATTGCATCGCGACGGTGAAAGATCGCGTCGGTATGGAAGACCGGATAGTCGTGACGCAGCGAATAGTAGCCGTAGTGATCGCCGAATGGTCCTTCCGGCCGTCGTTCATGAGGCGGCGCATGACCGACGAGCGCGAATTCTGCTTCCGCCGCGAGCCGGTGACGTGCCTCACCCAGCGGGTTTCGTGTCATTCGTAATTTCTGACCAGCGAGCAACGATGCGAGCATCAGTTCCGGCACATCTTCCGGCAACGGCGCGATCGCGGCGAGTATGAGCGCGGGTGGACCACCGAGAAACACCGTCACCGGAAGCGACTGTCCAAGACGCTCAGCCTCGTGATAGTGAAACCCGCCGCCTTTTTGAATCTGCCAGTGCAGCCCGGCGGTATTCGCGTCGTAAACCTGCATGCGATAGATGCCGAGGTTGTGCTTTTTCGTGATCGGGTTTTCAGTGTAGACGAGCGGCAGCGTGATGAATGGCCCGCCATCTTCCTGCCACGTCGTCAACACAGGCAACTGATCGAGGCGTGCCGGACGATCGACAACCTGTGTCACCGGAGATCGTGAAGTGTTTCGCGTTCCGAGCTTCAGAAACTCACCTGCCACTGCGCGGTGTTTCCAGAGTTCGGCAGGCTTCGGCGGCAGGATCGACTCGGCGATGTGGATCATTTCACGCACAAACGCTTCCGGCCTTGGTCCAAAAGCGAGATCGATGCGGCGCTCGGTTCCGAACAAGTTCGTCACCACCGGGTAGCGACTTCCCTTCACGCGCTCAAACATCAAAGCCGGTCCACCTTCGGCGATCACGCGTCGATGGATCTCGGCCAACTCGAGGTACGGATCGACCTCGGCTTTGATGGTGATGATTTCGTTTTCTCTGGTAAGTCGATCGAGAAATGTGCGGAGGCTCGAGTGCATTCAAATTGGAACTTTGTACTTGGTAGACAAAAGCACGAATACCAGCACAAAGCACAAACTAAGGCTTTTCAACACTCCTTGCTCGCGTCCGTGTCGTAGACGCTGGTTCATTAAGCCGCTTCTCGATTTCGTCGTGAGCGATCTCGGCTGCTTCCGCGACGTACGGCTGGTGTGAGTCGCGAAAAGGTTTGATCAGTTCGAGCGTTTGCGCATCGCCGATGCGGGCGAGAGCTTTGAGCAAGCCGGCATTGATGCGCGGCGCGTTGGTAGTTCTCTTCAAAAACGGATACAAAACATCGGGACTCTCCAACTCCGACAAATATCCAATCGCCTGTTCCTGGCGGCCCGAGTCGAGCTCGTCGACGATTCGAAAAAGCGACTCCGATCGGCCCATGCGGTAGAGCGCCCAGTCGAGCGCCAGTCTGACTTCTTTGTTGCCTTCCTGTAGCTGATAACCTTCGACGAGCTTGCGCTGATCCGTCGCGACGAGCCGCGCGAGTGCCTCCGCGCTTCGCCGTCGCACATTAGCGTCAGCACTCCCGAGCTGTTTCGTAAAGTCGACCGGGTTCGAACGCGCATCAACTCCGTCAATCGACGTCTGCGCCTGCACTGACCCAACCACCGACAACCCGCACAGAACACTTGCGACTATTAGGTTTTTCATCATGTACATCCTGAAAAATCCTGAAATCCTGTCAAGCTTTCTTCTTCCTCAGCGACGCGCTATTTAAATCCAGCTCCGCAACCGGAATCACTTCCACATTCGAAAACTTCTTCTGCAACTCCGGCAAAAACGCCTTCGCGTTGCCGACGATGATAATGTTGCTTGTCTTCGCATCCAATCGCGACCCTGCAAACTTACCAACATCTTCCGACGTGATCGCTTGCACGTTGTTGATGTAGCGATTGATCTCGTCGAGGCTCAAACCGTAAAGCGCGAGCGTCGCGACCTGACCCACCAGGCCGCCCGCCGTCTCGAGGTTTCGCGAAAAACCTCCAATCAACACTGCCTTGCGCGGCGTCAGCTCGACGTCCGCCGGCGGCGATGACGACAGTCGACTAATCTCGCCCAACAACAAATCCGCCACCACTGCGCCTGACTCATTCTTCGTCTGCGCAGACGCGAGGAATGGTCCAACTTCACGCCGCGCATCCAGGACACTGCCCGCGCCATAACTCAAGCCGCGCTTAATGCGAATCTCCTGATTCAGCCGTCCCGAGTAACCGCTCAACACGGAGTTGGAAACAATACCACGAAAATAATCCGCGTCTTTGCGGTTTATACCCGAGCGAGCAAGGTAAACAGCGGCCTGGCCGGCGTCGGGCTTGTCGATAACCACAACCCGCGCTGCCGCACTGGCTGTGCTCTGACTGGACGCCGTGACAGCCGGCACCGGTGCGCCTGGTTTTTGCCAGTCGCCAAAGTATTTCGTCGCAAGTGCAAAACCGTCTTTCGCACTCATATCGCCACCGATCACCAGTATCGCGTTGTCGGGACGGTAATATCTCGAATGCATCTTCGAGATATCTGCGGCGGTGATTTTGGTTAGCGACTCCGCCGTTCCGCTCACCGGATGACCGTACGGAGAATCGCCAAAAACAACGCGCGCGGCGACGAAACGCGCGATGCTGCCCGGGTCTCCGAGCGCGAGCGTTACGTTGTCCAGATACTGTTGCCGCAAACGCTCGACTTCTTCACTCTTGAACGTCGGCCGCCGCACAACATCGGCCAGGATCTCCATCGCCTGCGGCATCTTCGACGACATCACACCGACGTTCGCATACGACGAATCCCAACGCGCTCCTGAGTCGAGAAAGCCACCAAGACTCTCAATCTGTTGCGCGATCTGCGTCGCGTCGCGGGTTTGCGTTCCTTTCGTCAGCAGGTTGGCAGTCAGATCGGCGAGTCCAGCCAGCTCGGGTGGATCAACTTCGCCACCGTTCTCGACAACAAGTTGCGCTGACACGAGCGGATAGTCCCTTCGCTCGATCACGATCACGCGCAATCCGTTGGGCAGAGTCTGCTCGGCGGGTTTTGGAAACGTGCCTGAGCGCGGCGCAGCAGGAGGTGGAGGCGTTGCTTGTGGTGTTTGCGCTTGTAGACAAAGGGCACAAAGAAGCAGCACAAAGAGAATCGCCAGCTTACGCATGTTATTGGCCCCCCTTTGTCGCTTCCGGCAAATAGTACAAAACCAACCGATTCGCATCCGTGAAGTATTTCTTCATCACGCGCTGTACATCCGCAGCAGTGACGGCTTGCAGGCGTGCAAGATCTGTATTCACTCGTGCAACATCCCCGAGCAGCACCGCAGCTTCTCCCAGCGCCAACGCTTTTCCGTTACTCGTTTCACGCTGCCGCAACTGGTTCGTGATCATCTGGTTCTTGGCCTTCTCCAACTCAGCGGCTGAGACTGGCGCGTCCTGCAGCTTTTTGATCTCTGCGAGCAGAGACTTCTCCGCGTCTTCAGGTTTCTTGCCTTCCGACAAGACCACAGTCAATACAAACAGACTTGCGTCTTCACGAGTCTCGGCGCTGGAATTAACTTCAGCCGCCAGTTGCTGGTTGTAAACCAACGCGTTGTATAACCTCGACGACTCGCCTGCCGAAAGAACCGCATCCGCCACTTGCAATGCATCGGTGTCCGCATCGGCCTGACGCGGCGTCAGAAACGTGAGCCCAACCGCGGGCAGATCGTTCTTACCATACTCAGTCAAACGGATTTCACTCTTACGCGCCGGTTCCTTCACCTGCACGCGCGGCAGCGGCTTCGCTGGTTTGGCAATCGGCGCAAAGTACTTATCAACCCATGCATCGAGCTGCGCTTGATCGAAATCACCGACGACGACCAGCGTCGCGTTGTCCGGACGATAGTAAGTCTTATGAAACTCTTGCACGTCGGCGAGCGACGCCGCATCGAGATCCTCGATGCTCCCGATCGTCGGCCGCTTGTACGGATGTTCGAGGAATGACTTTTCCTGCAGCAAATACTCAAACCGTCCGTACGGCGGCGCAAGCACTCCTTGTCTGAACTCCTCCTTCACCACATCACGCTCAGACTTGAAGTTCGCATCGTCAACATTCAAACCGGAAAGTCGATCTGCCTCCGCCCAGATCAGCGTTTCGAGATAGTTCGACGGCACTACTTCGAAATAGACGGTGACGTCGTCGGCAGTAAACGCATTGTTGAAGCCGCCGACGTCCTCAGTCAGTCGATCCATCATCTCCGACTTCATGTTCTTCGTACTCTTGAACATGATGTGTTCGAACAGGTGCGCAAACCCGCTGCGACTCTGCGGATCGTCCTTCGAACCGACGTGATACCACACCTGAATCGCCACGGTCGGACTCGAACGATCGGCCGCGCTCAGCACACGAAGCCCGTTCGCCAGCGTCCGATCGGTGTACTTGAGCTGCGGCATTCGCGTTTGTGCGATGCCACTGAATTGGAGAGTTGTAAGAAGAGTAACGCTGAGGAGTAAGCGGAGTGAAAAGCGATGCATTAAGGTATCTCCAGCAAGCAAGGGGTTGGGTCTTTGGTCTTGGGTCTTTGGTCTTGGGTCTTAGTTGGTATCAAAGGCAAAGACCAAAGACCTAAGACCTAAGACCTAAAACGCCAAACTAATCAATATCCAACGGATTCCTGTACGGCTTCCCTTTATCCTTGTCAGCGCGCTTCATTGCTTCCTGAAACTTCTCTTCGAGAATGCGATCGCGATCCTTCATCGAACTCAACTCCTGGGCGAATATCTGTTCCCGCATCTGCTTCTGCTTGTCGAGACCTTTCACCATCTCGTCAAACGACGCGAGCGGCTTTTGTTTTTCTTCATGGGAGATGAGAGCGCCGGTCTGCGCGTCGATCATCAGCGTCGATTCGCAACACGGGCAAATGATCGTAAACCTCGAAGTGTCAGCCATAACGGTCAGCCTCCTTGCCGGGCATAAGTATAGCCAGAAAGAAGCACAAAAAACACAGAGGATACGCTCCTCTGTGCCTTTGTGCGGCCTCTGTGTCTCTGTGCCTCTGTGGTTAATCATTGCTCAGGAAAGTTCACCACAGAGGCACAGAGGTTCCGCTACGGAATGACTTTCTTTACTGCCTTCTTTGTTTCTGAGCCAACTTTCTTCGCTCCTGAAACTGTCTTCGATCCTATTTTCTTGCTGGTGCTGACAGCCTTGTCGCCTACGTCTTCAGCTTTGTCACCAACCTCGCCGGCTACGTCCTCGCTCTTGTCGGCGACGAATCCAGCGCCGTCGGCAATCGCGTCACCTGTGGCTTCGAGCGCGTTTTCAACGTTCTTCACGACGTGGTCTTCGCCCTTCGCGTTAGTCGCCGTCACGGTTTTCGTTCCATCCTTGCGAGTTGTGACTACGACTTTCGAGACGCGCGGGTTGTTACGAAAGACTCTGGTTTCGGTTCGTGTGCCATCGGCGGACACGCTGGTAGTGATTTCTGAATTGTCGGGGCCCGGCGATGTCGTTGGACTCTGACTGGCAGTGGCATTGACGTTACTTTGTGCGGTTTCATTGGGCGTGTAGTTGCATCCGACGCCAACAGCCGCCAGCAAAAGTATCGTCAGCAGGCAAATCTTTTTCGTCACGCTTTCTATCCTCCTAACTAAGTAAAACCTGTATCGCAAGCGAGCAACCAACGTGCCAGATGGTTTTATGCGAACGGTAAAACGATTTAGTTAAGAGATTGTCTTTTTTGTGACTCTTTGTGGCATACTTGCGAACACATCTTTGACCTATCTTCAATCCCCAAGGAGCCCTTTCTTTATGCGCAGACTGGTTTTTGTTGCAACAGGCGCGTTCTTTCTCATCGCTACATTGCTTCCCTTCCAAAGCACTTTCGTCGTCCACGCGGTTACGGACGGCGAGCGCCTCGCGATGTACAGCAAGCCCGCAGTGGTTCGCATCGTGGATGGCGCCGCTGGTCAGTTCGTGCTTCAACTCCCAAACGATCAGCCTCGCTCATACAACGTTTCTTCAATCAGTCTCGGCTCCGGCTTCTTCATTAGCTCCAACGGCTACATCGCCACCAACGCGCACGTCGTCTCGTCCACAAAAGAGGGCGATCAGAAAATGAAGGAGACGTTGTTCTATCAAATGGTTCAGCAAATCGCGCAGCAGCTCAACCGCGATCCGAGAACTTTCAGCCGTTCAGATATTCAACAGCTCGATCGCTACAGCAATCTGACGGGCTTCCAGCTCTTCCATCACGTAATCATTCCTGACGGCAGCGGGTTTCCATTCGAAATCAAGCAGTATGGTGCGCCAACGGGTGAAGGAAACGATCAGGGTAAAGACGTCGCCATCATCAAGATTGAGGTCAAGAACGCTCCGATTCTTAAACTCGCGGACTCCGAAAAGGTCCAGCTTCAGGATCACGTAACCGTCATCGGTTATCCAGGCGCAGCCGACACGTTCAACTCCGGACTGCTCAGCAGCAAGTCTGCACTCGAAGCAACGATCAACGACGGCAAGATCTCCGCGCGCAAAACGGCGAGCAGCGGAGCGCCGATTCTGCAGACGAGCGCGCCGGCGACGCACGGCAACTCGGGTGGTCCAGTCTTGAATGATCAAAGCGAAGTTATCGGCTTGCTCACTTTTCGCGGCGACACGGTCAATGGCCAGGAGGTGTCAGGGTTCTCGTTCATCGTCCCGTCGAACACGGTGATGGAATATGTGAAGAGTGCGGGCGCGTCGAACGTTGAAGGCCCGACTGACACGTTGTTTCGAGAGGGTTTGGGTTACTACTGGGACGGGTACTACTCGTCGGCGATTCCGAAGTTTGAGGAAGTGAAGCGAATGTTTCCGCAGCACTCGGAAGTCGATCGGCTCGTCCAAAGTAGCCAGCAGGCAAAGGCAGAAGGAAAAGAGAAATCGAGTTTTCCGCTTTGGGTCGTTGCCGTCATCGCGGTTGTCCTGATCCTGCTCGTGGGGTTGATAATCATAATCGTCGCCGGGATTCTGATTGCGAAGCGTCGCAAAAAGAAAGCAGTTCCGGCAGGTCCCGGAGGAGATAAACCGCATCATGCGCCTGCGCCGGCGCCTGCTCCAGCAGCGTATTCACCTTCGCCGGCAGTAGCCAAACCAGCGCCAAGCCCGGCAGCTAAACCCATGTCGCCGCCCATTCCACAAGTTGCCGGCGGCGATCAGGGAATGACCGTCGATCTTTCGAGAACAGTTGCCATCACTGAGGATGGCAGGTTCAAAGTGAACTATGGATCGATAACGTTTACTTCAGGACCGCTGTCGGGACAGGAGTTTGAGATCAAAGCCGAAGGCGACTTCATCGGACGTGACGGCGGAAGTTCGCAAATCGTTGTTGCAGATCCGAGGATCTCGAAACGCCACGTGTGGATCGGTGTGAAGAACGGACGCGTCGTGATCACCGATCAGAACTCGCGCAACGGCACGTTTGTTAACGATCCGAAGGCGGCGCGTGTGACTGAGGCTCCCTTGAATAGCGGCGATATCGTGATTCTTGGTGAGTCGGACGTGGCGCGGTTTGAATACCGGCAGTAGATCACGAAAACACAAAACTACTTCTGTATTTTTTGTGGTTCTTGTGGAATAGAAAGTTTTGACGCCAGCGCTTCTGCCGGCAAGGGCCGGCTGAACAAATAACCTTGTACTTCGTCACAGCGGAGCAACTGTAGAAATCGCAGTTGCTCCTCCGTCTCTACACCCTCAGCAATCACTTTCAATCGCAAGTTGTGTGCAAGCGTGATGATCGCCATCACGAGGGCGCCGTCGTCTGTGTCAGTCGTTGCATCGCGCACAAACGTCCGATCGATCTTCAGGTTGTCGATCGGCAGTCGCTTCAGCGAAGCAAGTGATGAGAAGCCCGTGCCGAAGTCATCGATCGAGATCTTGATACCCATGCTCTTCAAACGAGTGAGCACGCTCGAAGCGAAATCGGCGTTCTGCATCACCGAGCTTTCGGTTAGTTCCAATTCAAGGTTTTGCGATGGGAAGCCCGTTTCTTCAAGAATCTCGATCACGGTTTGCGACAAGTCCTGATCGTGAAACTGACGCCCGCAAATATTGACCGCGATCTGGATCGGCGCAAACCCCTGTTCACGCCAGCTCCGGCCCTGCAAACACGCAGTGCGCATCACCCACTCTCCGATCGGCACGATCAGCCCCGTATCCTCCGCCAGCGGAATAAACTCCGACGGCGCGATCAGACCGAGTTGCGGATGTTGCCAGCGCACTAACGCTTCGACGCCCGTAATCGCCAGTGAATCGACGACGACTCGCGGCTGGTAGTGGACCAGAAACTCTTCGTTCTGAATCGCGCGGCGCAGATTGGTCTCGAGCGCGAGCCGGCTGGCGGCGAGCTCGTGCATGTCTGCAGTGTAGAACTGGTAATTGGCGCCGCCCGATTTCTTCGCTTTGTAAAGCGCTGCGCCCGCGTTCTTCAGCAGCGTTTGGGAATCTTCGCCATCGAGTGGAAACAGGCTGACGCCGACACTCGCCGTCGCGAACAGTTCGTGCCCCGTAAGGTCAAACGAAAACTTCAATACCTGCGACAACGAGCCGATCGTCTCGATCACGTCCTTCGTTCCGTTGATTTGAGTCCGCAGCAACGCAAACTCATCATTCCCAAACCTCGCCACGGTGTCAGACTTGCTGATGCAGCTTTTCAAACGTTCGGCAAACTCTTTGAGCAAACTGTCGCCTGGCCCATGGCCCAGGGAGTCGTTCACTTTCTTGAACTGGTCGAGTGAAATAAACAGCACGCCCAGCGACTGGTTCTTCGCACGCGCAATCGCGACTGCTTGAGTGAGTCGGTCTTCGAACAGAGCACGATTCGGAAGCTGCGTGACCGTGTCGTAATAAGCGAGCCAGTCGACTTCCGCTGTCCGCTGCTCCAGGAGACTCTCGAGTTGTTCCTTGTACTGACGCTTCTCTTTGAGCAGGCTGTGATGATTGAGTGCACGTTCGACCGAGGCTTCGACGTGTCGCAGGTCGATCGGCTTTGAGATGTAATCGAAAGCTCCGACGCGCAGTGCTCTGATCGCAAACTCGATGTCGTGGTTTCCGCTGATCATCACCACGACCGTGTCGGGCGACAGGGAGTGTACATGCGGCACGAGCTCGAGCCCGCTCATCCCGCCCATGTCGATGTCGCTGATTACGAGGTCAAACGTGTCTTGAGAAAGCGCGGCGAGTGCTTCTTCAGCGGAGCCTGCGTCGGAACAGTGATAGTTATCGCCAAGGAGATCGACGAGCAGGCTCCTGATCTGCTCTTCGTCGTCAATTATTAGAATAGTCGGCTTGCGGTTCTCAGCCGGTTCCATTGGTTGGTTA
>Ga0157373_10004798_pt1 | contig 10174 bp, 9 predicted proteins | sample C65metaG_FD_113460 | JGI IMG/M metagenome (GOLD analysis project Ga0157373, IMG submission 113460) | Corn rhizosphere microbial communities from Kellogg Biological Station, Michigan, USA - C6-5 metaG | ecosystem: Host-associated > Plants > Roots > Rhizosphere > Soil | place: USA: Michigan...
GCCGCCGTCCGCAACGGCATCGCCGAGGCCGCAAAAACGCTGCGGAACCTGGACTGGTTCGAGGTCAAGGAGATCCGCGGGCACCTCGAGAACGGCCAGGTGGCCGACTGGCAGGTGACGATCAAGCTCGGATTCCGGCTGGAGCGTTGACGTCCGGAAGGACCACGCATGCAGTACAGCCAGTTGGGCCGCTCCGGCCTGAAGGTCTCCCGCCTCTGCCTGGGCACCATGAATTTCGGGCCGCAGACCGAGGAGTCGGCCGCGCACGCGATCATGGATGCCGCGCTGGACGCGGGCATCAATTTCTTTGACACCGCCAACGTCTACGGCGGCTCCAAGCACCGGGGCTGGACCGAGGAGATTCTGGGCCGCTGGTTCGCCAAGGGCGGCGAGCGCCGGGAGCGCACGGTGCTCGCCACCAAGGTTTACGGCACCATGGAGGACCGGCCCAACGAGTCCAAGCTCTCCGCCTTGCACATCCGCCGCGCCCTCGACGCGAGCCTCAAGCGCCTGCAGACTGACCACATCGATCTTTACCAGTTCCACCACGTGGACCGGAACACGCCCTGGGAAGAGATCTGGCAGGCCGTGGACGTCGCGGTACAGCAGGGCAAAATCCTGTACTCGGGCAGCAGCAACTTTGCCGGCTGGCACCTGGCCCAGGCGCAGGAAGCCGCGGCCCGCCGGCATTCCTACGGCCTGGTCAGCGAACAGTCCATCTACAACCTGCTGACGCGCGACGCGGAACTCGAAGTACTTCCCGCCGCGCAACACTACGGCCTGGGCATCCTGCCCTGGTCGCCGCTGCATGGCGGACTGCTGGGCGGGGTGCTCAAGAAGGAGGACGACGGCGTCCGGCGCACCCAGGGCCGCGCCCTCGAGGCGCTCAAGAAGCACCGGAACCAGATCCGCCGCTACGAGGACTTCGCGGACGAGCTCGGCCATGAGCCCGGGCAGCTTGCGCTCGCCTGGCTGCTGCACCAGCCTGCCGTGACGGCACCCATCGTCGGCCCGCGCACCCAGGAGCAGCTGGGCGCCGCCCTGGGGGCGCTTCAGGTGAAGCTCGACGCCGAGGCCCTCGCGCGCCTGGACAGCATCTTCCCCGGCCGCCGGACCGCTCCGGAGGACTACGCCTGGTAGGCCGGCGCAGGCCAGCCCCGGCCGCATTTCGGAACATTTTCCGGACCTGATCCGGCCAAAATTGCCCGTCAATCCGCGGATTTCCAAAATTTTCCGGCGCGCCGAGTGGCATTTTGATAGTAAGCATGATTAGTATTTAGGCAGAAGGATGAAGCGCACCCGGCAACCCGGGTGTCTCCTCAACGAAAGAGAAGGGCCGATAAAAATGGGTTTTTTCGCATTTCTGATTCTGGGTCTTATTGCCGGCGCGATCGCTAAGGCTATCCTGCCGGGCCGTCAGGGCGGTGGCTGGGTCATCACGCTGATCCTCGGCGTCGTTGGCGCCCTGCTGGGCGGCCTCATCGGTAGCGCAATTTTCGGCACCGGACTGCAGGAATTCTTCTCGCTGACGACGTGGCTGCTGGCGATCGGCGGTGCGATCATCGTACTGCTGGTCTACGGCATGATCACCAAGCGCTCGCACCGCTAAAACGGAGCGACCGGAAAACCGGTCCCGGGATTATTTCCCGGGGCCGGTTTTTTGGCACCGGGCCAGTATTCGAACACGACTTCCAGAGCACCAAGAGCAGGAGTACAGCATGAAAGCCAAACTTCTTTTCGGCACCGGACTCGCAGCAGGTTACGTCCTCGGATCCCGTTCGGGGCGGGCAGCCTACGAAAAACTCAAGGCCAGGGCGGCCGGCCTGTGGGAGAGCAAGCCGGTCCAGGACAAGGTGGCGGCCGCGACGGAGGCGGTCAAGGAAAAGGCCCCCGAGGTATCCAGCCAGCTGACCGAGGCCGCACGCCGCGCCGGCACGGTCATCAGTTCAGCCGTCCGCCGGGACGACGCCGCGTCCGGGAGCACCGTGCCCGGGAGCACCCCCTCCGCGGGCGCTCCCACCACGGCGGGCATCCCGTCCGGGAGCGCCGTCCCCGCGCACAGCACCCACCCCGGCACAGCCAACCTGGGCACCTCCGGCGGCGCCCACGCTGCCACGGACGCCCCCTCCGACGTCGACTCGGATCCGGCCCTGAACGACACGACCGGGCAGGACTGGTCTGATGAAGGCGGCGCTACGCCCGCCGGCCCGGCCACCAACGTGGACCCGGAGAAGCACTGAAAGATCCGGACGCCGGGACCCCCACCCCCGGGTCCCTCACCGCGGGGTCCTGGCCGCAACGCCGGCCTGGACCCTGCCCAGCACCACCGTGGCGTCCAGTCTTCGTGAGCTGACAACACGGCCGGAGAGCCCGCTCCCGGCGAAGATCCCGAGAGTCTGCGGCGCCTGCCGCCGGCTCGTCTCGATCAGCAGATGGCCGCCCGGCGCCAGCCACTCCGACGCCGCGGCGGCCACCCGCCGCTGCAGCTCCAACCCGTCCGGACCGCCATCGAGGGAAACCCTCGGTTCGTGGAGCCTCGCCTCCGGCGGCATGGTCCCGATCATCCCCGAGGGAACATAGGGCGCATTCACCGCCAGGATATCCACCCGCCCGCGGAGCCGTTCCGGCAGCGGGTCGTACAAATCGCCCTCATGGACCTCGGCGCCGAGCGGGTGCAGGTTGCGCCGGGCGCAGGCCGCCGCGGCGGGGTCGACGTCGGCGGCGTGCAGCTCCAGCGGCCCGGCCACGGCTGCGAGCGCGGCACCGACGGCCCCCGAGCCGCAGCACAGGTCCACCACCACAGGCATCCCGCCGCTCCCGCGCGCCTGCAGGAGCCGCACTGCCCGCCGGACGAGGTATTCGGTGCGGCGGCGCGGGACAAACACCGCGGGGTCGACTTCTATGCGGAGGCCACAAAACTCCGCCCAACCCAGCACGTGCTCCAAGGGCAGCCCCGAGACCCGCCGCCGAACCAGCGCCTCCAGCTCCGCGGCGGTGGCCGCAGCGGCGACCAGCAGGGCAGCCTCTTCCTCGGCAAATACGCAGCCGGCGGCGCGGAGCCGTCCGATCACTTCCGGCCGCGGCAGGGGCACTGTCTGCACGGATCACACCCTTTCCGCTGCGTGCGCCGGCAGCAGGTCCTGGAAGCCCCATGCTATCCAAAACGCACCCAGACACCCCTGTGAAATTGCTGGAAAATCGATGTGCAAGCGCTTACAGTTGTGACTTGGCTCTCAGTAGCCGGTCTCCCGCATCCACCCTTCGTCGAGGCAACGTCGCTCACCCGGAAGGTCTCCATCGTGTTCACCCGCAGCTTCAGCCTGCCCCGGCCGCCCCGCTTGAGGCGCAGCCCAGGGCTCCCCCAGCTCCGCCATGCCGCCCGAGCGGGCACGGCCCTCGCAGCGGCGCTTGCCGCCGTCGCCGTCGCCGTCGCCCCCGCCCAGGCCGCCCCCGGATCCGGCGATCCGGGCACCCCGCCGGGAGCGCATTCGCTGCGCGGGCCGGTCACGGACGAGCGGTTCTACTTCGTGATGGCGGACCGGTTCAGCAACGGCAGCACCGCGAACGACGACGGCGGCCTGGGCTCCGACCCCATGGTGTCCGGCTTCGACCCGACGAAGAAGGGGTTCTACAACGGTGGCGACCTCAAGGGCCTGCGGGAGAAGATCGACTACATCCAGGGCCTCGGCACCACCTCGATCTGGCTTACCCCCAGCTTCAAGAACAAAGCGGTCCAGCCGAAGGATCAGTCCGCCGGGTACCACGGCTACTGGGTCACCGACTTCACCCAGATCGACCCGCACCTGGGAACCAACGCCGAGCTCAAGACACTCATCGACGAGGCGCACGCCCGCGGCATGAAGGTGTACTTCGACATCATCACCAACCACACCGCCGACGTGATCAGCTACAAGGAAGGCGACCGGACCGCGTACAAGTCCAAGGACGCCTCGCCCTACCGCACGGCCGCCGGCGAACCGTTCGATGACCGCGACTACGCCGGCACCGGCACCTTCCCGAAGCTGGATGCGGCCACCTCCTTCCCGTACACGCCGAAGCTGGCGCCCGGCGACGAGAACCTCAAGGTCCCCGCCTGGCTCAACGACCCCACGCTGTACCACAACCGCGGCGACACGACGTTTGAGGGTGAAAACTCCTCCTACGGCGTCTTCTTCGGCCTCGACGACCTGTCCACCGAGAACCCCGCCGTGGTTAACGGCATGGCTGACATCTACGAAAAGTGGATCGGCGACTTCGGCGTGGACGGCTTCCGGATCGACACCATGAAGCACGTCAACGACGAGTTCTGGCAGCAGTTCGGCCCCCGGGTCCTCGACTACGCCAAGGCGCACGGCAAGGACGAGTTCTTTATGTTCGGCGAGGTCTTCGACACCTCCAAGAGCTTCACCTCGCAGTTCACCACGCGCAACAAGATGCAGGCCGTGCTGGACTTCCCGTTCCAGGACGCCGCCCGCAACTTCGCCTCCCGCGGCCAGGGCGCCAAGGACCTCGCGTCCTTCTTCGACGGCGATGATTGGTACACCGACGCCGACTCCAACGTCTACGAGCTGCCCACCTTCCTGGGCAACCACGACATGGGCAGGATCGGCAGCTTCATCACCGCGGACAACCCGAACGCGGACGACGCCGAACGCGTCGCCCGGGACCGGCTCGCCCACGAGCTGATGTACTTCTCCCGCGGCAACCCGGTGGTCTACTACGGCGACGAACAGGGTTTCACCGGCCCCGGCGGGGACCAGGACGCCCGGCAGACCATGTTCGCCAGCACGGTCCCGGACTATCTCGACGATGACCTCCTCGGCACCGACGCCACGCACTCCGGCGACAACTTCAACACCGCCCACCCGCTGTACCAGGAGATCAGCAAGCTCGCGGCCCTGACCACCGAGCACCACGCGCTGCGCAACGGCGCCCACCAGAACCGCTACGCCTCCGACGGGCCGGGCATCTACGCCTTCTCCCGCACCGATGCCAAGGACCAGCGCGAATACGTGGTCTCCGTCAACAACAGCACGCAGTCCCAGACGGCAGCGATCCCCACCTACCTGCCCAAGCGCAGCTTCAGCCGGATCTACGGCGACGCGAGCGCGGAGGTCAAGACCGCGGCGGACGGCAAGCTGACGGTGACGGTCCCGCCCCTGTCCGCGGTCGTCTACGAGTCCGCGGGCCGGATCCCGCACTCCCAGGCGGCGCCCGCCGTCGCACTGCAGGAGCCGGTTGCGGCGGCCGCGGACAACAGCCGCGTCCGGGTCGCCGCCGACGTCGACGGCAACTCCTTTTACGAGGTCACTTTCCAGGCCCGCACGGCCGGCGGCGAGTGGGCCTCCATCGGCACGGATGACACCGCGCCGTACCAGGTCTTCCACGACGTCTCCGCCCTGCAGGCCGGCACGGCAGTGGAGTACCGCGCCGTCGTGCTGGACAACGGCGCGCACACGGCCGTGAGCCTGCCCCGCAGCGGCACCGTCCCCGCCCCGGCGCTCAGCATCGTCAACCCCAAGGAAGGCAGCAGCGTCCGCGGCAAGGTGGAGGTTGGCGCCGTCGCCAGCCCGGACAAGGCCGCCTACGTGGTCCGGTTCGAACGCAGCGTCAACGGTGGCCCCTGGTCGAAGTTCGGCGAGGACAGCTCCTCCCCCGCGTATTCCGCGGTGGACGACCTGACTGCACTGCAGCTGCCGGACGGCACGCAGCTGCGCTACCGCGCCCTTATGACGGTGCCGGGCGCCGGTGAAGTTGCCAGCGGCATCCGCACGGTCGTCGCCGGGGACCTCCCGCAGCCCGCCTCGGTCACGGTGGCGGGCAGCCTCGACTCGGAACTGGGCTGCCCGGGTGACTGGCAGCCGGCCTGCCCCGCAGCCTTCCTGAAGCTCGACCCGGCCGACAAGGTCTGGCGGCTGACCGTTCCCGAGCTGCCCGCCGGCAGCTACGAGTTCAAGGCCGTGATCAACGGCTCGTGGGCTGAGAACTACGGCGCGGGCGGCGGGGCGAACGGCAGCAACATCGTGCTGGACCACCCCGGCGGCGCGGTGACGTTCCGCTACGACCACAGCACCCACGTGATGAGCGCGGTCTACGCCTCCCAGCAGCCGGCAGCGGTTGCGGTGGCCGGGGACCTCGACTCCGAACTGGGCTGTGCGGGTGACTGGATGCCCGAGTGCCCGCAGGCGCAGCTCACGCTGGACCCGGCGGACCTCGTCTGGAAGCTGACTATGCCGAACCTGCCGGCCGGCAGCTACTCCTACAAGGCCGCCCTCAACCGGTCCTGGACCGAGAATTACGGTGCGGGCGGGGAGCCGGGCGGCAGCAACATCAGCCTGGTGCACGACGGCGGCCCGGTCACCTTCCGGTACGACCATGTCACCCACCGGATCAGCGCGGGCTAAGGCCGTGGCCTGACGGCAAGGTAGGAACACAAAAGGCCGGCATGCACTGGGGATTGTGCATGCCGGCCTTCCCGCGTTCCGGGACAGGCGCGGAGCCTGCGCCCTAGCCGACCAGCCGGAGCGGCGGGACGGGCCGGGCAAGCTTGGTTGCGAGCTTCTCGGCCGCGGCAGCCGAGGGCCGGGCCGCGGGATCCATCGCCGTCATGGCGGTCAGCAGGGATACCCAGCCGGCGCCGAGTTCGGCCGGAATTTCCGGACTCCGCAGGGTCCGGGCCACGAGCGACTCGACGGGCGTTCCGGGGTAGGCCTTGACCCCGGTGAGGCACTCGAGCAGCACCAACCCCAGCGCGTAGATGTCGGTGGCCGCGTGGACGGGCTGGCCCGCCGCCTGCTCCGGGCTCATGTAGTGCACGGTGCCCGACGAATCGCCGGGCTCAGGCGCCGTTCCTGCCGGCGTGGCGATCCCGAAGTCGGCGATTCGTACCGAACACCTCCGGAGCGCACTGAGCAGGATATTCGCGGGCTTGATGTCCCGGTGGACCAGGCCTCGACCGTGCACGTGAGCCAGTCCGGACAACCCGGCGGCGGCCCAGCCGGCCACCTCCTCTGGATCCGACGCGCCGCCGCGGATCCGCTCCGCCAGGCTGCCGCCGTAGGCGAACTCTTCGACCAGGAACGGCCGCCCTGCCCACTGGTCGCCGCCGGGCACAGTGCCGGCGGCAATGAAACGGACGACGGCGGGGTGGTCCAGCGAGGCGAGAATGCGCGCCTCGGCATGGATCCGGCTGGCATCCTTCTCGGCCGGCCCTTCGGCTACCTTGATGGCAACCGGACGGTCATTGGCAAGGTCCGTGCCACGGAAAACGGTGGCCGTCGCCCCGCGGCCGAGCAGTTCGTGCACCAGGAAGCGCCCCTGGGCGGCGTCCGGCAGTGGCAGGATCTTGGCGTCGAGGCCCGCCGGGCCGGGAACGGCGGCGGGAAGGCCCACCGCGGCTACTGGAGCCGCACTCACGAAAGCGCGAGCAGTGCGTTGGAGGTATGGACGATGCCGTCAAGCTGGAACCCGCAGGAGCAGCGCCACACGGGCGGAAGGTCGGCGGAGCCGCTGCCGGCGTCGAACGAATAGACGGACATTGCGTCCAGCACCGGTGCCGTCCATTCCATCGGCGTGCCGCAATGGCTGGGCGCCGGGCTGGCCGTATTCAAGGGCAGCGCGGGCGTTGCGGCGCCCGGCTCTGCGGGTGACAGGCGCGCGGCCAAGGGGGCCGCACCGGCTCCCGGGGTTCCGGTGATCGTCAACAACTCAGCCACAACTCCTCCACGCACACGATTATCTGACACAAGTAGTAAGCATACATATCACTAGCCGAACTAGCTAGTTGTTGATCCTAGATACTTGCCAGGGAGGTGTGCGGCCGAATCAGGGGCCTTCCGGGTGCCCGTCGAGGGCTTCGGTCATGCGGCGCAGGAAGTTTACGATGATGCGGCTTTCCTCGGCACTTAACTCCTCGGCCACAGCCAGCATCCGGCGGTGCATTTCGCCAAGGGTGGCCCGGACCTCGGAGTCGGTGACGGCGGTCGGGACGATCACGAGGGAACGCCGGTCGGTGGGGTGCGGCTCGCGGCGGACGTGGCCGCTTCCGACCAGCCGGTCAATCAGGGAGGTGGTGGATGCCGTTGTGATGCCCAGCGTGCGGCTGAGGTCTTTCGGCCCGACCCGCTCCCCCGTCGCCTGGGCACGCAGCAGGTACCGAAGCGCCAACAGATCCGTTTCGCCCATGCCCATGGAGTCCCGGGTGGAACGGCGGGTGGCCACCTCGGCGGCCCGGTAGCTCCGCAGGGCGTGCAGCACGGCAGCCGGGGCATCGAGCCGCTCGTCCGGGCCGTACCAGTACCCTGATTTGGAGGCGCTGTCGGAGTTCATCCGTCAATCCTAGCCTGACTTATTACTAGATGGACTTGCAATGAAAGGGCCTGTCTCCATCAAGTGGAAAGTTGCCTAGGGCCATTGACGATGGTTGCCCTCAGGGCCATCATTTCCCTAGACGACGCTGGGGCGCTGTGGCACTAGGAGCCGCGCCGTGGACAGGCATCCGTTAGCAAGTTCATTCTTGGGACACTTTCCGGGACTCGATCCCGACGCAGGTCCCCACCGCCGCAACCCGGGAATGAGGTGCCTGCCATGATGGCCGCGATGCTGCACCTGGTCCTCCAGTTCCGTTTGCTGGTGCTGGCCGTGGCCGCGGGAATCCTGGCCTTCGGGCTCACAACTCTGCCGGGCATGGCAGTGGACGCATTCCCCGAATTCGCGCCGCCCCAGGTGGAAATCCAGACCGAGGCACTGGGCTTGTCGGCGGCGGAAGTCGAACAGCTGATCACCTCGCCGATGGAAGCCGACCTGCTCAACGGCGTGGCGTGGGTAGAGGCCATCCGCTCCAAGTCCGTGCCCGGCCTGTCCTCGATACAGATGGTCTTCAAGCCCGGCACGGACTTGTTCCGCGCGCGCCAGCTGGTCTCGGAGCGGCTGACCCAGGCCCGCGCGCTGCCGAACGTGTCGGCAGCACCCGTCCTCATGCAGCCGCTCTCATCGACCAGCCGGGTCATGATGATCCGGCTGACCTCCACCGACATGTCGGCCATCGACATGTCGGTACTCGCCCGCTGGACCATGAAACCCGGGCTGCTTTCCGTGCCCGGCGTCGCCAACGTGGCCATCTGGGGTCAGCGCGACCAGCAGCTGCAGGTCCTGGTTGACCCGGCACAGCTGGCAGCCAAAGGTGTGACGCTGGACGAGGTCATCAAGACCACCGGCAACTCCGTCTGGGTGTCGCCGCTCAGCTATCTCGAGGCCTCCACGCCCGGCACGGGCGGCTTCTTCGAAACCGGGCACCAGCGGATCGGCGTCCAGCACGTCCTGCCGATCGCATCCCCCCAGGACCTGGGCCAGATTCCCATCGAGGGGCCTAACGGCAGCCTCCTCCTCAAGGACGTCGCTACGGTCCAGACGGACCACCAGCCCCTGATCGGCGATGCCCTCCTGAGCAAGGAAGCCGAACTGCTGCTGGTCATCGAGAAGTTCCCCGAAACGAACACCATGGCCGTGACGAAGGGCGTCGACGAGGCCCTCAAAGCGCTCCAGCCCGGTTTGCCGGGCGTCAAGATCGACGCCACCGTCTACCGGCAGGCGTCCTTCATCCAGGAGGAAGTCGGCACCCTCGGCATCGCCCTGCTGATCACCCTCGTGCTGATCGTGGCCATGTTCGGTGCATTCTTTCGCTCCTGGCGCACCGCCGTCATCAGCCTGATCACGATTCCGGTGGCCCTGTCCGCGGCTGCCCTGCTGCTCTACGTGCGCGGCAGCGGAATGAACACGATGGTCCTGGCCGGGATGGTCCTGGCACTGGCCGTCATCGTGGGAGACGTCGCCGAGGACCTCAACGGCCTCGCCGGGGCCAACGGGCTTCCTGCCGGCCCCGGCCTCCGGGGCAAAGAGTGGCGGGAGGCCATGATTCCGGAGGCCATGCGGTCAGTCCGGACGCCGATGCTCTACTCGCTGCTGATCATGGCGCTGGCCGTCACGCCGGCGTTCTTCGTGGCGGGCGAGAACGGGGCGCTGTTCGGCCCGCTTGTCCTGAACTATCTGCTGGCTCTGGCCGTCGCCATGGTCGTGGCGCTCACCGTGACGACGGCGCTGGCCTATTACCTGCCGGCAGGTAATAGGCCAGCGCCGTCGTCACGGTGAGCGCCACGACCATGGCGACGGCCAGAGC
>Ga0157373_10004800_pt1 | contig 10173 bp, 6 predicted proteins | sample C65metaG_FD_113460 | JGI IMG/M metagenome (GOLD analysis project Ga0157373, IMG submission 113460) | Corn rhizosphere microbial communities from Kellogg Biological Station, Michigan, USA - C6-5 metaG | ecosystem: Host-associated > Plants > Roots > Rhizosphere > Soil | place: USA: Michigan...
GCCCCGTCGTGAGCAGGAGGAATACTTCGGCCTTTCCGAGCGCGAGGTGTTCGACAGCATCGGCGCGGTGCTGGGCGGCTCCACGGTGGGCTATGCGCCGCGCGGCGACGGCCGCCCGCCGCTGGAAATCTCCGTGCGCCTGCCGCAATCCGGCCGCACCTGGAGCGAGCGGCTCGCCTCTACCCCCGTCGCCGCGACCAAATCAGGCCGCCTGGTCGAACTCAGCGAGGTCGCGCAGGCCACCCGCGAGAGCGGCTCCTACCCCATCTACCGCCGCGACGGCCGCGACGCCGAGATGGTCACCGCCGAGCTCGCCGGTCAGTACGAGAGCCCGATTTACGGCATGCTGGCGGTCGACAAGGCGATCAAGAACCATGACTGGGGCGCCCTGCCCAAGCCGGACATCCGCCTGCACGGCCAGCCCGATACCGAGGCGCGCCCGACGGTGCTGTGGGACGGCGAATGGGAGATTACCTGGGTCACCTTTCGCGACATGGGCGCCGCGTTCGGGATCGCGATCTTCGGCATCTACCTGCTGGTCGTGGCCCAGTTCAAAAGCTTCCGCCTGCCGCTGGTGATCCTGACGCCCATTCCGCTGACGCTGGTCGGGATCGTGCTCGGCCACATCCTCTTCCACGCGCCGTTCACCGCCACCTCGATGATCGGCTTCATCGCGCTCGCCGGCATCATCGTGCGCAACTCGATCCTGCTGGTGGACTTCATCCGCCATGCGAAGACGCCCGGACGACCCTTGCGTGAAGTACTGCTGGAGGCCGGCGCCATCCGCTTCAAGCCCATCGCGCTGACGGCTCTCGCCGCGATGATCGGCGCCTCGGTGATCCTGTTCGACCCGATCTTCCAGGGCTTGGCGATCTCGCTGCTGTTCGGCCTGGCGTCCTCGACCCTGCTGACCGTGCTGGTCATCCCCGCCATCTATATTGTCCTGCGCGATGACGGACGACCGATCACGCGCGCGCCGGAAGATGATTACGAACTGCCGATGCTGAAAGTCTCGTGACGAGATGGAGATAAGTCGGCGCTGACAGCATGCATCGTCGGCTCGACATGGCGGTCTTTGGCAATAAGCAGGTCCACTGATCGCCCAGAACCTGAAGCGCCGCCGCCGGGCGCCTTCGGGAGAGGGTAGTCTCGGGCTGGGCCAGTAAACCTGACAGCGCTGGCGGGAGGTAGATTGCTGGGGTCGGTGGCGGTGTGCGCAGTCAGACACGAATTCGTCTCCGCTAAGTCACTGTCACATCATCAGGAATTGTTCAGCGGGCGCTAGCGAAAACTGTGCATCGGCTACACTCCGCGCCTGCGCACAGCCGGCACAACCGCGCTCTTATTCGTGCAGCGGGCGGAGGAGCGGCATGGCTATCGAAGACACTCGCCGTTGAGTTGGGTGAGGCCACGCATCACCGACGCGGCCGATGCGTGGCTGGCCTAGCGCGATCAGGTCGCTTGGCCCTCCGTGCAGTTGTCTCGCTTGCGGGCGCCGACGAAGCAAATCACGCTATCGCGGTGATTAGCTTCCGGCGCGGCACTGTAGCCCATCGAGTTGGTGGCTTAGGATGAGCACAAGCTCATCGAACGCTCGCGTCAGCACCGGCGGGCTATCAGACGAAAGTGCCGCCCGATCAGCTTGGGCATCCGATAATTTCTGCTGCCACCGCGCAATGGCGACATTGAGCCCCCCCGCCTCGGCGACGATCGTATCGAACGGCTCATAAAGGCGGTCTTGCAGCTGCGGCTCTTGGATCTGTGAGGCTAGATCGGACACATTGGTAGGGCAGCTCTGCGCCAGAGCGGGTGTGGTTAGGAGCAGGCCAGCGATCGTGGCCGCGGCAGCGAGCGATAGCGTCTTACGGTGCATCATAGCTTTGCTCCTAGCTCGTGCGAGCGGTGATCGTGATGCGCCCATTTGCGCCCAAGCCCGTGCTGCCGGCGCCGCCCCCGCCAGGCGTTGTGCCATTCGCATTAGCCGTCGTCTGATTGCCGCCGCCGTTACCCGCGCCGCCGCCATCGTACGCATCGACTTGGCAGCAGTAGTGCCCTGCAGTGTTGATATCGCCCCCCATGGCGCTTCCCCCCACGCCGCCATTCGAGAGCGTGGGAACGGGAGCGGTGTAGGCGGTGAGGGCAGGGGATGTCACTGTTGTGTTTGCTGAGCCCCCGCCGGTGGCGATATTGCCTGCAATCACCTGGCCCTGAGTCACAGCAATGTGTTTCTTAAAGTATCCGCCACCTCCGCCGCCGACGTTGAGGCCGCTTATGGTGGTGCCATTAGCGCCCCCGCCCCAGCCTTCGATGTCGACGTAGGAGACGCCACCAGACACGGTGTAGCTAAATGAGCCCGGCGTAGAGCTGTTGAGCAGCACGGTACCGTCGGCAACGGGGACGGCCACAGACACAGTCGCCGTCGAGGTTGCGCCAGCGACGTCGCTAATGGTGTACGTGAAGCTGTCGGAGCCTGTGTAACCGGCCGCCGGTGTATAAGTTACTGACGATCCATTGTTGATCACCACTGTTCCGTGCGAGCCATTTGTTTTGCTCGTTATGGTAATGGGGTCTCCATCCGGATCGCTATCATTTGCGCGAGGGTCAAACGAATATGCCGTGTTTACGCTGGTCGTGAAGCTGTCCGCGACCGCTGATGGAGGACGATTGGTCGTCGTGTTCGACACGTAGTAGTTGATGGTGTCCAGAATGCTGTTGCCGCTAGACTGGTTTGAGACTGTGATGGTGCCGTGGTCCGTACCGCCAGAGAGTATAACAAAAGCGATTGTATCGCCTTGGGATACTGTGACGGCTTTGCCGCTCATAAAGGCAAAATATGTCGCTCCGTTCTGAATGTACTCCAGAAAAGAGTTGCCCGTAGACGTATAGTTCAAAACGAGCGTGATGGGCGTGTTTATGCCGGTGATGACCTGCGTGTTCGTGGTGGATTTGCATGTGCATGCAGCGGCGGTGCTAATGTCGCTCCACGCTAGCGCGTCTGGGATCACGTCGGACGTGCTGCTCATCGACGCGGAAATGTTAGTGGCGGCCGTAGCCCCGCTGGGGTCGCTAATCGTGTAGGTAAATGTATCCGGCCCCGTGTAATTTGCCGCCGGTGTGTAGGTTATAGACGCGCCGGAGTTGATCGAAACGGTCCCGTGAGCCCCATCGGTCTTGCTCGTGATCGTAAGAGGATCCTGATCAGGATCGGTGTCGTTTGCCCGCGGGTCGATGGTTACTGCGCTGTTCACCAGAGCTTCGATCGAATCAGCGTTGGCGGTAGGGCCCCGATTGGCTGCAATAACCTGCTGGGTACGATTGCCTGCAGCATCGTAGCTGTAGGTGACAACCACTCCATTCGGATACCTAGCCGTGGCGAGCCTGCCCAACGTGTCGTAGGTGAACGCTGTCTGCGCGTGTGCCGCCCAGCCCAGGAAAAGTGTGGCGCAAAGGCCGCCGACCAAACGGCGCCGCCATGGTATCAGCTGGCCCATATTCCCCCCGGAGTGGTGATGACATCGAACACAATTGACGACTGTTCGCTCTATGACATAGCTTAGCCGATAGCTCGCCCGCAAGTGGCATTAACGTGCGTGGGCGATGAGGGGGGGCAGCCGGATGCTGAATGTGATTGCGCGCGAGATGCGCGTCAGAAGAGTGGCAACGGCCGCCGTCAGCGCGCTTGCCGTACTGCTTGGAGCTTCGCCTGCACTCGCCAGCGGAGCGTTTAGGATTCAGAGCGACCCCGCCCCGGTAGGCCTGAGCAGCGACGACACCGCCGCCGATCTGGCGTCTGGAACGTTGTACTTCTCAGACGTCGACTTGACGATCGGGCTCGTTGGAGAGGGCGGCCTTGCGTACGTCCGACATTATATCGGCAGGGGATGGACTGACAGCTTTACCGGCTTCGTAACCGACAACGGCGCGAACGTTTATACGGTCAGCATTGGAAATGTGTCAGAGACGTTCACGCTATCGAACGGCACGTATGTCTCGAATCAGCAGCGTGGATCCACCCTCACCTTCAATAGCACAGCCCATACCTACACCTACACGCTGCGCGACGGTACTGTGGCGACTTTTTCCACGACGCTCGCCAGCACTTATCCGAACAACGGGAAAGATGGGCGCATCACATCGCTGCAAAAGCCGGATGGAGAGGTACTTACCTACACCTACAAGACTGGAACCCTTTGCGTTCCTAACACAGGCGGCGGCTGTACGAACGCGACCATAAATCGGCTGCAGTCGGTCACTAACAACCTTGGTTACCAGATCAAGTTTGAGTACGCGGCCAACAGCGGCACGGATGCCCAAGCCTGGGAGACGTTCCAAAAGGTTACCGGCATCAATAACGCGGTCGACTACTGCGACCCCGCCGCCGACAGCTGCACATTTTCGCAGACTTGGCCGAGCGCCACATACGCCGTCCCGGCGGATGACGCATCGGCGGTGACAACGACCGACGCACTGAACCAGGTCACCCGCTACGTTTACGACTCCAACAATCACATTACAGCGATCCGCAAGCCCACCAGCCCCACCGCCAACAGCGAAACCCTGACCTATGACAGCTCTACGGGGCTGTTGACCTCCCGCTCGAACGGCGCCGGCTCCTGGACGTACAGTTACTCCGACGCCAACGGCATTCGGACATCAACCATTACGGACCCGCTATCGCACGTTCGCACCGTCACCTTGAGCTTGAGCACTGGGTCGATAATCACCGACAAGGACGCCCTGAATCGAACTGTAAGCTATGGCTATGACAACTACGGCCGCCGCACCAGCGTGACGTACCCGGAGGGCAATCAGCTCCAGTATGTCTACGATGCCCGTGGGAATGTCACCACAATCACGCGAGTTCCCAAAACCGGCTCCGGCCTGTCCAATATTGTGGTGAGCGCGGTCTATCCCTCGACCTGCGCCTATCCGAAGAGCTGCAACGAGCCGACCTCTGTCACCGACGCGCGCGGCAATGTCACCAGCTATACCTACGACAACAACAACGGCCACGTGCTCACGGTCACCTCGTCCGCCCCCGCAACGGGGGCTGTGCAGCCGCAGGTGAGGTACACCTACACAATGGGTTATGCCTATTATAAAGACAGCACCGGCACTATCGTGCATCCTGCGGCTGCGGTCGCGCGGTTGTCCAGCATTTCAACCTGTATGACGACAGCGTCGTGCAGCGGGACGGCCGACGAGGTGAAGGCGAGCTTCGTCTATGGGACGATCAACACGCCCAATAATCGACTGCCAACGTCGATATCCGTGGGCCCGGGTAATGGCGGCGCACCGACGGCGACGATTGTCGTCACGTATGATAGCGTGGGGAACCGCCTGACTATTGACGGACCGCTCTCTGGCACGGCGGATACGACGCGCCGCATCTACGATGTCGGCCGACGGCTTTTAGGAGAGATTACTCCCGATCCTGACGGTGCCGGGCCGCTCAAGTACCGGGCGACCCGTTATACTTACAACGCCGATGGCCAGGTTACGTTACTGGAGCGCGGGACGGTCAACGGGCAGGCAGACAGCGACTGGTCGAGCTTTTCGGCCATCGAGCAACAGGCGGTCACCTACGATGCGCAAGGCCGAAAAATCAAAGAGACCCTCGGCTTGGGAGGGGGCGTGGCGCTCACGCAATACAGCTACGACAACGCCGACAACCTGATGTGCGTGGCAACCAGGATGAATCCCGCTACGTATGGGTCTCTTCCATCATCCGCCTGCACCTTGGGGATGACTGGTTCGGCGGGGCAGGACCGGATCACTTATTATTCATATGACGCCGGCGACGAGCTAACCAAGGTAACCTCCGCCTATGGTGCGGAACTGCAACAGGCCGTCCATACCGTTGCCTACACCAATAACGGTGAGGTAGCGACCGTCGCTGATGCTAACAACAACCTGACCACCTACACCTATGACGGCGTCGATCGGCTGACGAAGATCCAGTTCCCCAGCCCCACCACGGCGGGGACCAGCTCGACAACGGACTACGAACAGTACACCTATGACGCCGCCTCGAACGTGACGCAGGATCGCCGTCGCGACGGCCAGACGATCAGCTTCAGCTACGACAACCTGAACCGGATGACCTCGGGCGTCGGCGGAATCACCTACGCCTACGACAACCTGAACCGGATGACCTCGGCGGCCATGACGGGCCAGACGGACAGCTTCGCCTGGGACGCGCTGAACCGGCTGACCAGCGCGACAAGTCCGTTGGGTACCGTCTCCTACCAATACGACCTCGCCGGCCATCGCACGCGTGTGACCTGGCCGGACAGCTTCTACGTCGCCTACGACTACGACCTGACCGGCGCCATGACCGCAGCGCGCGAGAACGGGGCGACCAGCGGGGCGGGCCTACTGGCGACGTTCGCCTATGACGACCTTGGCCGGCGCACGAGCCTGACGCGGGGCAACGGGGTGGTGACGAGCTACGGCTACGACGCGGTCTCGCGGCTGGCGAGCCTCTCCCTAGACTTGGCGGGGACTGCCAACGACCAGAGCTGGAGCTTCAGTTGGAATCCGGCTTCACAGGCGGTGAGCCGGACGCGCACCAACAGCCTCTATGACTTCCCAACGCCGGCGGCCGGTGTGACCAGCAACACCGCCAATGGGCTTAATCAGCTGGCGACCGTGGCGGGGGTGCCGATGAGCTACGACCCCCGCGGCAACCTCTCGGGCGACGGGGCCAAGAGCTACGGCTACTCAGTGGACAACCTACTGACTACCGTGACGGGTGCCACGCTCACCTACGATCCGCTGCGCCGGCTGGCCTCGACGGTGAGCGGCTCGACGACCACCCAGTTCCTGTACGATGATGATGAGATGATCGCCGAGTATGACGGTAGCGGAACCCTGCTGCGCCGCTATGTGCATGGACCAGAAGATGACGAGCCGCTGGTCTGGTATGAGGGCTCAGGCACGAGCGACCGGCGCTGGCTGGTCGCCGACCGGCTGGGCTCGATCGTGGCTGTGACCGACGGCGCGGGGGCGGCGACCACCATCAACACCTATGACGAGTACGGCCGCCCCGGGACCTCCAACCAGGGCCGCTTCCAATACACGGGCCAGGCGTGGCTTCCGGAGGTTGAGCTCTACAACTATAAGGCCCGCCTCTATTCCGCCATGCTCGGCCGGTTCCTGCAGACCGACCCGATCGGCTACGGGGACGGGATGAACGTCTACGCCTACGTCCATAATGATCCAGTCAACTTTGCCGATCCTATGGGGATCAACACTGTCGCTCCGGTCATCGTGACCGGACACTATACCGCACATGGTTATGGCGGATTGCATGGAGTGCACGGAGTTGGCCACATCGCTCACGGCGGAGGTGGTGAAACCTCGTCCAATGCTGCATCTTCTACCGGCGCAACAGTTGATTGGGATTCCAGCTCCCCCCCCGAGTGCGATGGTTCTGGCTGCACCGTTCAAGGGTTGGAAGTTAAGCTGGCCGCAAACTTCCTCGAAAGACAAGCGGCCCATCTTTACTTTCAAGCCCATCCATCTGAGTATAGGGCCCTCAAAAGCAACATATCAGCGGTGCTTGGAGGTGGATTTACCGACGAAGAATTGGACCAGCTATTGGCGATAGCGCTTGAAAAGGCCGACTCGGAAGACCTAGCTGTCTTGGGAACTATTGAACAAGGCGATCCGCAGACCATAACTCCGGCTCAAAAGGCTTCCATTAACAAGATATTTTCAAAAGCCGGAAATGGCGCTCTGGTAAATCGGGCTCGGAGTTCCTACAATGCAGCGTTGAGGCAGGGCCGTGTCGTCGTTCACTAAAAATCAGTCGGGGTATGTCGCGGCGCTTGCGGTCGCGTTGCCCTGGTCAATGTACCTTATCATCGGCTACAGCCTCTATATGCTGCCTTATAGATCCGCGGCAGCGGCTGGCTGGGAGAATGCGTTATCTAATGTAGATTGGGCATACTGGGCCCTTCCGAATTCTTTGTTAATCCCCTTTGCAGCCGTCACCAAAAATATTTGGATAGGGTACTTACTGTTGGGGCTGTCGAATATCGCCTTTTCGTTGGGATTGATACGTTTTAGAGGGTGTCTATTTCGGAATGGTATAAGGGCCGTGCTGTACGTGATTGCATATGTTGTAGTCTCATCGGCTATGGTTTTCCTTTCCGTATACTCTGGTCTATGGGCTGCGTTCGGCAGATGACTGCCGGCTGGGCGAGGTGACGCGCACCAACAGCCTCTCGACTTCACAGGGCCGGCGGTCGGTTCGACCAGCAACATGGCCCACGTCCCCAAGTAGCTGGCCACGGTGGCCGGGATGACGATGAGCTACGACTACGACCAGGCCGACGACCGCGAAGGTGACCTGGTCGGACGGCGTCTATGCGAGCTACAGCTATGACGCCGACAACTGGTGACCTAGTTTCTAGAAAGAGGTTCGATTGTAGGCCTTGTAAAAAGACCGCCTAGCGTTTTCGGGACCGGTCGGAGGTCGGCATGAAGACCACGCGAAATGTGCGCTGCGATCCTGAAAGCGGGGTCTGTAGCGGCGCGCAGGCCGCGACCGCGCGAGCCTCAGCCACAAGCCGTTGATCTGTTAGCGCCGCAGCCATGGGTCTGAGAATGCGGGGAGGGACGGCCAACGCGCCTCGGCCGGTGAGTGTCAGCTCAAGAGTTACCGGAACCGTGGAGCTTTCAGGCATGCGGCGCCAGCAGGGCTCGATCTGGCCCCACAGGCCGCCGGAGGAGGTGTCCTGACTGCGTTCGCCATTTCGCGCGGCAGCTTGAGCGTTGCCGCCCTGTGCTTCATCGCCGGCGCTGTCAGAACCGGAGCCTTTGTGGCCAGCCGCGTTTGTTTGCGATTGTCCGGTGCCATTTCCGGCCGTGCGCGCGTGTTCATGGTCGATCTCGTTAAAGAGTATTGCGAGATCGCCGTGCTGGTCGGTTGGCTTGTCTTGTGCGGTGAGGTCGGACTGCGTGGCGCGGATGTGCTGGAACAGGCTCTCCAGCTCGCTTTGCTGTGCTGGGATAGCGCTGGGCGCCGGCGCACCCTCCATGCCGGACAGCGTCACCTCGACGGCGTCGCCATACTGTGCAGCCGGCATGCCGCCTGAGATCACGCCCGACGCGGAGGTGAAGATCGACAGGGCAAAGCCCAAGTGAAGCGCGGTCGAGGCGAAGATCGCCCCCCATGGAGGCGGCTTGCGCCCCCGTTCCGCTCCTCCCGCATCACGAATCATGAGGTGTAACGACGCATTGCCATAAGCTGTGAGTTGCATGAGTACGCCGCGTGGTAGCGTCGTCGCTGAAAAAGTTCTGAAGTTGCGTGGGGAAGGGGGCAAGCAGACGGCTCGCCGGTGGCGATGGGTCTGCTCCAACTCAAATGAGGTCTGGCGATAGCCGCAAGGCTCTGATTCGACGCGTTTTGACAAGCGGCTCTGCGGGCTTCGCCGCCGTGGATGCCCTGGTGGCGCTTACCGTGCTCGCCTCGACCCTCATCCTTGCCTTAGGAGCCGCCAGTTCGGCCCAGCGTGCGGTCGCGGCGGCGCTTGAGACTCGTCGCGCGGAGCAGTTGCTTGGATTCCTAATGAGCCTGCCGAAGGTGAGCCCCGGCATCTGGACCGGCGCGGATCACGGCATCGCTTGGACCCTAAGGGTTACGCCGGCAGCTGATGCCGCCATCTAGGGTAGGTGGCCGCTTTGCCGCCGGACCGTCAGCGCCCGGAGCGAGCGTACCGGACGGCGCTATGATCTCTCGACCATCGAAACCTGTTCGTTGGCGGTCGGCGCATGAACGATCACGGCTATACCTTGGCGGAGATGCTGGCCGCGCTGCTGATCATTGGGCTGGCGATGGCGGGACTGACCCAGGCGGTGCGCGTGCTTGGACTGCTCCAGAGTTCCGCCACGCGGGCAGCTGGCGAGCAGCGTGCATTGCGGCGGGTGGAAGTCGACTTCGTCGGGTTGCTGGATGGACACGGCCCATTTCGCTCCGATGAGACGACCCTTACGGGGAACGGAAGGTGCTGTCAGGCAAACGCTAACTTGTCTCCGCTCGGGCCGCTCGGGCCGCTCGGGCCCTGAAGGGGGGAGACTTCGTGAGGCCCTTGTCGTTCAAGCGTCACCGTTATCCGGCTGACGTCATCCGTCACGCGGTGTGGCTCTATTTCCGTTTCACGCTGA